>Ga0126381_100004301_pt1 | contig 15499 bp, 11 predicted proteins | sample PanSoiMetPlot_28_FD_96465 | JGI IMG/M metagenome (GOLD analysis project Ga0126381, IMG submission 96465) | Tropical forest soil microbial communities from Panama - MetaG Plot_28 | ecosystem: Environmental > Terrestrial > Soil > Tropical forest > Bulk soil | place: Panama | collected 2016-02-17 | reverse complement strand
TGCACGAGCATGCACGCTGCGGTCACGACCTGATACCGCCGTGACACCGACACCGCGGGATGTGCTTGCGGGAAACCCCGGTAGAGGTGTCGTGGGCAGCGGTCCTCGCAGATCGCCACGCCTGCGTGCTGCACGCAGCCGTTCGGGTACAACAACTTGGCGCCAACGATGCCCGCCTGCCGGTGCGCTCGCGCATAGCGCAGCAGCTCGTCGAGCCAGCCGCGATGGGGAATCGTGTCGTTGTTCAGCAGCACGAGGATGTCGCTGCCAGCGGCGGCCACCCCGTCGTTGCACGACTGGCCAAACCCCATGTTCGAGGCATGAGTGACGACACGGACGGCGTCCCCGAACTCGGCCAGCATCCTGGGCGTCTCGTCGGGTGACGCATCGTCTACAACGATGATCTCCGCGCGTCGCCGAGTGAGATCTTCCGAAAGCAGACTTTGCAAGCAGGTCCTGGTCAGCGGCGCGTGCCCATAGACTGGTATCACGATCGAGCACTCCACGCCCGGGGTCACGCGGCGAGGCGCCCGGACGTGGTTGAGTCGCAGGACATGGTCGCGGACGGTTATCCCGACCACGGCCGGATGCAGGGCGCGGATCACGTCCTCCCGTGCCTGGGCCCCGATCCTGGCGGCCGTCGCCCCGTCGTCTGCGACAAGGCGCATAAGCGAGGCGGCATGGTCGAGGTCCGGGTCGGCCCATCGCTGGTGCGGCTCGTAGTCGCCGCGGCCGGCCCCCACCTCGATCAGCGAGTGGTTCACCAGAAGACTGTTATCCGGGCTCATGAAGTCGGCATTGCCCGAATACCCCGTTGCGATGACGGGTTTGCCAAGAGCCATCGCCTCGGCCAGCAGCAGCCCGAAACCTTCTGCGCGGTGCAGCGACACATAACTGTGGCAGTCCCTTAGTAGCCGCAGAAGCTGCGCCCGGGGCAGCACCTCTTCGATGATGCGCACGCTGGCGCCTTGGGCCACCGCCGTCGCGGCTGCCGCTCTGACGGCCGCGGCGCCTTCGGCGTCATAGGCTGAATGCATAGACTTGACGACGAGTTCGACCGGGTCAGCCGGCGTGAAGGCGCGGCGGAAAGCCTCGATCAAGCCGAGCGGATTCTTCCTGGCCACATCGTTCAGGTAGTCGAACGCGAAGAAGAAGCTGAGCCTGCCGCCCGGCGCAGGGGCCAGGCCCGGCCGCAACTCATCCAGGTCGAGGCAGTGCGGGACGGTGACCACCGGGATGGCCGCGGCTCGCGCCACCGCCTGGGTGACAAACGCGCTCGGGGTCCACACCTCGCTCAGAAAGTCGAGGCATTCGGTCCACAAGGCGGGAAGCTCCGGCAACTCCCACGACCAATAGCCGATGCTTGTCCGGCCCGCCGCTCGCTCTGCAGCGAGGCGATCGCGCAAGTACAGGAGCTCCTTGGGGTTGACATGAAAGATGTTGATTTGCGCCTGGGCGTCGGATGACTCCGCTACTGCCGGAATTACCGGTCTGCTCGAAATTGCCGAGCCGGGTGGCGCGAATTGCGGGTCGTGAAGGTCCTCAACCGCCAGCGGGACGCATCCCGCGCGCAGCGCCCTGATCGTGGCGCGGGCGCCCTCGCCCACGCCCTTTTCCGACCGCAGATAGCCGATGACCTTGACGGTTGGCTCACGGCCCTGCACTCGCCTGATGCCGGTCATGCCGGCGTCATGACAGCGATGGTTTCACGCACGTAGGGCTCGTCGGCAATCGCGGCCGCTGCAAGTAGCCCGCCGTCCCGGCGCAACGCGATCTGATCAGCGATCGATGCGGCGGCTTGCGGCGCGAAAAGCTGCGCGGTGAGCAGCGCAAGAGCAGCGGCACGCCGGTGATCCGTCTCGCTGCCCTGGGCGAAGTCGGCGTCAAAGCCCGCCCGGAGAACCCCGGCACCCAGGTACTGGGCATCCCGCAACGCCGTGAAGTACAGCACTGCGCGGATGTAGCCGTCGGCTGTTTCCAGCATAGACCGAAGCGACGGCTCATCAAGGCGCTGGCGGCGGGCAAGTTCCCGCACGGCCTGGGTGGACAGCAGCGGATTGCGCGAAGCCAGCCAGCGATCAATGGTTTCGACGCCCCCAGTCAGCTCGCTTGCAGCTCGCGCGGCCTCCTGAACGTACGCGTCGAAGCCCTCTGGAAGGAGGGAAACGTGGCTGAACGGCGTCGTCTCGCCGGCCGCGGGATCGAGCTGGCACAACACCGTGCCCCCTCGGGCGAATGGATTGTAAACATACTCTCGGGGCATTCCCCGCACGACCGCCGGTTGCTGCTCGCGCCACGAGTAGCGGCCAGACGCAGGCGGCGGCGGGCCAGAGAGCGCGGACGTGATCTCATAAGCGCCTTCGAACCGGACCACCGCGGGGCCGGCGAGGCTCGCCTCGGCGCCGGACTGATCGACCAGGCGCCCTGTGTCGCCGTCAAGGACGGTCTCGTTCGTGGTCGCGGCGCCGCTGTGCGGCGCGGGCATGACGCGAAGGACCACCCAAACCCCCATGCCCATCTGGGCGGCCTCGAACTCGCTGACGTCGAGCACGGCCCGGGCGTCGTGCAACACCCGCTCACGGGTCGCCTGGGCTTGCGATAGTGGCGTGTCGACCATGGTCGTTCAGCCCCCGCTCAAGGCTTGGTGAATGTCGTGGTGGCGGCGCCGACTCCGGCGGTGGTCGTCTGAGTCGGCGCGTTGTTGGCCTGGACCCCCGTCGCTGGATTGGCGCTTGCCGCGGCATCCGGATTGACGGTAGCGTGTTGCGCGGCCGCCGCGCTGTCAAGGTTGACGTCCCAGACCGCCTGGCGCAGCGCGCAGAAGACGTTGGTCAAGGTGTTGAAGCTGACGCAGTAGGTGCGGAAGTGCTCCGCACGCGTGATGTTTACTCGGTTTGTCCAAGTCACGGTCCCGACGACCACGCCACCACTGGAGACGGGCTGGAAGAACGTGGCCGGAGCGGGCGTCCCGGGGGTGTCGTTGCTTGTAGCCGCGACACCCGTCGGGCAGCCGATCGGACGCGTCAGGGCCGCGGCCGCCCGGCTATACAACGGGCCCGCGCCGGCGAGCCCATCGTTCACCGGCTGGACCACCGTTGGGTCATATCTCTCGGACTGCCGAATCGTGGTCGGCACGGTGACGCTCGTGCCCGACGCCGCGGCGGGCATCCACGCGATGGTGGGCGTGTCCCAGGTCCGGGTGATCAAGAAGGCGCTGCTTTCCTGCATGATGCCGACCCGGATGTTGGCAAGTGTCGGTATCGAACAGTCGACGCCGGCAGGCCGGATCGTTGCCCGCGAGGTGAATGTGACGGCGGCGCCTCCTGGCACCGTGTAGAGGTCGCCGACGAAGCCGTAATTCCCGCCCGGGGCGAGGATGATCCTGGCGGCGCCAAAGCTGACAACGGTGACTTTACGCCTCCCCGCGATCGGGCCCACGCTGCCGACATGCGCCTCGATGACCGCGTCGCCGATCGCGGCGCTCGGCGTCTCGCTGGAGATCCGGAACGGCACGAACGCCTTCGACACCGGAAGGGTCAGCGTGACGGTTGGGGCATTGGGGAAGTTGAGACGGCCGCTCGGGTCACGCAGGACGACCGTTACCGGAGCTGTCTCGTTGCTTGTGAGCCGGATCTGGCAGTTTATCGTAGGCCCGCTCGACGGGTGTACGCAGTGCACCCTCACCACGTCGTCATTGGCCGTCGCTGTGTTGTTGACCTGGATCTCCACCGTCGGAGCCGGCGGCCTGCTGGGCCCGATGCTCGGCCCGACCCTAAGGCCAGCAAGCCCGCCCGAGCTGTGCGCGCTTTCCGACAACCTCGGCCAGTCGAGACCGAACCGCTCCGCATACCAGAACTCGTCACGGCGCCTGTGCCCGTGCAGATGAGAACGCTCCGTCTCAACGCTATCTGAAGCCATGTTGTGGAGATGCCACGCCCGTGCCCAGAGCCCCTCTGGCGCATCGGTCATCGGGGACAGGTCGCGTTGCCGACGGCCTGCCAGCCACTGACCCCAGACGCTGCCCGTGAACGCCTTCCTCGCGAGCCGCAATTCATTAAAAACGACGTGCTCTGCCGGCACGCTGTAGTTGGTGAAGTCGGCGCGGAACGAGTGCCCCACTACCGCTGCCGGGTCGTGCAGCACGCGATGACCCATCAGCCAGCACTTCAGCGCGAGGTCTATGTCCTCAACCCCCCAGGTGCGCATGTGCCGGTCAAAGCCCCACAGGCTATCAAGCAGCGTTCGGCTCAGCGCGACCGCGCAGCCGATGAATGCCGGCGACTCATACAACCCTTGGGCGCCTTCCCCGGCAGGCCGCAGCGCCTCAAGTGGCAGCCAGCCACACTCAAGGGTATAGAGGTTAACCGAGTAGCCGTGCCCGGCCTGGGCGGGGTCGTTTCGCCAGCGCTCCTGATCAAGCCCGGTGACGGTGGGAGTGATGATCGCCGTCCCATCCTGGGACTCAACCCGCTCGATCAGCCGCGCGAGCGAACCTGGCTCGGGTTTGCAATGCGCATCCAGGAATACGAGCACTTCGCCCCGCGCGTGGTCCGCTCCAAGCATCTTGGTGGGCGAGACCCCTCGCCGCCGCTCGTGCCGCACACTACGAACCGGTTTGAACCGGCTCAGGGCGGCCTCGACTGATCCATCGGTGGAGGCGTCATCCGCGATCAGGATTTCCGGGTCGAGACCTACTGATGTCTCCAGGCAGGTCTCGATCGTCCGCGCCAGGGCAACACCCTCGTTGTAGGTGCTGATGATCAGACTTGCGCGCATACACACCCCCACCGTCGAGCCCGGTGCCTTGCAGGGAGCGCGGCCGCCGAGCCGCCGATCTACCTACATCAGACTCTAAATTTGGGCTGGCGAATGTCAAGACAAGATCGGCGGGCTCGTGTAGTACCACCCGACAGCGAAGCGGGGCTTGTATACGCTGACTGAACGGCGTAAATTTAATGGGGGAGGTGCCGACTCACTGAGTGTGGCCATTGCCTCGCCTCTGGAGGCCGGGTGCACGTCTTGTGGATTTCCGACAGCCCGGACACCCCGTCCGGGTTTGGGAACGTGACGCGGCATGTGTGTGCGGGGCTCGCCGCCCGGGGGCACCGGGTTACCATTATCGGCTGGCAGACGCGTGAGCGGACGAACTGGCAAGGGTGCGCGGTGCTCCCGACCGGGCAAGATCCGATGGCCAGTGACGCCGCTTTTGCGTATCTAATACGTGCTCGGCCAGACGTGGTTATCGCGCTCGCGGACATCTGGTGGTTGCCCTACTTCACGGCGCCGCACATTCGCCGCCAGCTTAAGCTGACTAACACGCCGTGGCTGCTGTACTTCCCCGTCGACGGTGAGACAGCTGATGGCGGGTTGCCGGCCAGTTGGGTGCAGCTGTTGCGTGAGGTCGACGTGCCCATCGCGATGAGCCGGTACGGCGTCGAGGTCGCAGGCCGATGCGGCGTGACATGTGAATATATTCCGCACGGCGTCGACCTCGGCGTCTTTTGCCCCCCCAAGGACCGCGAGCGCGCCAAGGCCAGCGTGGACGCCGCCGGCCGGTTCCTCGTGCTGTCCGACAGCCGCAATCAGCCGCGCAAACTCTTGCCACGGTTGCTTGACGCTTTCGCCCGGTTCGCCTCAGGGCGGCCGGATGCGCTGCTGCACCTGCACACCGACCCGGACGACGAGTTCGCCCAGTCGGGCTCCTATTCCTACGACGTACGCGCAGACGTGTGCTATCTGGGCCTCGATGCTCAAGTCCGGTTCACCCCAGGGTTCCGTATGCGCCGAGGTCAAGGGCTGCCACTCGGAGCTCTGGCGGCCTACTACAGAGCAGCGGACGTGCACCTGCTTGCTTCCAGCGGGGAGGGATTCGGCCTGCCGACCCTGCAGGCGGCCGCGGCCGGGGCAGTACCCATGGCGGGCGCGTATAGCGCGAATAAGGAACTCGTCGAAGGCCACGGCGAATCCATCGCGGTCGCTGACTGGACGCAAACTCAGTTCGGCATCCGCCGCGCGCTCATCGACGTTGACGAAGCGGCGGCGGCGCTCGCGCGCCTCCACGACGACCAGCAGCTGCGGCAGCAACGCTCCGCACGGGCGGTGGAATTCGCCTCCTCGTACAGCTGGCATCGGGTGCTCGGAATGTGGGAGGAGCTTCTGCAGCGGGTGGCGGGTTCGCAGGGCCGAGCAGCTCCACCCCGGTCACGCGCACAGCCCGAACGAACGATCTCGCGCGAGCTTCCCGCGGCCCAGGGCACCTCGATCGTGGTGAGGTACGTGGAGCGGCCGTTTGGTCTGTTGGAGGCGGCCATTGCCGCCGACGCCGGCCGTGGATTGGACGTGCGGGTCCCGACCGTCCTGCCCGCCGTCGAGGTCGACGGCGTGCGCTCTCCTCGCCGGGCTGGCCTGGTGTGCCTGCCGCAGGAGGACAGCGCAATCTTTGTCATATTGCGGCGTCTCTTCCCCTGCTTGGTCGCCTACACCGTGACCAGCTATCGCCCGGGCCCCCTCCTGCCGCCGGGGTTGGGCCAGGACCCAGATCAACGCCCACGACTCGCCGAGTGCGTGCTTGTGCTCAACCACAGCGGAGCGCTCCCAGCCGAGCTGATCGAGGACGCGGCTCGGCTGGCCGTGCCGTGCGTCGGACCCACGTCGGCTGCCCGGCAACAAGAGCTGTGGCCCGAGCTGACAAGCGATACACGCGAAGCCGCCGTGATGTTGGCCCGCGCCGTGCTGACCGACCCGGCATTTGCCCAGCGCGCCGTCTCCCGGGCGGGCGCAATCGTCGGACCGGCAGCCACGGCATCCACCCGACTGCTGCCTGCGTCCCGATTTGTTCAGCGGCCGGGCGCTGCCACAGGAAACCTGAGGTGAGTCAGTGGGCATGCAGATGTACTTGATCAGTACCTGCGGCGAGTTGACGCAAGAAGTATCGCGCGACCTTCAGCGTCACGTTCGCAAGTTTGGCGGCTTCATTCTCATGGTGACCCGAACAGGGCCGATCGTGGCGCTCGACGACGCTGTCGCGCCGATCGTCGAGCAACATCCGCTGATCGGCTTCATGGGAGCGGTAACCCTCAACCCGCGCGGCGCCGCCGCCGATCGGCTCCAGCGCATATTTGCCGAGAACCTCAGCCAGCAGCTCATCATCGCTCCGGCCGACACAGCCGACTAGCGGCGGAGCCCAGAGGAGCCCAACACAAGGAGGCACGAAATGGGACTTGGTGCCACGGTCGGAGCGGACCTTCTAGCTGTACCCTTCCCAAAGATGGTGCTCAGCCTCGCGCAGGCCATCGCGAAGGGGCAGACTGCACTCGACACTGCATCGCTGAACACACTCAAGGTGCTTTCCAGCACCACCTTCGACTACATCCCCGATATCACTGAGGTCATCGAGCCCGGACCGACCACCAGCGCTGGCGGTGTGACGGTCACCGGCGTCGACGTCTCGCTCGTTAAGCCCATCCGCAGCATTCCGATGACGCTGCTGCAGGCCGGTATCACTCCGACGTTCTATCAGTTCACCGAGTCGATCATCGAGGTGAAGATGTCGATCTCAAGTAAGGTCGAATCACAGAGTGAGTTTGAATTCGGCTTCGAGGTTTCGGCGTCGGCGGATTTCTTTTTCGCCTCTGGCTCGATGAGTTCACACGTGAACTTCAAGACGTCCAACACATTCTCCTATTCGGCCGAAGGATCGAGCCTATTGCGAACGACGCTGAAGCCGACGCCGCCACCGCAACGTATCATGCCGCGGTTCATCACGGTGAATACGCTTAACACCCCGCCGACGGTCACATTCAGCGCGTGATGGCGCAGACCGGGCCGGGAGGTCGCCGATGCCCACGATTACCCAGGTCGGCAGCGAACTCGCCGAAGTACCATTCGGCGAGTTCCTGAGCAATATCGCGCAAGGCATCGCCGACGGCCAGCGCGCCCTCGACCTGACCTCTGTGCAAACGCTGATCGAGCTGTCCAACACTATAGTTCAGCTCATCCCTGAGGTTACCGAGGTCGTCACGCCCGAGCCGTTCCAAGTGGAGGTGTCCGGGCACGACCCCATCGAGGTGACCGGCGCGCGAGTGACATCGACACCCTCCCCACCGGTGTCGATGAACGCGCTTCAGGCGGGCATCGTGCCCACCTTCTATCAGTTCTCAAATGCGACCATCCTGCTGAAGATGTCAGTACAACTGCGGCAGGTAGAAGAAACCGACACGGACGGCAATACCCGGCAGGCAATCCGCCCGTTCAGCTCACATGTGAACTTCCGGACCCAGAACACCTTCACCTACAACGTGGACGCGTCCAGCAGCGTCACCGCGGTACTGGTGCCAGTACCCGCCCCTACGCGGTTGGTCCCCGCCACCGTGATGGTCAACGCCCTAGGCCAGGGACCTCCGACTGTGACCGTGAGCACCTAATCGGCCGCACGACATCTGCGAAGGAACCACGATGGACGACGCACTGGCCAACGCCTTTGAAGTGTTTTCGGCGCCGATCGAGGGAATCATCCTCGCGCTCGGCAAAGGGATCGGCCAGGCGCAAGCCGAACTCGACCGGAATTCGGTCGCCGCCCAGCAGACGATCGACGCCGATCCGGTGCTCTCTCAGTACGGCATCCAGGCGACGTGGTATCAGATGCCGCGGGTAGACCTGCAACTCAGGCTCGCGCTCACCGTGGCCGAGGAGCGACAGACGACTACGCAGGCGGCACCGGGCACGCGCCTGGCGACGCTGACGCCTGGCGCGCTGCGGCTGATCGCGCAGCCGGTGAGCGCCGCCTATCAGAACCACTTCAACTACACGGCGGACGCCTCCAGCCTGATCACGTTGTCCATCGTGCCGGTCCCGTCCCCGCGCCCCGGCGACCCAGCCATCGCGCCACCACGGATGACCGAGCCCGAAGCGCTGGCAGCGGCGCTGGCGAGCCCGGCCGGCTTCGCCACCGTCGTTAACTCTGCAGGTGACACGGTCCCGGCACCCACGCTACGCTGTGACGTCAACTTCAATGCGGCCGCGCGCACCTGGTACGTGCTCCAGTACGACCCCAACGCACCCACGGCTAAGGCGACGGTAGCCGCGGTCGACGACGCAACCGGCGCAGTGCGCATCACCGGCAGCTGACGGGAGCCTGCGGTGCCAATCGACATCCAGCAGTTGCTCGGGCTGGTGACGCGTGCCCGAGAGCTGATCAAGGAACCTGAGGCGCTACAGCTACTCGGCCAGATCCAGGAACAGATACAGCAGTATGCCCAGGACCGCGATGCTGAGCAGAACCAGCTCCAGGACCAACTCAATCAAGCCCAAGCGACAGTCAGCCAACTGCGGGCGAGCAATTCGACGCTGCAGCAGCAAAACGCCGCCGCGGCAGCCGAGATCCGGCAGCTCAAACAGGTCATCGACACTGGGCTGCCCAGCTCCACCCCCGTAGAGCTGGCCCGCTCATTCCGTGACGTGGTGAACACCATCCAGTCGGAAGCCCGCGCGGCGCCGAACGTGGGCGTCACTGTAAAAGCGATGGACATCGAAGTTAAGGGGCTGGTGCAGGTCCAAGATAAGCAGACCGTGATGGTGTTGCCCACCGTCGGCAGCTCGGTGGACCCCGGCTCTCTGTCTACCTTGCGGGTGTCGTTTGGCGCTGTCCCCGTCGTGCGTCCCCCAGTTGTCCCCACCGTAACCGGGATCGACCCGTCAGGCGGCATACCCGACGGCGGAACCCAAGTCACAGTGACAGGCACCGGTTTCACTGAGGCCACCAGCGTGAACTTCGGCAGAACCCCGGCGGCCTCTTTCTCCGTGCAGTCCGATACTCAGCTCACCGCGGTCAGCCCTGCTGGCTCCGGCACGGTCGACGTCACGGTCGTAACGCCAGCGGGTACCTCGGCCACTGGTCCCGGCGATCAGTTCACCTACGGTCAGCCACCCGTGGTCAATGCGATCAATCCTCAGCAAGGACCCGCCCAGGGCGGTACCAAGGTCGAGCTAGCCGGCAGCGGGCTGACCGGCGCCGCGCAGGTTCTGTTCGGCGACGTGCCAGCCAGCGATGTGTCGGTGCAGTCCGACACCGTGCTGACAGCCGTAACGCCAGCCGGCTCGGGCACTGTGCCGGTCGCCGTCACCACTCCGGTCGGCACCTCCACGCCCATCCCGTCGGCGCAGTTCACCTATGTTGCAGGATAGCCGGGATGCCGCTCATAACTGAGGACATCGCCCAGGCCCGGGAAGCATACGCCAGGCTGGAGGGAAGACTCGCCAGCGCGGAACGGCGCGTGAGCACCGCCGAGGCCGCCCTCGGCGACCTTCTTGCCGCCCATCAAACGCTGCTCGATACCACCGGCGTGCTCCGACAGCGCATTCTGGATCTGGAGCGAGCTAATATCGAACTCCAGCAACGGCTTGACCAGGTCACCCACCTTCGAGCCGATGTCGGCCTGGTGGAGTTCGTCACGTCGGTCGGTCTCGCCGCGGCGCTTGGCGAGGCGTCAATGCCCGACCGGGCGGTCAGCAGCCTCAGCGCAAGCATCCGGACCTTCCTGACCCCTGAAGGCGGTGTCTTCGGGCTCCGTTTCCCTCAACCCGAGTTCGGTGACGTCGCCGCCGGATTGACGACCACCTCGTTCCAGCTCGCAAAGATACCGGCCTTCGCCGACGCACCCGCTCCCCGCCCGCTCTATACCGTCGTGCAGGACAAGCAACTCATCTACAGCACGCCTCGGTTTGCAGACATGGCCACAGCCAGTCAGCTGGTCGCGTCGGCTTCACGGCTCTTGGCAGACACCGGTGCCTGGAGCTTCAGCTTCCTGGTTCAAGAGGCCAGGACGATCGGATCGCTGGAAGCCAGGCTCGCCGACGTGCTACCAGACCAGCCCGCCGGGACGCGCGAGGCGCTAGCCCAGGCCGCCGTCGCGCTCTCGGCACTTACCGAGCGACTCATAACGCTATCGCGTCCAAGCGCCGGCGACCTACTTGCACTGAGCACTGCAATGGACACCACATCTCGCGCTGCCCGGGCATTCCTGCCGTGAATTCATCGGCTGCGCAGCGCGCCAAGCTGGCGGAACAGCACACCCAGCGGAAACGGCAGGACCAGCTGGCGCGACGGCGGGCGGAGCAAGCCGCGCTGGACCGAGCCGCACGCTGGAGGGAGCAACGACGTACCTCCGCACTGCAGGAGGCTCGAGAGCTACACCGGCGCAACGCCGCCCGAGCCAGGCAGGTTGAAGCCGCGCGGGCCGCGGCTCTGCGCGACCGGCGGGCCCAGACCGCCGCCGCGCGACGACTCGTCACCCGGCAAGAATGGCATCTGAGGAAGGCTCGCGACGACCGCCTCCAAACCACACGGCCTAAACGATTGAGTCCGCGCCAACCGCTATCACCTCGCGCAACCCGCTTCGTGCCGACCACGCGCAAGCAGCGAGACACCGTTCCTCCGCTACCACCCAGGGCCGCCAGCGTGACCGGCCGCCACCGACCCGGGATTGCCGACACGCGGCAACACGGGCAACAACAACGTCGGCACCCGCCCCAGCAGCGGGCCGTCGACGAACGGCTAGCCGCCATCCACGCCGCACGGCGCCGCGCAGCCCATGAGCGCCAACGCACAGCAGACTTGCGCGCGGCGGCGCGCCGCGACCGGTTGCGGCTACGAAAGGAGTCCGAGAACCGGCGGCTTAGCGAACTGCGAGGACGCGAGCAGGCCCGTGCCAGGCTCGCGGCACAGCAACGTCGTTCGCGCCTGGAAGCAATCTCGGTTGGCAGACGAACCGACGCGGTCGGCAGACAACTAAGGCCGGCCCCGCCGGGTGCCCACCGGGTGCTCGGAAGCGGGTCGGCCCATGATCGGGAGCCACGACACGTCAACCAGCCATCCGCGGCAGCGAACCGACGCCGCGAGCGTGCCCGTGAGCGGCTACGCGGCCTACACCGGGCAAGCGACGACGAACGAGCGCGCGTCGCTCGTCGGCGCAAGGCCGCCGCCGCCACCCGTACCGAACAGCATCGCAGCCACCTGGGGAGTCAGCAGGAGGCCGCCAACCGAACCGCCCGCCAGCGCCAGCTCCGCGTCGCCACACAGCGCCAAATCCACCGCCAGACACGTGCCGCTGGCGAGCATGATGCCCGGTCGCGTCATCGCGAACGAGTGCGCCACGCCGAGACACGGCACACGTTTGAACAGGCGCGGCGCAAGCAGGCGCGGCTGCAGGAGGCAGCCGCGGCCGCCCGGACAAGCGCCTGGCTCGACGATCGGGAGCTTGACGACCTGCCATGGCTGGTAACCGAAGGCAACCGTGTAAGGGACGAAAACGGAAACGACGTCTACCTGCGCGGAGTCAGCGCAGTCGGCCTTGACACCGCCGCCAGCACGGACGTCGTCTCCTTGCGCGACCAGCTTGGCCTCGGTAACTCCGCGATCGACGTGCTCACCGGCCTATGGGAGGCGACCGTCGTGCGGATACCATTTCATGCGGGCACCATCCTGACCGGCACTAACGGGCTCATCGCCGCTGATTTGCTCAGCGGTCTCGACGAAATGGTGACCGCGCTCGCCCAAGCCGGCGCCTACACGTTGCTCTCCCTGCAAGCGCCGTCGTCCCCTGAGAATGTAGCTCCGCTGCCCGGCGAGGACGCGGTGGCCTGCTGGCAGGCACTCACCACCCGGTATGAGGACACCCCCGCAGTGCTGTACGAAATCTGGTCCTCGGCCAAGCCGCTGACGGCCGGGTGGACGCAGGCCGCCAACGTGCTCGTCGGGAGGCTGCGCCTAAATCACCCAGCGTCCTTGCTGTTCCTCGGCGCGGCTGACGGCGGCACCTCCGTCGATGGGCTACCACTGCGATTCTCCACCGGCCAACCCGTGCATAACATCATTTACACGGTACGCGCGACCCGATCAAACGCCTCGCTTGCCGACGGCCAAATGTTGCGCATGTTCGCCAGATCGTTTCCCCTCTTTGTTTCCGAATGGTCTAACGCCGAGGTCAATCTGGGCCGCAGCGCCGATGCAGCCGCCGCGCTATTCGATCAGCTTGGAATGGGCTGGGCGGCATCCACCTGGAACGCGGAGCCTCGGCTCGTAATCGACGCATTGAAGGGCCGGTTCACCAGTCTGCCGTTCGGCCGCGTCGCGCAGCGTGGCTTGGCGCTGCCGGTCGAGCCACAAACGCAGCCCTTCCCGCTGCTGCTGCCGCGGAGCGCCCAGTGAGGCTCGCCGCATTCGGCCCCTTGGCATTGAGAAGGAGATACTGCGCTTTCAATCGCAGTCGATGTTACATTGGATCGGACGCGCAGTCTGGCCGGTCATAGTCACCGTACGGGTGATGACGGCGCTCCGCAGAGATGAAGACCCCAAGGTTGGGATCTCCGAACGGCCGAAAGAACTGCTCATTGCCTGGGTCGCCACCCCACTTGCGTCGGTAATATCGCATGTTTTCATGCTGTGTACGGCGGTTGTCATTGGCAAGCGCCTGATCACGGCGGATGCTGGCACTGCCCTCATGCACAATGGCCGTATCGGCGCAGTTTTCCTCGGCCAGACCCGCCAAATGTGCGCGACGCGCGTAGTCTTGGTCCTCGCAATATGCTGGAAAGAAATTCTCGTCAAAGCAGCCGATTACCTCAAGGGCTATCGGATTAATCGCGAAGCACGCATAGCCGTGTGAAGGCAACATACGCCGGTAGAGCAGGTGCCAGCCAGCGCAGCTAATGATGTAGCGATCCCGGAACCGCTTCGCGCATGCCGCGATGGCATCCACGTCGCCTTCGCCAAAACGGATATCGTCGTTGACGACGATCACAACGTCAGAGCCATCCGCATACGCATCCAGAATGCCGTCATTCCAGCTGCGACTCAGCCCTCGATTCCGGCCAAATGCGTAATACGCCACCCCATCGGATTGGGCCATGCGATCACACGTGGCCACAGTTGGCGCGTGATTTGAGTGCAGGAACAGGCGCACCTGCACCTCGCACCGGCAGTGGCTGCGCGCGGACGCGATCAGATCTTCCAGCCCAAGGCCGCTGTTGTAAGCCACCGTGACCAGATCTACCCGCATCAGGCCTCTCCTCGGTCCGACGGTCTGGCCGCCGCCACATGGGCGAAAGCAAGGGAATGGCTCGCCGCCACTCACAGATACTGGACTCGAACTCAGCCAACCTCTCGCTTCGGCCAGTAAAATGAGGCAGCGAGGTCAAATATACCGTTCATCAGATCTCACTACCGTGTCAAGCGAAGTTGTTGGCGATACCCGGCGATCGCGAGCGCCCCGGGGGACGTCAGGCCGCCGCGGTACCCGTCACTGTGCCGCGCCTCGACGAGCACCCCCGTCCTGGTCCGGCCAGCGCAGCTCGCCGCCTGCGCGCCGGTCCGACCGCACCAGCTTGTACCCCCACAGCCGGTACCCACAGCCGGTAGCCTGCCAGAGGCTGCTTTCCAGCGAGGGAACCCCCGAGCCAGTCCGGGAACAGCGAGTCGACCAGCCCGAACGGGTCACCTTGCTCGTCTGCCGGCATCCCGGCTCTCCCTCGATCCCTTTGCCAAGGCCCGCCTGCCTCCCCGGCCTCACCCTCTACGGTAACCCTGCCGGTACTGGCTGCGGTGCCTTCCGGGTGCAGCGACTGCAGACGGCGGCAATGTCGCGCGGGCAGGGCGCGCCCGAGGACACTCCGCTGGTGGTCTGCGCGACGGTGTCAGCGCAGACGCCCCTCCAAAGCGCCGACATTGCCGGCGTCCTGGCAAACGACGGCCAGCAGCTATCCGCCACCGAGACGCGGCAGCAAGCCCTCGCGGACGCCGATCACCTGGCGGTCCTGAACGCGATCTGGACCGCCGAGACCACCCCCGCCCGAACCCAGCGCTACCGCGACCTGTGTATGGCCGCGCTGCCGGCCGGCTACCGGCACGAGCCCGGCCACCAGGCCAGGTGGCTGTGGCAGACGCTGAGCGCGGCGGAGCTGGCAGGCCTGGACCCCGCCGGCGCCTTGGCGGCGGCGATCGGGGAGCGGGACCTGGTCGGCGCCCGTGACATCCCCAGCGTCATCGACGCCCGCCGCCGCCGCCGCGTCGGCTCACTTATCCCGCTCCCGGCCGGCCCCTGGTCGGCCCAGCCGATCGAGATCGCCGACCCCGGGCGGCGCGCCTTCACCGCCGAGATCGCCGGCCTGATGGACGAGCGCAAGGACCGGATCGGCGCGCACGCCGCCACCAGCGCCCTGCCGTGGGCGGTCACCGCCCTGGGGCCGGTCCCCGACGGCCAGCCCGAACGGGAGGAGTGGCAGCGGCGGGCGGCCTCGATCGGCGCCTACCGGGAGCTGTCCGGCTACGACCACCCCACCGACCCGATCGGCCCCGAGCCCGTCACCGTAGTCCCGGACCTGCGGTCGGCCTGGCACGAGGCCCTGGCAGCGCTCGGCCCCGTGGATGGGCCGGACGTTCGGGGCATGCCTGACGGGATGCTGGCGCACCTGCGCGACACCTACCCGATCGAGACCGCCTGGGCGC
>Ga0126381_100004300_pt1 | contig 15502 bp, 16 predicted proteins | sample PanSoiMetPlot_28_FD_96465 | JGI IMG/M metagenome (GOLD analysis project Ga0126381, IMG submission 96465) | Tropical forest soil microbial communities from Panama - MetaG Plot_28 | ecosystem: Environmental > Terrestrial > Soil > Tropical forest > Bulk soil | place: Panama | collected 2016-02-17 | reverse complement strand
CCTTCCGGCGGGCCAATCACGCTGGACATTACCAGCGTCGAATACTACGACACCGTCTTCACCCTGGCGGAATCGCCAGTACAGAAGGACCTGATCTGGGCGGGAACCGATGATGGCCTGATTCAAATCACGCGAGATGGCGGCCAGCACTGGGCAAACGTCACACCATCGAACAAGATTCTGGCGGAGTGGAGTCTGATCAGCCTGATTGAGGCTTCGCCGCACGATGCGGGGACAGCGTATGCAGCCGTGGATCGCCACAAGAACGATGATCTTCGCGCCTATATCTATAAGACGACCGATTTCGGAAGAACCTGGACCAAGATCAGTGATGGAATTCCTGAGGGAGCGTATGTGCATGCCGTGCGTCAGGATCCCAAGAACAAAAACCTGCTGTATGCAGGGACGGAGCTCGGAGTGTACGTCTCGTTCGACGATGGCGAACACTGGCAACGGCTGCAGCTGAATCTTCCCACCACCCCAATCGCGGATTTGATCGTAAAAGGCGACGATCTTGCGGTAGCGACGAACGGCCGCTCGTTCTGGATCCTCGACGATCTAAGCCCTTTGCGGGAGTTGACGCCGCAACTCGCCGCCCAGGACATGATTCTGTATAAGCCGGGGGTGAAGTATCGGATGGATTTTCCCGAGCAGGTCGATAAGCGTCGACCGGTGGGAGAGAATCCGCCGAATGGCATGATCGTCAGCTACTACTTGAAAAACGAGCCTAAAGGCGAGATCACGCTGGATGTTTTTGACAGCGCTGGCAAGCCGGTGAGGCATTACTCGAGCAAGCCGAAAAACAAATTCGAGCAGCCGCCGGAGTGGCCTGATCTCGAGAAGCCACCCGAGTTACTGCCCACGGCTGCCGGAATGAATCGCTTCCCCTGGAACCTGCGCTACGAAAGTCCCACAGAGATTCCCGGCGCCTTTTATGCCGGCAATGGGCCCGAGGGGCCGATTGCGCTGCCCGGGATCTACACCCTGAAGCTCACGGTCGATGGAAAAACTCGGACGGCTCTGGCCGAGGTGAAGGTCGATCCGCGATTGAATGTGACCGAAGCCGATCTCCAGAAACTCTTCGAACTGGAGTTAAAGGTCCGCGGCGACATCGAAGCGCTGCACACGGCGGTGAATCAGATCCGAGGGGTGCGCGCGCAAATGGAAGCAGCCAAGGAGCGTGTGAGTGAACAAAGTGACAAGGGAAAGCCCATCCTCGGCGCGATCCAGGATCTAGACCAAAAGATGGCGCCGGTCGAGCAAGAACTCATTCAGGTGAAGATGAAGAGTTCGGAAGGAAACTTGCGCTACCCCAACATGCTGAACGAGCAATACGAAACTTTTCGAAGCATGCTGGAATCGGCGGATGCCGCTCCCACCCGACAAGACTACACCGTTTTCGATGAACTGCACGGACGCTTACAGGCGCAGCTTGCGATCTGGAATCGAATCGCATCGACAGACGTGCCCGCCTTGAACGAACTTGTGCGAAAGCAGAATGTTGCGCTGGTTGAGGTGCCGTCCGGGAAATAGTCTGAGCCCGGCTTGCGGGCCTTGTATCCCGGACCGCGCAGCGCTCTACCCGGGCGTTGATTGGGGATTCGCCCGCTGAGGAATCACCGGTTCTGCACACCTTTGGAAACTAGCGAGGACGAGGTCTAGGCTGCTGCCAGGGCCTCGAGGTCTTCGGGAGCGAGCAATGTTACCCGGCCTCTCTGTTTGGTAAGCCACTGTTCGTGTTCCCATCGGGAGAGGAGGCGGCTCGCTGTGAAAGGGCTGATGTCCGAGAGCGAACTGAGTTGTTCGTTGGTAATGTCGATGGCGATTCCGGGTGACTGCACGACACCCGCTTCGCTGGCCAGGTGGAGCAACCCTTGCGCCAGCCTTGATTCCGCACTCTTGCTCACGATGTTGACGTGACGCTTCATGTACCTCCTCAGGTAGAACAGAGCCAGCTCCAGAGCATTCTTGGTAAGGTCTGGGTATGCCTTTACCAGCTTGCGGATGGCGTCGCGATCCCATACGAGGAATTCACAATCGGTAACCGTCATCGCGTTGATCATATGGCTTGGAGGGTCTGTGAGTAAGGATGACAATCCTAGAACCCCTCCAGGAACCTGCCATAAAAGAACGACCTCGGAACCAGACTCGGTCAGGATATAGGACTGGGCTCGCCCGGTTTGCAGTAAGAAGAGATGGTTTGCTTTTTCCCCTGCGACGATGACATTGGTCTTGGACGCAATATGGCGTATCCGCCCCGCCTCGAAGATTTCCTTGAGAGCAGTGCTACCCAAACCTGCGAACAGCTTCGACTTCGTCAGGAAACGGAACTTGTCAGCAGCTTTTACCAAACGCGTATCTTTCTAAACCGTACACACCTGGTGGCCGGGCGAATCAGAAATCGGCGAGTTCCGGCGAATCGCAGACAAGGCAAGCCGATAGCTTTTGCATTCCAGCCTTTAACAACCTATAGCACCTTCTGGATGTACTAACCCCTGTTCAGAATGACAGCTCGAGGGGTGGCAAAGGTCGCCAGGAAAAGGGTTCGGTGGCAGCCTTTTGGCTGTTGCGAGTCGGGGCAAGGGGGAACCTGAGGACGTCAAACTACGCTGACTAGTTTTTCCGGCCACAACCATCCAGCAACTCCGAAAAAACACCGCCAGTTGTTTCACCAGGATTTGAACCATAGGGTTCATTCCAGTCGCTCTACCGGAGCTCTTCGGACGGGGACAGCGGGTTGCTCGAAAGCGGCGGGGGGGGCCGCCAGAGTAGCAGCATCATTGCTTCAGAGCAAAGAAATTGCGTTAACAAGAAATTAACCTTGGATTCAGCTCGGCCCCGTTGCTGAGCCTTCTTCGGAGTGCGTGCCCGAAGGCACGCTGCCGTGCTGAAAGGTACGCCGCCCGGAAAGGTTCGGCTTCGGGCCGAGCCGATACGTGGCGTGACAACTCACGGGTTGCCGCGTAGTATTGGATGTTTCGTCTCGCGAGCCCCGCCCGGTGCGATTTCTGTGTGACCTATTCTGGGTGTGCTTGCCTGATCATTTTCTTCTATTGCAAACGCCCATTGGCAGCGTGGGTTTTGCAGGATGGGGTCCGTCTGCCCTATGGGACGAGCTAGTATCCGGGTGCTCATAGTTGATGATTACGAGCCTTGGCTGCGCTTCATCCGTCTGACGCTTCTTGCATATGAGAACTTGCAGGTCATCGGAGAGGCGTCTGATGGTTTGGAAGCGATTGAGAAAGCCCAGCAACTGCAGCCTGACCTGATCCTTTTGGATATTGGCCTTCCAAAGCTGAATGGAATTGAAGCCGCTCGAAGCATCCGAGAAATTTCCCCCAGTTCGAAGATCCTTTTCGTGAGTGAAAATCGCGCGTCGGACCTTGCGGAAGAGGCGTTGCGCGTGGGGGGAAACGGGTACGTGGTCAAGTCGGGTGCGGCAAGGGAACTTCCGCTTGCCATCGCGGCAGTTCTTGAGGGCAAAAGGTTTCTCAGCCCCATTTTGTCTGGTCACACTCTCAGCGACGCTGAGCAACGAAACCCTGCCAACGTTTTCTCCTCGCAGCGCATGATCGCAATCCCCGAACCAGAAAGTGTGATTGCTCGACATCACGAAGTGGGGTTTTATTCTGACGATCGCGGTCTGTTGGACGCCCTGGCCCAGTTCATCGGGGCTGCTCTCAAGGTCGGGAACTCGGCTATCGTCGTCGCAACTGAATCACACCGCAATCGCCTGCTGGTCAGGTTGCAGAAATACGGCTTGAATGTCGTCACTGCGGCTGAGCAAGGCAGGTTCATAGCTCTCGACGCAGCTGGCGCGATATCGACAATGATGGTCGATGGCCAGCTCGACGCGGTTCGTTCTTGTGCTTTCTTCGATGATCTGATCAGAGAGGCGGCAGAGGCCGCACGAGCAGGACAAAGCCGCGTCGCCATTTTCGGAGAGTGCGTGCAGCTGTTATGGGCAGAAGCGCAGGCAGAGGCAGCGATTCAGATGGAAAAAGTGGCGAACCAGCTAGCCAAGCGGTACGACGTGGATATTTTGTGTGGGTATCCGTTGACGAGCTTTCAGGGCGGCACAGATCGTCACATATTCGAAAAAGTCTGCGCGGAACACTCCGCCGTTCACAAGTGGTGAAACCGACGCTGCCGAATGATTCAGTGTCCTCGAGTTGCTAATTCTCGCTCACCATGGGGGAGCGGAATGCGCTGCGTGATTGCCTTCTCATCCCATCCGATTGCATCAGCTGACCGCGCTCACTTCGTTGGTTCCTCAGTGTGTTACCGCTTTAGGTGAAGGCGCATGGTTTTTTCGTCCTCGGCTTGGGCAAAACAGAATCCCAGTCGAAGGTGCCGAACCCCTCGAGAATTGCGTCGGGCAGGTTGTTCTTTACCGGTGAAAATTAGCCCAATCGCGTCAGGAACTCTGGAATTGGTCTCACCGACTGATGACCGCGAAATTTCGCAACTCGGTCCGTAAGTGTCGTGTGCTCAATCCGTAGCGGCAAATCTCCCTTTGCAAACAGCCTTCTTTCGCCGGCCATAGAAAACCTGCTACACGGGATGGGAGCTTCGATGCGGGAGGTGTTACTAGTCTCTCCTACAGAATGTTCTGTATCGAACAATCAACGGAGCTGCTGTTAGGATTTCCACAGCTGGAACGGTATCGGATGGCCTGCACCGTATGCCGAAAGTAGTCGAAATGCGCAAGCGAACCTCGAAGCCTGACGACGGAAAATCAGCTCCCGACGATCTCCCGGCCTTAATGCTTCCCGACCTCGATGAAGAGTCCTTATCGGTGGCGAAGATCAACAAGTGGATTACGCTCGCCGACATCGCGTTAGGCCAAGGTATAGGGCGAAAGATTGCTTAGAGTGCCGGCGAAGCTGTGTGCCGGATGGCAAGACCTCTTCGACAATCTGGCGCAAGTTTTATTCCTCCTGCTCCGCGTTGTCTCAGAAACCATGCCCGGTTGAGAGTGAGCCCTGTAAGAATTGACAGGTGAATAGGAACATAGCTGGTCTTATTGTTGTCGCCTGACAACAACGTAACCTCAGGAAATCCTGAGGTTTCTCCAAGGCCGCTTTGGGACCTCCCTCCCTGAAGCGGCCCCGCTTTATGAGTCGCGCTCTCGGTAGAACCCACCGGCAGAAAGGCCCTCAGGCTGGTGAGCTTGGTGGTGGGCTAGGTTGGCACCCACTCCTCTAATCATCAATATTGCCCATATCGTCCGCGTACCGATTCGAGCAGCTTTGCCGTGTCATACCCCACGCCATCCTTGAACACGATCTCCACATTCTCCACATCCGAGATCTGCTTTGACGGATCGCCCTTGATCACCACCAGGTCAGCGTTTTTGCCGGCTGCAATCGATCCAATCTGCCCATCTCTTCCCAGATAAATTGCGCCATTCAGCGTAGCGACCTTGATGGCCTCAACCGGCGAAAATCCCGCCCGCACCAGCAGCTCAATTTCACGCTGATCGCCGAATCCCGGCAGCACGTCGCCCCTTCCTGTCGGGTCCGGCCCGGCAATCAGAAGTCCGCCCGCCTGTGCAAACTCGTGCTCCAGACCCATGTCGTTGTTGAACAGTTGAGCCCGATCTGCCTTGGGCCTGGGTAGCGATGCCGGGCGCTGGCGAAGCACGAAGAAATCCTGTTTTGCCTGGGGCGTCATCACATCCAGAACCGCTTGCCGAATGGGCGTTTGCTCGCCTGCCGCCATCCCCGACGCTTCAAATACGGGCAACGTCGATGTAATCGCGACATGGTGCTTTACTAGCATTGCAATCAGGCTTTTTGCTTCCGCACTGTCCGGTGTCATCTGTTCGAGCGTGTATTCGCCCGCGCTCTCGCTGCATACGTCCGGCTTTTTCTCAGGATCCAATTGTGTGTTGACGAAAAAGCCGTGTTCCAGATCATCGATGCCTAACTCAATCGCCTCGGGATAGGTCACCGAACACAAATGTCCGGTAACCTTGATGCCTCGCTTGTGCGCCGCGTCAATCGCAGCCTTCAATTCCTCCCGGGAGATGTTCATGTACGCCTTGAAGGAAGTTACCCCACGATCCGCCCAGTAGTTCACGGTTTCACGCGCATCGTCCGCGCTTCTCAGATGCGGCATCTGGATGAAATAACTCGTCGCTCCTTCCAGATAGGGTCCGGTGACATCGATGTGAGGTCCTGGCAGCTTGCCCCCATCAATGTCGCGCTTTAGATTTAGGTCGGCATAAGGCTCAACGCTTCCCGTCGTGCGCATCGTGGTCACGCCCCCAGCCAGATAAAGGCGGGGCGCAGAAAACGCCATCTGTGGTGCTAGCAGCGGCGGATCGCTCTTCCAATCCGCTCGCAGATTTGGTTTGGCAATGTAGAAAAGATGATCGTGCATGCCGACGATCCCCGGCATCACCGAATATCCGTGCAGGTTGAGGACTGTGACGCCAGCGCTCTCGGCCACATCAGCACCCTTTTCGATCGCCGCGATCTTTCCCCCTGCAATGATCACGTTCTGGTCTTCAACGGCTGGCGCGCCCGTGCCATCAATCACCCGCACATGCGTCAGCACCACCTTCGGAGCGTCTACTTTGACGTATGGCTTGACTTGGTTTGAAAGTTCCAACCTTTGACCCGCGAGAGAACCAGCGAAGCAAGATAATGCGAAGACCGCTAGAGGGATATGCCTTCCCATAGCACCTCCCGATGAAACGTCATTGTAGCTGAGCCGCGCTGAACTGCCGATTGGTCGTTGACACAAAGCAATGGCCAGCTCGCGTTGCCCACGCAATTCGGGGTTCAGAGAGGACGTGGCCGTGCGCAGGGCGGTACACTGCTGATGGGCAATGCAGGTGACGATCGAAAAGGTCTCCGCGATCACCCTCGAGGTGGCGGATATGCAACGGTCCGTGCAGTTCTATCAGGGAGTTCTCGGGCTGGAGTTGTTATTCGGTGGACCACAATCAGAATTCTCCTCGCTCCGGGTTCCTGCAGCCGCATTTCCACTCATCAACCTGCAACGAGGCAACCCGGCCGCTGGTTGGGGCAGAATGATTTTTCATGTCTCGGACGTGGATGCGTTCTGGAATCGCCTCAAACGCAATGGGTTCAACCCAGACACCCCGCAGAATGCACCCTGGGGAGAACGTTACTTCCACTTGCATGATCCAGACGGTCATGAACTCTCCTTCGCACGGCCGCTCTAAAGATCCGTTCAATCGACACCAAGCGCGTGCGCGTCCGGCAGCGTCGCGCAAGTGGTTTCGTTCATCGGTTGCCGGACGAACATTTCTTTTGCCGGCATGTAAAATGCGCGAATGACCGATCGGGATTTCGAGATACAACAGTTCTTCCACAGATATGAAGAGGCCAACGCGGAGTTTGACGTCCAGAAAATTGCTGCCTGTTACGCCAATGTCTTCCTCTTTGGCGGCCCGGCTGGCATCCAGGTGGTGAGGAAAGAGGACTTCGTCAAGGTGCTCCCTCGGCGCAAGGAATTCTTCAGATCCTCTGGCTTGGTGTCATCGAAAATTGGCAACCTCGAAATATCAGCTCTTGATTCCCGGTACACCCTGACACGAACGGCATGGCGCATGCGATTTGAGCGTGCTCCGGCCGAGCCTCTCGAGAGCGAGAACTTCGCAACTTACATCCTATCGGCGACAGATGCTGGGTTTGAGATCGTCTTCCAAATCGACCATCAAGACCTCGCCAAAAGAGTAGCGGAGATCGGCCTGCGATAGTCGTACATCGCCGTATTCCAGCAGTGAACTTCTCTCCGCCTTATGCGGCCGCGCGTTTTGACTCCACCGGCAAGCCAGCGTTCTGCCAGGCTTGAAATCCCCCTTGCAGGGCCCAGACGTTGGCGTGGCCGAGTTCACGGAGCCTTTGCGCCAAACTGGCGCTCGATTGCTCATTCGGTCATGTGCAGTACGCGACTGCCGGCCGCGTCTTGGGTATCCTGCCAAGATTCTTGTCCAGCTGATCGAGCGGCACGCGAATCGACTCGGGAATCATGGTGTCCGACTCAGCCCAGGCTTCGGGATTGCGGACATCGATGATGGTGAAATCTTCGCCGGCTTCCATCCTTCTCTTCAGTTCTTCCACCGTGATTCGTATTGAGGCAGTCATGGGTGAGTTCTCCTCAATCTGGAGAAGATAGATGCAGAAACCTCATGTTGTTTTTTCCCTTAGAGAGGGTACGAGCCGCCTAGGTGAGATCAACGTTCCAAGACGAGGATCTGTTGCTTTGGTGACCCTAACAGCCATCCCCATAGCTCGCCTTGCCATCCGACCGACAGAAGGGCTTTGGCTGGCGGGGTTTGGCACGGGTAACGGCCGACGCCCCCTACGACACTGAAGCGGTACTTGATCGAGCGCCACATCGACATGCCTTTCAAATCAGGAGCAAAACGATGAAGTCAAAGCTGCTTCACGACGACAAGGGACTGAAAACCTTCGCCATTGTTTTCGATAAGAACGACGAAGTCCGTGACGGATTGCTTGAATTCGCGAATGCGAACCGTTTCGCGGATGCCCACCTGACTGCCATTGGCGCCTTTAGCGAAGTCACTCTCGGGTACTTCGACCGGCGCCAGAAGGAATATCGGAAGATTCCAATCCAGGAACAGGTTGAAGTCCTATCGTTTACCGGCAATATCGTTCAGAAGGATGGGAAACCAAGACTCCATGCGCACGTGGTCATCGGAAAGGCCGACGGTACCGCGCACGGCGGACACTTCCTAGGAGGAAGAGTTTGGCCAACGCTCGAAATGATTCTGTCGGAAATGCCGGTACATCTGCGCCGAAGGAATGATGAAGGCACCGGACTCGCCTTAATCGATCTGGCGGCGTAGCCGCATACCGGCCCAAGGTGCTCGGCGAACTAGGGGAAGCCGAGCGTCGTCACCTGTGGTTCAGAGATAAACCTTCGAAAGCCCTAGGCATCTTAAGGTCTTATGGGGATGAAACGAATGAGCACGCCAGCGTATAGGTTTCCGACTGACAAAGATGTAACCCGAATGCCGCAGCTCGCAAGTCCTCTCCTGCAGTTCAATTTGAGCGAGGAACTACAAAGACTCCGGACGGAGGAGTCGTGGCAGCGTGGCACCGGGAGAAGCTCGAAGACTCTGGTCAAATACCCTGATTTTCATGTTGTTTTAGTGCTGATGAGGGCGGATACGCGAATGAACGAACATCATGTAGATGGCCGCTTCTCGATTCATTTGCTCCAGGGCAGGCTGCGTGTCCGTTTGCCGGAAAATCTCATCGAGGTCTCCGGCGGTGAATTGGTCGCGTTGGACTACGGCATCACTCACCAGGTGGAGGCGCTCGAGGAGAGCGCTTTTCTCCTTACCATCTCCTGGCCGGGAGGTACCAAGGAAGAACGACATGCATGGAAGCAAAGCGTGCCGTAGCGAAATTCATCGGACTTGCATCTTCCCCTAGAGTCATCGCACATCAACAATTGCCACCTTGTTCACGCCGCTGCAGGCCAGGTAAAGCCGGCCATCCTTGGTAGCCGCGATGTTCCGAACCACGCCTCCACCCGAAGGGATAGGCGTAGTTGAAAATCCCTTGGTTTTGGGATTGAAGCTGACCAGAGTGTTCGGCTCCACTCCCGATTCGCTGTACCAGACCGTCCCGTCCGGTGTGATCGCTATGCCGTAGGGATTAGAGCCGGGCCCCCCGGGAGATTGCCACTCCTCGAATTTCCTGGTGGCCGGGCTAAAATGGCCCAGATAGCCGCGCGCATAATCCGTGAAGTAGATTGTGTCATCGATTGCTACCGCAAGGCGTCGCGGACGAGCGTCGGGGTTTGGAATTGGATACTCGGTGATGGCCAAGGTGCTGGGATCGATCCTAGCGAGCTTGTTCGAACCGAACTCGCAAAAGAACGGAACCCCGGCGCGAGTGACGGCTATGCCGTACGGAATCGCATGCGCAGTCGGCACTGGCTTGACTTCTATTTTGCCTGTCGTCGGATTAAGCCGGCCAACCACATTCGATTCCTGGGTCGTGAACCAGAGAATTCCGTGCCGGTCGAAGACAGGAGTGTGAGGATCATCGGCGCCATCCGGCAGGTGATACTCGGTGATCTCACCGGTGCCCGGGTTCAATTTGCCAATGTACCCCTTGGAGATCGCGGTAAACCAGATATTGCCCTGAGCGTCGGCTGCCAGGCCGTGTGGTCCCGAGCCTGGAGTCTTCAAAGGAAACTCTTTGAATTTTCCAGTCGCGGGATCCAGCCTGCCCAGTTTGTTCGCGGCCTGTCCCGTGTACCAGAGCGATCCGTCAGGAGCGACCGCCGGGTCGTGGGGGCGAGACTTGGGCGTCGGTACCTCGAACTCCTTGATGGATACGTGTGCGGAGGCAGCGACGACGATTATCGCCGCAAGGCACGTCGCAGCAGAAACAAAGATTGGCCTGAGCACTCGCATCTGACACCTCTTACCTTTACCTTTGGATTGGATGTTGTGTACGCGTTCGACATTCGCATGTAGCATACACGTGCTGTGTTTCGGACGGTAAGCGACTCAATCTGAAGGTTTTTGCTGAGAGCCGACCCCCCTTATCTGGAGACCGTCATGAGCATGTAAAGAAATAGTTACTTCGGGTGAGACAGAACTCTGCTCGCCAGTTTCCCCGAATCCAACCCAACTGAACGAAAATTCCGAAGAACCTTTAGGAGGACCCTTATGGTGAACAAAGTCCTCAGAGCGACTCTTTGCGCAGGGCTCGCACTCGCACTGTGCAACTTAGCTGCTGCCCAGTACGGCGGAGGCGGGGGCATGGGCGGAGGCATGGGCGGCGGAATGCCAAGCAGTCCAACCTACAACTCCCACCGCAGCTACGGCTCGAAAGGCGCGGTTATTGCCGGAGTGGCAGGTGGCGCCGCCGTCGTCGGTGGTCTGCTTTACCGGCACCACCACAACCGAGCTAAGCTCCTGGGCTGCGTGACCGACAACGGCGACAAGCTGGTCTCTGAGAAGGATAGCCAGACCTACAATCTGGCAAACCAGAGCGAGAGCTTGAAGTCGGGGCAGCGAGTGGAATTAACCGGTAAGAAGACTAAGAACGAGGCGGGCGAACCCACGTTCGAGGTCAAAAAGATGAACAAAGACCTGGGTATGTGCACGCCAACAACGGCGCAGGTCCAATAAGCCAGCGGATGAAGCCAGCGAGGAGGGCAGGGTGCCTACCGGCCCTCCTCAAAATAGTAGAGAGAAAAGGGCAGCCACGGGGCCCTGCGCGGAGAGCCCAGATAGGTCCCCCGTGGGCATCTGAACTCTTTCCGCCACTGACGGCCGGAACAATGGATATTACGGCATCCGCACTGACTCGGGTGGCGAGTCCACCGGTATATCGAATGTTCTCTTCACCAACGAAGATGTTGACGTGCGGACGAACCTCATCTTGCTCGGTAACAACGCGATCTCGCATGCCGGGACAGAGTGTCCATAATGCGGCTAGTGCCGTATTAAGAGTTGTGGGCGGGTGTTCAATCTCGACCTGGCTGCGGCCGCCCGCAAATTCTCGCAACGCCCCGGGAATGTGGAATCTCACTTCGAAGATCTCCTTTTGGTGCTTCTAGATTCACCCTTACTCCGGGGTCTTACTCGTTCCGTAGTCCGTTTGGAGCGAGTCGGCATCCTTGGAGAAGAAGGATCTTCGGCCACCGCACAGCGCACGCAAAGGATTGCGGGAAAGCCTTCCGCTATCCTCTCCCACGATCGTCCTTCATCCCGTGAGCCAAACAGCTGGCCACTTCGGGTTCCAAAGTAGATTCCAAGAGGGTCGAGTCCATCCGTGCTCAAGGCATCGCGCAACACCGTTTCGTAAGCGCCTTTTTGCGGCAGGCCGCGCGCGAGGGCCTCCCACGAACTACCCGCATTGCGGGTTCGATACACCCGCAAGCGTCCGTCGCAGGCGCAGCGGAATTGGTCCGATTCAACCGGGATCACATAAACCCAGTCCGGTTTTCTGGGATGCACCAGAAGGGCGAATCCGAAATCCGACGGCACTCCATCGCCGATGTCGGTCCAAGTTGCCGCACGATCATCGGAGCGGTAGATGCCCCAATGGTTTTGCAGGAAGAGGCGCTCGGGACGGGACGAATGCAGGGCGATCTTGTGCACGCATTGCCCGAACTCAGGATACTTGTTGGGCATGAACGTGACGCGAAGGCCCTGATTCTGTGCTGTCCACGTCTGCCCATCGTCATTGCTGCGATAGACTCCTCCCGAGGAAATTGCAACGTACATGCGTTGCTTCTCTGAGGGATCGAGGAGAATCGAATGCAGAGCCAAACCACCATTGCCCGGCACCCATCGAGGGCGGTGCGGATGATCAAACAGTCCGCGGTTTAAAGACCAGGTTTCCCCTGCATCATGGCTCTCAAAGAGCGCCGCCGGTTCGACCCCGCAGTAAAGGACCTCTGGTTCTTCACGGCGACCGGGGGTGATTTGCCATATGTTCTTGAGTGATGTGCCGGTGTCAGCGGGAAAGCGGATAGGCGCCTGCTGGGGATTGGTCCAACTCTTTCCGAAGTCGTCGCTCGACCGTAGAAAAGTTCCCCAGTAACTTTGAGCCGATGCCCATATACGCTGGCGGCCCTCCCGGCCGTCGTAAGCCAACGCGTAAACGTTGTGTCCGTGAAAATAGGGTCCACCGACTTCCCAACGCCGCCGCGCAACTTGGGAGCGAAGAATAAATGCTCCCTTCGCAGTTCCGACCAGCAGAACCACGTCTCGTTTTCGGACCGGAACGTGGCGCACGGTGTGTAAGACCGTAATCGGCGGTCCTCCACGATCCGAGCTTGGTGTGGCGGAGACCATGGCTGCCGACTGGACCGCCTCCAAGGCCGCCTGAATCTCGCCAGCGCGCTGATAACGTTGTGCTGGTTCCTTGGCTAAACAACGTTGAATGATTGCCCATAGCGCGGGAGGAATCGGGTGGCCCAGTGGCGCCGGCATCTCACGCATGATGGCCGAACTGATCTCAAACCCGGTACGCCCAGGGAAGGGTAGGCGCCCGCACGCAGCCTCGTAAAGCACCACTCCAAAGGACCACAGGTCAGTCCGACAATCAGCGGTTTCTCCGCGCAGGAGTTCCGGTGCCATGTAAGACAACGTTCCGCTCACCCTCGATGCATTCTCGATACTTGCCAATGAGCGAGTCGCGTCGTCAGGCGAACTCGTAGATGAATGCTTGGCTAATCCAAAATCCAGGACCTTGGCCAGGCCGTCGGAAGTAATCACAATATTCGCGGATTTCAGGTCGCGATGAACAATTCCGCGGTCGTGCGCCCGGGCCAGGGCGCTTGCGATCTGGGCGCCATAGCGAAGGACTGAGTCCGGCGGGAGCCCGGTCTGGCCGCACATCTCGCTCACTGTCTTACCCTCGAGTAACTCCATGACGACGTAGAGTTCACCCTCGGTCTCACCTACTTCATAGATGGTGCAGATGTGGGGATGGGCAAGAGCGGATGAGGCTCGCGCTTCCTGCAGCAAACTTTCGTGGGTTGCAGAGCTCGGTTCTGACTCTTTGCGCAGGACTTTCAGGGCTACATCCCGTTGCAGGACTTCGTCGTACGCACGATAGACAACACCCATCCCGCCTTCGCCGATTTTGGCGGTCACGCGGCAGTTTCCTAGCTTCCGCCCGATCACATACCCCCCGGGGCCGCCGTTTGTTACAGCGGCCAAGGCTCGTTCCCTGATTACCAGATTCGCTTGTTCGCAACAAGATTTTACCGGAGGTCTTTACAAGAGACCGGCAAAGCAGGCGGGTGCTCAACCGGGGCGCCCCTCCCGCCAACCACATCCCCGATCCCTCAGACGGGGTTGTCCGAGGAAGCCAAGAGTTCTCCCTTTTCCAGGTGCAGGGTTCGTCCCGCGAAACTGGCAGCACGCGGATCGTGAGTAACCATGAGAATGGTTTTTCCGAAGTGCGTGTTCAGGGTCGACAGCAGTGTCAGCACTTCGTTAGCTGAAGTTGCATCGAGGTTGCCGGTTGGTTCGTCAGCCAGTATCAAGTCGGGATCCGTCGCCAGGGCACGAGCAATCGCCACCCTCTGCTCCTGCCCTCCCGACATTTGGCGTGGAAAATGGTAAACGCGGTCACTCAAACCGACAAGCTTCAGGGCTGTTGCTGCGTGTTCCTGTCGCTGCTGTCTGCTCAGGCCCGTAAGCTTCAGAGGCAGTTCTACGTTCTCGATGGCGGTAAGAACCGGAATGAGGTTGAACGATTGAAAGACGAAACCGATATGCAGATTGCGCCAGAAGGCAATTTCGTGGTCCTCCATCGAACTTGGGTCCCTCCCCAGTACCTGGAGTTCCCCTCGGGTTGGCTTATCCATCGCAGCTACGAGGTGCAGCAACGACGATTTTCCCGAGCCCGACGGTCCCATGAGGGCAACAAATTCTCCCCGCTCGATGCCGAGGGTTACATCCTTGAGCGCAAAGACACTGAAACCATCCCGGCTGTAGGCTTTCGTGAGCTTGGATGTTGTGATCACGGGGTCGCTCATGATTTTCCTTTCGCCGGGATCGTGTTTCCGTTCTTTAGGCCAGCCGCCTCGCCGCCCGTAATGGGAGTAGGCTCGCGCATAATCCGCACTCTGAGTAATTCTGTTTCCATGTTCAATGCTCCCGCAGAGCCATCAGAATCTCCTTGCGAGCCGCATTCCGAGCCGGGAAAAATCCTCCCACCCCGCCCATGAACAAGGCAAAAACGATGCCGATCGCCATCGCCGCCGGTCCGACATAAAAGTGGAATGCCGTCTCACTCATCGTGCTGAGATTGCCGATCACCGTGGTAACGAAGTTCAGCGGCAATGCCAAAAGGCACGCGAATACTCCACCCAGGCCGGCCAGCAGCAGAGACTCGATCAGGAAGCTGAGCAGGATGCTGCGCCGCGAAAAACCCAGCACCCGCAAGGTGCCGATTTCCCGCGACCGGCGCGAGACGGCGGCGTACATCGTATTCATGGCCGCAAAGGCGCTTCCAATGGACATGATCAATGCCACGAGCACACCCAGATGTTCTAGGGGGGCACCGGAAGCGGCCTGCGCCTGGTAATAGGCCTTTTCGGTTTGGGCCTTCACATTCAAGCGTTGGTCGTTGTTGAGAGACTCGATTAACTGCGGCAGCGATCGTTGATCAGCCGCGCGCAGCAATACCGAACTCAACTGGTCTCGTCGATTGAAGTAATTGCTGACCACATTCAGATCTGCAAAGATTTCGCTGCTCACCGCCGCAGCCCCGGCATCCATGACTCCCACCACTTGCCACTCTGAACTACCCATGCGAAGCCAATTTCCGACCTGCGCGGCGGGGCAACGTCTTCGGATCCCCGCGCCCACGATGAGTTCTCTTTTACCCGCCTGAAACCAGCGTCCTTCCCTCAACCTGACCTGCCGGAGTTCAATCCCGATTGGCTGCAAGCCACGCAGGGTCACGGACTGGCCGTTCACGCTGCCTGGCTGGGGCACGGTGACAACGGTGAT
>Ga0126381_100004299_pt1 | contig 15503 bp, 11 predicted proteins | sample PanSoiMetPlot_28_FD_96465 | JGI IMG/M metagenome (GOLD analysis project Ga0126381, IMG submission 96465) | Tropical forest soil microbial communities from Panama - MetaG Plot_28 | ecosystem: Environmental > Terrestrial > Soil > Tropical forest > Bulk soil | place: Panama | collected 2016-02-17 | reverse complement strand
AATCTCCGTTGAACAGCACGCGCACTGCGGAGGTCGAAGGGAGTTTTCACGCCGCGCCTTCCTCAAGAGCAGTCTTGTGGGTGGAGTCGGTTTATCTGCCCTTGGGTTTGATCTCACTCCTGTTTACGCTCAGACACAAAGCCTGAAAATTTCGCGCGCCAGCGAAACGCGCAGCACCTGTCCGTACTGTTCGGTGAGTTGCGGCGTCATCATTTATACGCTGGGGGATAAAGCGAAGAACGCGATCCCGCAAGTCGTCCACGTCGAGGGCGATCCCGACCATCCCATCAATCGGGGCACTCTTTGCCCCAAGGGCTCGTCGCTTGAGCAGGACATCCTTAACGATCGCCGCCTGTTGAAGCCGCAAGTGCGGCGTCCAGGCGCGACGCAATGGGAGGATATTTCCTGGGAACAGGCCTACAGCGAAATTGCAGCAAAAGTGAAGAAGACGCGCGACGATACCTTTGTCGAGAAAGACGCGCAGGGGCGCACCGTAAACCGATGCGAAGGCATCGCGTTTACCGGCGGCTGTACCGATACCAACGAGTTCAATTATCTGGTCGTTAAGACCATGCGCAGCCTGGGGGTCTGCTACCTGGAAAACCAGGCCCGTGTTTGACACGGCCCCACGGTCTCCAGTTTGGGGCCAACATTCGGACGCGGGGCAATGACGAACGGCTGGATCGACATCAAGAACACCGACATGATGTTGATCATGGGCGGTAACCCAGCTGAAAACCATCCATGTGGTTTCAAGTGGGCGATTGAAGCCAAAGTTCACCGCAACGCGAAGACGATCGTGGTCGATCCGCGCCTGACGCGGACGGCTGCCAACGCCGATCTCTACATTCAGATTCGCGCCGGTTCCGACATCGCATTTCTCGGTGGACTAATCAACTACGCGCTGCAAAACAATCGCATCGCGAAGGACTATCTGGTCAATTACACGAACGCTGCGTTCGTGATCAAAGAAGGGTTCAAGCTTCCGGACGACGGTCTTTACTCCGGTTTCGATCCGACCAAGCAGACCTACGACAAGTCCACCTGGAACTACGAAGAGGGGGGCGATCTCACTGGGAAGCCCTTGCCTGCGGTTCCGAACGGCGCTGGTGTTGGGCAAGCAGCCAAACCTAACGAAGGCACAGAAGGTCACGGCGACCAGGCAGCTAGTCCGGCCGGAGCGAAAGCCGGGGGTGCACCTGCGGCCGCACCATCTCTACCGGGAAAGATTGCCTTCGACACGTCCCTGCAGCATCCGCGCTGCGTCTTCCAGTTGCTGAAGAAGCAGTACGAACGTTACACGCCCGAGATGGTCGAGCGGATCACTGGTATCCCGAAAGAACAGTTCCTCAAGGCCGCTGACATGTACACGTCCGTCCGTAAGGACGGCGACATGAAGAAGGCGTCGACGATCATTTACGCCGTCGGCTGGACACAGCATAGCTTCGGTACGCAGATCATTCGCACCGCGGCAATGTTGCAGTTGCTGATGGGAAATATTGGTCGTGCCGGCGGCGGCGTGAATGCGCTGCGAGGGCACTCGAATATTCAGGGCGCAACCGACATGGCCGGCGTCTTCGACATCTTGCCGGGATATCTGAAGATGGCCAATCCGGCCGACGAGAATCTCGCCGCGTACTTGAAGCGCACGACTCCAACCACGTCGAAGCCGGATCCATGGGACTCATTCAATTACTGGTCGAATACGCCTAAATTTGCGGTGTCGTTTCTGAAGGCAATGTACGGCCCTGCTGCTACAAAAGACAACGATTGGGCGTTTGACCATCTGCCGAAGATCGATCGCAACTACTCTTGGGTCAACCTCTGGAATGACATGTATCAGGGGAATGTCAAAGGCATCTTCGCTTTTGGCATGAATGGCGTCATGATCGGGCCCGATTCGCAGAAAAATATCGACGCGCTGAAGAAGGCGGACTGGCTCGTCGTCTGCGAAATCTATCCTGATGAGACCAGCGAATTCTGGCGCGCGCCCGGGATCACCGAAGATGAAATGAAGAAGATCAACACGACGGTGTATCGTTTGCCCGGCGCTGGGTTTGCCGAGAAAGACGGAACCTTCGTGAACTCGGCGCGATGGCTGCAGTGGAAGTATGTGGCTGTACCTCCTCCGGGATTGGCCAAGCTCGATCAAGAAATTTTGGCCACGATCTTCTTGAGAGTGCGTGACCTCTACAAAAAAGAGGGAGGGAAATTCCCGGATCCTGTTCTTCAAGCATGGTGGCCCTATACGGATCAGTACAATCCGTCGCTGGCCGAACTGGCGCGTGAGATCAACGGCAAGGCGCTTGCCGACCTCACGGATCCGAAGACTAACCAGACCATCAAGGCCGGGCAGCAACTGCCCGGATTCGCGTGGCTGAAAGATGATGGCACGACACTGTCGGGGAACTGGCTATACTGCGGATCTTGGACGGAAGCAGGCGCGATGATTCAGCGTCGCGGCACGGATGATCCCTCAGGATTGGGGATCTATCCGAGCTGGGCGTGGTCCTGGCCGGCGAACCGCCGGGTTCTTTACAACCGCGCATCGTGCGATCTCGACGGCAAGCCCTGGGATCCCGCTCGCCGGCAGGTGTGGTGGGACGAGGCAAAGCAATCGTGGGTCGGCAACGATGTTCCTGACTTCAAGGTGGATTCGGCGCCCAAGGATCACATGGGTCCATTCATCATGAATCCTGAAGGTGTTGGGCGATTATTTGTTCCATTGGGTGCGATGGCTGACGGACCGTTTCCCGAGTATTACGAACCGATGGAGAGTCCCGTCATCAACCCATTGCATCCGAACCAGTCCAACAATCCTGTCGTGAAGCAATACAAAACTGACCTGGATAAATATGCGAAACCAGGCGGCGAGTACAACGTCATCTGCACGACGTATCGTCTGACCGAGCACTATCACTACTGGACTAAGAACAATCCGATGAACGTGCAACTGGTCCCGGAACCGTTTATCGAGATCCCAGCTGAGCTCGCGGATCGCATGGGCATTCGTGGCGGTGAAAAGGTAAAGGTCAGCAGCATCCGCAGCCACTATATCGCGAAGGCCATGGTTACCCGTCGCATTCGGCCCATGAAGATCGACGGCAAGGAAACGTTCCAGATCGGTATCCCCATTCATTGGGGTTTCCGCGGTATCGCCGAGGACGACGGGAAAACCGCGAAAACGCTGACGAACCAACTCACTCCCACGGTAATCGATCCGAATGCGTACACACCGGAGTTTAAGGGCTTCCTGGTGAAACTCGAAAAGGTTTAGCGAGGGCGACAGATGAGCGATCGACGAACATTGCAGATCAAACAGATGTCGGCCCATCCCGGCCCAATTCCCGGACAGGGAGTGCAGCGGGATTACGAGGTTTGCAAGCTAATCGATACCACGACGTGCATTGGATGCAAGGCCTGCGAGGTGGCGTGCGTCGAGTGGAACGATATGCCGTTCGGGGAAACGACCTTCGACAACACCTACCAGACGATGCCCGAAACGCGTTGGAACTTCTGGAACCTCATCAAGTTCAATGAGCACCAACGTGAAGACGGCACGATTCAGTGGCTGATGCGCAAGGATCAGTGCATGCACTGCGCCGATCCCGGGTGTTTGCGGGCGTGTCCAGCCGACGGCGCCATTGTGCAGTACACGAATGGCATCGTGGATTTCCAGCAGGAAAACTGCATCGGCTGTGAGTTCTGCGCTTCCGGTTGCCCCTTCAACATCCCCAAGTTCAACCAGACGACCAAAAAAGTCTACAAGTGCACGCTTTGCTCCGATCGCGTCGGCCAGGGTTTGGAACCGGCGTGCATCAAAGCGTGCCCGACCGGCTGCCTGAAATTCGGCTCGAAAGATGACATGAAGTTCATCGCCAACGAGCGCGCGCATCAACTCAAGGAGAACTTTGGGTACGACAAGGCGGGAGTCTACGATCCGCAGTCGATCGGCGGCACGCACGTCATTTACGTTCTGCATGACGCCACGAATCCTGAGGCGTACGGTGGACTGCCATCGAATCCGCAGGTTCCTTGGAGTTACACCATCTGGAAGTGGCTTGCGAAGCCAGTTCTCGGCACGTTCGCGCTCTTCGGATTATTGGGCGTATGCCTGCACTACGTAATGGTCGGACCGCGTCGTCCGCAGCCCGAACCGCCGATCAAGGAGGCTACCGATGGGAACCGCGGTTGAGCGCTTTGACGAAAAGGCACATCATGCCTTCGACAAGATTGGACGGAATGAGGTCTACCAGGGTGAGTTGCTGCGCCATCGTGTCTACACTCGCTTCCTTCACTGGATGGTCGCGCTGTGGTTCTTTCTCGCGCTCTTCTCCGGTTTTGGCATTTATCTTCCGTGGCTGTTCCGCTGGTTCACACCCATTTTTGGCGGCGGCGCGCTAGCGCGATCGATGCATCCCTGGTTCGGCCTGGCGTTTGTTTTCTTCTTCGGCTTGCAAACCCTGAATTGGATTCGTCCCATGATGTGGACGCCGGCCGATACGCGCTGGATGCGCAACATCCGGCAGGTCGTTAGCGGCAAGGAAAAGCTTGAGCCGCCCGACACCGGATTTTTTAATGCCGGACAGAAAATTCAGTTCTGGGAGATTGTGGTCGGTTGCGTGGTCTACCTCATCACCGGGATCATCTTGTGGACGGGAGCACACGTTTTCGGACGAATCACCGTAGCCGTAAGCTACGTTTTACATGACATCTCCGCGTTGATCATGCTGGGCGGGATCTTCATCCATATCTATCTCAGCACCATCGGCGAGCCCGGAACCCTCGAGGCCATGACTCGCGGCGCTGTTAAGGAGTCGTGGGCCTGGACCTTCCATCCGGCTTGGTACAGCAACGTTACTGGTCGGGACCCGAAACAGGCCTATGACGAGGCCGTTCGCGCCGGCCGATGGGAAGACCCGCGCTCCTGACAAGACCGCCTCTGCCGCCTATTACGGCTGGACTGGTACTACTGCCACTAGCCCGTTCTGACACTCTCCGTCCAAATATCCGCCGAAAAGGTATTTTCTTTCTAAGGTGTTTTTGCGATGATGTGCGGCACTCAATTTCTGCGCGGAGGCAGGCGCCATGCGTGCAGTACTGATGTGTACGTTGCTTCTTTGTGGGCTTCTGATCGCCACGATCTCAGGAGCTTACCAGGCCACGCCAGCTTCGGACTCGGAGACGGCGATCTGTACCTTTGAAGATGGAAAGCAAGTCACGGCACGTTACGACCCCATCTCCATCGGCCATAATGACTCCGCTCCGATGGGCAAACCGATGATGCCCGGTGGATCCGCCATGGCGTTCTTCACGGAAACCGACCTTATCCTTGGCAACACCGCCATTCCTCCCGGCGGATACACGATGTATGTGATCCCCGGAAAAAAGGAGTGGACGTTCGTGATTAGCAAGAACACAAAGCTGGACGCTAAGTACGACGATAAGCAGGATCTGGCGAGAGCGCAGATGGAAACGGGGCAGTTAGGAACCCCGGGAGACAAACTGTCGGTGTACTTCGGACACACGGGCCCGAAAAAATGCGAAGTCGATGTCGATTACGGCAAGACGCGCGGCTGGGTCGAGTTCAAGCAGAAGTAGATCGCAATAGGCAGGCTCGGGATTTTCCCCATCCCGATGTCAGGCGTGCCCCATCCGCGGATCATACGGTTGACTCATTTGCGGATTCAGTATCACCCTCAAAACCTTTCTCTTCCCCACATCGCGGAAGCTTGTAGTTCCGCGAAAAAATTACCTTGCCGGTCGCCCGAGTTCATCCCCGTCGGGAATTTGTCAGGCTAACAACTCCATTAAAATCATAACGATAAAGCTGCCTTGGAATTTGTGGTGGCCTGGCCACCGGCGATGCACTTCTGTCTCGGGGCGCAATGCGAAACATTGAGACCTTTCTCCGCCGGGAGCATCTTACTCGGGATGCGGTTGAAACACTGTTGTCCCGCGGAGGCCAGGTATGCTCGCAGAGCAGATCGATGTTGCGCTGCGTCATGAACTCCTTGAACGTTTGGCGGATGCCCGCGTTCGCACCGATGAAATCTTCTCCCTCGTTCGTCCTGATTTTCTCTACGATCGGCCCATTGCCGAGCGTCATCGCATCATCTTCTACATAGGTCATCTTGAAGCGTTCGATTGGAACCTTTTTCGGGAGCGCTTGTTCTCGGCGCCTGTGGCACAGCCGGAGTTGGACCAGTTGTTTGCATTTGGGATTGACCCGGTTGATGGCGGGCTCCCAAGCGATCAGCCCAAAGATTGGCCTTCAATTTCCGAAGTACACGACTACGTCGCGCGAACTCGCCGAGCCGTTGACCAGGGACTCGAGCGGAGTTTGTCCACCGAGAACCATGAGTCGGCCCGCGAGTTTCCCACCGCGCAGCTGTTGCAAGTGGCGATTGAACACCGGCTGATGCACGCCGAAACATTGGCCTACATGCTGCACCAACTCCCACTGGACAAGAAGGTCCAACCTCCGCAGAAGCTGCAACTCCTCACCAAGCCCCTTGAACCGTCGATGATCGACATCCCCGAGGGAAACGTAACCCTTGGGCTCAAGCGCGACGGGGACCAGTTCGGCTGGGACAACGAATTTGAGCAATATCACACCCATGTGCCCGCCTTCCAGATCGACAAATACATGGTCACCAACAGCCAGTTTCTCGAATTCGTTGAGGCTGGCGGATACAGCGATCAGCAGCTCTGGGATCCTTCCGATTGGAAGTGGAAATCGGAACAAAAGATCGAGCATCCGGGATTCTGGCGGAAAAAGAATGATGGCTGGTATGTCCGCGCTATGTTCGACGAAACTCCCTTGCCTACCGATTGGCCGGTGTATGTGAGCCATGCTGAGGCATCGGCTTACGCTCGCTGGGCTGGCAAGAGCTTGCCTACTGAACAGCAATGGCAACGGGCTGCGTACGGTACCCCATCGGGCGAGGAAAGACAGTATCCGTGGGGCTCGGAGCTCCCCAATCCTGCTCGCGGGAATTTCAATTTCGAGCACTGGGATCCCGTACCGGTCGGCAGTTTTTCGGAAGGGCAGAGTGGCTTTGGCGTCGTGGGCATGCTGGGCAACGGCTGGGAATGGACGTCGTCTATTTTCGGTCCGTTTCCCGGATTTGAGCCTTTTCCGTTTTACCTGGGCTACTCGGCCAATTTCTTCGATGGTAAACACTTCGTGATGAAAGGCGGCTCCGCGCAAACAGCCGCCTGCATGCTGCGCCGCTCGTTCCGTAACTGGTTTCAATCGCACTATCCCCACGTGTATGCGGGTTTCCGCTGCGTGAGCCAATGAACCAGCTCGAAATGAGCGAGGAGAAAGAAGCATGCTGACACAGGCGGTTGCCACCCAACCATCGTGGGAATTTGCAGAAGACGTGCGCGCGGGCCTCACGAAGCCACAAAAAGAGTTGCCTTCAAAATATCTCTATGACGACGTAGGCTCTGCGCTCTTTGAAGTGATTTGCGTCCTTCCTGAGTACGGGGTGACTCGCGCCGATGAGCGCGTGCTGCTGCGGAACTCGTATGAGATCGTTCAACGGCTTCCAGTGCCGCTAACTGTCGCTGAGTTGGGTAGTGGAAGTGGAAAAAAGACTCGTTGGCTGCTGAAGGCGCTGGCACGACGGCAACCGACCGCCTACTGTCCGATCGAGATTTCTCCGACAGCGCTCGCAATGTGCAAGAGGGAACTGTCTGACATCGATGCAATCAGCATTCTAGGCTTCGAGCGGGAGTATCTCGACGGACTTGCTGAGGTCGATGCGCGCCGCAAGACCGGACAATACTTGCTGGTTCTTTTTCTGGGCAGCACGATCGGAAACTTCGACCGTCCCGCCGGCCTCGACTTCCTGAGGCAGATCCGCAAGTCGCTGCGCCCGGGCGATGGACTTCTTCTCGGAACGGATTTGCTGAAACCGATTCCGCAGCTGCTGGCCGCATACGATGACTCGCTCGGAGTTACTGCAGCGTTCAATCTCAACCTGCTGGCGCGTATCAACCGCGAACTGGAGGCCGATTTCGTGCTCGATCAGTTTGAACACCTGGCTCTCTTTAATTCGCACGCACGAAGTGTCGAGATGCATCTGCGCTCGAAATGCGCTCAGACTGTAACGGTCGGAGCAGCTGGTTTTTCCGTGCGCTTCCAAGAGGGTGAAACCATCTGGACCGAGAGCAGTCACAAGTACGCCAAGGATGAGATTTTTGAAATGGCAAAGGATACCGGGTTCCGCTGCGACGCGCAGTGGATCGACCGCGAGTGGTCATTTGCCGAGAGCCTGTTTGTTGCGGAATAGAAGTCAGGCGTTGCAGCGGTGCGACCAAGAGGTTGTTTAACGGGTACTGACTTCCTTCATGTCGGTCGCATTCGCAAGCGGTAGTTCCACCCAAAAGATGGATCCGGCGCCCAGCACGCTCTCTACCCGAATCCTGCCTTGATGTTGTTCGACGATCCACTGGGCGATCGAAAGCCCCAATCCCGCACCCGCGAATTCGCGGCTCCTCGCCTGGTCCACTCGATAGAAGCGTTCGAAAATGCGCGCGTGATTCTCCTCTGCGATCCCCATTCCGTTATCACGAACGCTTATCAGCGCGCGACCATCGCGCTCTTCAGCACATAAAGTCACGACGCCGCCGGGCACAGGCGTGAACTTGAAGGCGTTGTCCAGCAGGATGTTGATGACCCGGCGCAAGGCCGCAGCGTCTCCCAGAATACGTAGCTCTGCCTCGCGAATTCGCTCACTAAACTGAAGTCCGCGAACGCCAGCGACCGCACGCCAGCCTGTCGCAACCTCCTGAAGGGTGCTGCGCAGATCAAGCGGTTGGATATCGAGTTGTTGCTGGCCGGAATCAGCACGCGCCAGAGCAAGCAGTTCTTCGATCAGAGAAGTTGTTCGTTCCGCCTCGAGCAGGATATGCCGCAGAGCTTCTCGATACTCGTCGTCGGTTCGCGACCGCCGTAGAGCCAACTCGGCTTCGGTGCGGATCAACGACACCGGCGTGCGTAGCTCGTGAGAGGCGTCTGCAGTGAATTCGGTCACGCGAGTAAATGCGGTCTCGATGCGATCCAGCATTTCGTTTAGCGTGTCCGATAGGCGTTGCAGTTCATCGCCGGTGTGCAACTGTTCGAGACGGCTGCCGATCGTGTAACCGGTGATCGTTCTGGCGGTGCGGGTCAACGCATCCACCGGCGCTAGTGCCCGTCGGCTGAGCCAGTAGCCAACCAATCCCGCCACAAGAAGGAGAGCGGGCGCAAACATCAGCAGGTAAGCCCGAAAACGCTCTAGTGTCTCTTCCTCTTCACGATTCGAGATCGCAGCTTGCACCGCGTACGCATGGCCGTGAACATCGATGCGCTGGGCAATCAGGCGAAACGGTTCTTTTCCGAAGCGAGCATCTTTTCTGATCGGCTTGCGGATCTGATTCGGGGAAACACCAGTGACCGGCTGCTTCGAAAACGCAGGGGATCTGTAAATCCATGTGCCGCCTGAATCCAGAATCTGGAGGTAATCGCCGCCCGTTTCGCTGCTGTATTCCTCAATGACTGCTCCGCGAATTTCATCGAGCGTTGCGCTCGGAGGTTGGGCCTCGAGGAAACGCCGCACATCTTCCACCTCGGTAAAGAGCCCACTGTCGGCCACGTCGCGCAGGTTGTCGCGCAGGATGAACCACATGCCGACCCCAAAGATCAGCTGTGCTATCGCGAAAATTCCCAGATACCAGAACGTGAGCCGCAAGCCGATCGAAAGACGCTTCACGGATGTGCCTCCGACCGGATCATGTAGCCCACACCGCGCACCGTGTGAATCAGCTTTGCTTGTCCCTTGGTGTCGATCTTGGTTCGCAGTAAACGTACGAAGGCGTCGAGAGTGTTCTCTTCGATCTCGCGATCGAAGCCCCAAACCGCCTCGATCAGCGATCGCCGCGATACCACCTTGCCCGGTCGGTACATCAGCCGCTCGAGCAAGTTGTATTCCGTCCGAGTTAGCAAAATATCCGCGCCCGCCCGGGACACTTCGCGCGTCGCAGGATCGACCACCAGATTGCCCACCTGCAGCTTGGTTTGCTGGGGAACGGGCGCGCGTCGCTTGACGGCGCGCAGACGCGCCAGCAGCTCTTCGAACGCGAAGGGCTTCGTCAGGTAATCGTCTGCTCCGGAATCGAGACCGCGTACGAGATCGGGGACCGAGTCTTTGGCCGTGAGCATGAGCAGGGGGGTGGCGATATGCTCTGAACGCAACCGCTGGGCCACCTGATAGCCGTTCAGTTTCGGCATCATGACGTCGAGGATGATCACGTCGAACTCATAGTTTCGTGCCAGTTCCAACCCCTCGCCACCATCCCGTGCGCAGACAACGGTGTGACCCTCTTCGGACAGTCCTTTCCGAAGCAATTCCACCATGCGCGCTTCATCCTCGACGACCAGGAGCTTCATAACCGCCAGGTGCACCAATTCACCGTAAATTTACCCTAACTCCGCGGAAGGGAAGCTGAAGATGCGGCCGCTTCCTGCTGCATCTTAACCCGATTTCGGCTCCAGACCAGGCTTTCCCATGGTTGGCGGGGCAACGTATTGGAGAAAGCGCCCGTCTAAAAACCGACCCTACGACGTAGAGCTATCCAGTCCTGCCCGAACGGGGATAGACCCGCATTTTCTTGTGGATGGAATAGAATGTCTGGTTCCAGTTTTCAACTCTATCCATGGACTTACGCCGCCATCATGCGTACGCGCGTCTCGCAAAGGAGCCCAAACGGTGTTCACCAGAGTGAGCCTTGTTGTACTGATTTTGGCCGTAATTTTGGCCTCGACGGGGTGTTTTTTCGGGTCGACGGACGTTCATCAGACCGCCTTCGTGACCGCCCCTTTGAACGCGGGCATTGCTGTTTACAAGATCAGCAATCTTACGGGGAAGTTCAGCCAGGTGCTGGGATCGCCCTATCCCACGGGCATTTCGCCGACACAGGTTGTCGTGCATCCATCTGGGAAGTACGCATATCTCGCAAACGGGGGAGAGAACGACATCTCGCTCTTCAAGATCGCCAGTTCCGGTGCGCTCACCGAGGTGCTGCCTCGCACGCCAGCCGGCACAAAGCCTTCTGCGTTGGCCATTAGCTCGTCCGGGAATCTTCTCTTTGTCGCAAATGCCGACTCGAACACGATCAACTCCTATTCCATGGATGCGGCATCAGGTAGCCTGAAAGCGGGATCAAGTGCACAGACCGGATTTACCCCGCTTAAGCTTGCTCTCTCTCCGTCCGCCCAATTTCTTTATGCCTCGAACAATAGCAGCAACACGATATCCGGATTTGCCGTCGATTCTTCGGGCAACATGACGCCCGTACCTGGATCGCCCTACGCTGTGGGTGCGGGCCCGAACGGGATCACGATCGATCCAAGCGGCAAGTTCCTCTATGTAGCGAGTCTGATCGGCGGGAACTTCTCCGGCTTCAGTATCGACTCGGGCTCAGGCGCATTGACACCTCTGACCGGATCCCCATACGCGGTTGCCGTGTCCACGACCGTCATTCCATTGAGCGCGGTCGCTACCGACCTCAAGGGCAACTTCCTTTATGTGTCCGCTCTGAACGCAAACAAGCTTTATGCGTACACAATTAACTCCAGCAGCGGGGTGCCGGCGGCGATTCCCAATTCTCCGTTTGCAACTGGCGGAGGTCCCGCCTTCATCTCAACCGACGCTGATGGTCAGTTCCTGTTCGTGGGGAATCAAAGCACCAGCAACGTCACGGTTTTTCGCATCACCTCGTCGAGTGGGACGCTGACTACCATCGCAACCGAGACCGTGCTCTCGGCGCCGACGTCGATGGCTGTAATCAAGTAAATATCTACCGAGGTCTCAATGGATCGCCGAACGTTCTTGAGCACCATGACCGCTGCCACGCTGCTGGCTCGCAACTGGGCACGTGCCGCTGATACCCACCAAATCAACCCGATCGGGATGCAGCTTTACACCGTCAGGAAGGACATGGAGCGGGACTTCGACGGCACGCTCGCCAAGGTCGCAGGCATCGGATATAGGGAAGTCGAATTTGCGGGTTACTTTAAGCGCGACCCTAAACGGGTGAAGGCGTCCCTGGACGCTGCCGGGCTGACGGCTCCTTCGGCGCACCTCGACTACAAGCAGGTCACCACGAATTTACCCGCCGTGCTTGATGCCGCCCACATCATTGGGCACGAGTACATCGTCTGCCCAGCCATCGACGAGAAGGTACGCCACGAGCCCGGCATCTGGCAGCGGACCGCCGACGCGTTCAATCGAGCGGGCCAAGAAGCACGTAAGGCGGGCATCCAGTTCGCCTACCACAACCACTCTTTTGAATTCGAAAAAGACAGCGAAGGCAAACTGCCTTACGACATTCTTCTCGCTGCCACCCAGACAGATCTTGTGAAACTTGAAATGGATCTGTTCTGGATCATCAAAGGCGGGGCGGATCCGCTCACTTATTTCAAGCGCTATCCCGCGCGCTTTCCGCTGGTGCACGTCAAGGGACGAGACCAGAACGGAAACATGTCATCGGTAAATGCGGACAATTCCATCGACTGGAAGAAGATCTTCAGCCACTCCGACGAAGCGGGCATTCGGCACTACTTCGTCGAATACGACGATCCGCCCGATGCGTACGGCGCTTTGAAGACCAGCTATCAGTATCTGGAGCAATTGCGTTTCTGACCCGGGGCTCAGGCCTGACGAGCGCCCGTCTCTTCCATCAGGAATTCGACCGAAGCATCGCTGTCGATGAGAATGAATACACGGTCGTTCGGAATCTCTGCGGGATTGCCGTTCACATCCAGGATCACCGAGTCGGGCGTGATCGCTGCCACCGCACAATGCCGCAGAATCCGGATTCGCTTTTCACGTTCCGCTATCTCTACTAGCTTACGGGCGCGTTCTGGCCCGCGTTGGAACTGATCTCCGCGATAGCTAAGCGTTACGCGGTTTCGGGAGCCATGACTTAGCGCGACGGCAGCTTGAATCGCAGAGTCTCCGCCGCCCACCACGAGAATGTCCTGGTCTTGGTACTTGGCAGCGTCGTCCATTTGATAGACGACCTTGGCCAGTTCTTCTCCGGGAACTCCCAATCGCGATACCGCCTCTGGCGTCGGCACAACCGCAGGCGCCTTCACTGGGGCTTTCTTCGGTTCTTCCGAAGATGCCTTACTTGCAGCACTTGCCTGTTTGGCCTCATGGCTGGCGTCCTGCGTCAGGTCCATCGCGCCGAAGCCGACGCCGATCTTTTTCAGGAAGTCATTCGGCGGTGTTCCGCCCGCGAAGATCCAAACGTAGTCATTCGGAATCTCACGCTTCTCGCCCTGAACATCGATGACGACCGACTCTTCCTTAAACTCAAGCGGATTTGAGTTGAAAAGAACTTCTACCTTTCCCGACTTGATGGCGTCCGCGACACGGGTGGCGTTTCGTTCCTTGATGCGGCTGAACTGCGCCTGCCGGTAGGATAACGTGACTTTGTTTCCGACCTGATGTGCGAGGCCCATTGCGGCTTCAACTGCGCTATCACCCCCGCCAACAACCAGAATTCTTTTGTTGATGTAGTGATCCGCTTCGATCAGGCGGTACATCACCTTGGGAAGATCTTCTCCTTTGACCCCAAGTTTTCTTGGCGTACCGGTCCGTCCGAGCGCGAGAACGATTGCGTGCGAGCGATAACGGGTGTCCTGCGTAACGACGGTGAATATCCCGTCTTCGCCTCTCTGGATGTCCTCGACCCGCTGGCCGGTGCGCACTTTGAAGTCGGCACGATGCAGAACCTTGTCCCAGAAAGCGAGCAGATTCTCTTTGGAGAGTTCCGTCTTCTTGAACTTTCCGTACATCGGAAATTCGACTGGGCTCGTCATGACCAACTTCTGGCGCGGATATTTGGCTACCGTGCCGCCGATCTCGTCGCGCTCCAGCGTCATGTATTTCATCTTGTGCTGGATCGCACGCAATGAAGCGGAAATACCGGCCGGACCGGCGCCCACAATGACTACGTCATAGACATCAGGCAGCGTGCGAGCCGTACCGCGCGCCGTGAAACGCTGGAGAATCACATCGATGCAATCGCGTCCCTGATTGACCGCATTCTTGATGAGTGCGAGTCCACCGAGTTCGCCGACGATGAACATGTTCGGCACCGTCGTCTCGTTCTCGCCGCTCATGATCGGCATGTCGGCACCCATGCTGGGCTTCGCCATCACCATCGTGATTGCGCCAACCGGGCAAGCATCGGCGCATAGGCTGTGTCCGATGCACTTATAGCCGTTGACGATGACAGCCTTGCCCGCGAGCATGGCCAGCACGTCGCCTTCAGGGCACACCGTCGTGCAGGTCGCACAACCAATGCAGTAGTTCGTATCGATGTGAGGGTGCTGTGCCTTGGGCCCTTCGGAGAACAGCTTGCCCTTCTCCGCGGCCTCTTGGGCTTTGGCGTCCCTAACTTTGAGGCTCTTGAAGTAATTGCGGAGGAAAAACAGCGTTAACGCTGCTGCAACTACAAAGGCTATCAGTGTGTCCATACCGCACTTACCAATTTACCACCGATAGCCCATCGACAACGCCACACCGATGTGAAACAACGCCAGCAGGGCGAAGGTATAGCTGAACGGTTTATGAATTACGTGCCACAGATGAAAAACCTGTTCCGATCGCTTCAGAAAGAGAATGCGTTTGGTAAGCGCCGCGTCTTCGCGAGCCGCAACCACGGCTCTCTCGACATGATAGTTTCCCGTACTCAGGAAGCCACCCAAGGTTTTGACCTTGTCGCCGAAATCAAGCGCATGCCGGCGCAAGCGAGCTACACGCAGGGCGCGTGCCCCATCCAAAATGAACATATAGCCCAGAGCGGTAAGCATCGAAAGACTATCAATCCGCTCCTGACTGGGAAGCGTCAGCAGGGCACGAAGGTCGTTTTCCGAGATAAGTCTCTGCTGCTTTAACTCGCCGGCAAACTTCTGGTGCAGTTCTTGCAATTCTCTACGTGTAAGTTCCGCCGCCTTCAAGTTACGAGGGATCTGACCGTACAGATAGCGGCCGACGATGCCGCTCACCGACACGGCGAACATGATCCAAAAGGCCATCCCAGCAAAGCCCTTGAATTTGAACGACGAATGAAACGCAATGACAAAGGGCGCGGAAATCCCGAGGATGACGTGGTAATCCAGCCAGTGGCGGGAACTGCCCTTTTTCATCAGCCAGGGCCACGCTTTACGTAGCGGGTAGAGGAAGATGATCAGGAACATGATCACACCGAGCCATCCCAACTTGATGCCGATCGCACCTTGCGGCCGCAATGCGAGGTGCTTGGGCGAGAACGGGCGGTCTTCCAAACCCAGCGTGTAATAGTCGTACCCGTACACCGTCAACGCGATAATCAGGGTCGCAAACAGAAAATATCCGGCCGCAACTCGCGAGCGGTGGCCGCGCTCGCGATCCTGGCTGGATGCCACCACAGTGGCGACAGAAGCGTTCGCACTCATTTTT
>Ga0126381_100004298_pt1 | contig 15504 bp, 10 predicted proteins | sample PanSoiMetPlot_28_FD_96465 | JGI IMG/M metagenome (GOLD analysis project Ga0126381, IMG submission 96465) | Tropical forest soil microbial communities from Panama - MetaG Plot_28 | ecosystem: Environmental > Terrestrial > Soil > Tropical forest > Bulk soil | place: Panama | collected 2016-02-17 | reverse complement strand
TGTAGCTACCTAAGGCTTGCATGGCTGGCTCGGACAACTCTTGCAATCCGTTTATGCCGGAAGAACTGAGCCCGCTTCCAGAGGCCGGGCTGAAGGCGACGAGCTCGCGGTCGGACTGATGTTCTTCGTATACGCATAGCTGCAATTTTGGCCATTACGCCGCCAAGTTGCCCTTCCGAGGTCGGCGGAGCCGACCGCTCGCAGCGCTACCCACCCCCTCGGTTTTGCGGCAGAAGAGCGAAGGCAAGCGGAGGTCACAGAGCGACAGGAAAGGCGGGAACTGGCGCCGGAATCATCGCCCACATTCGTGCATTTCGATCGCGAAGGCGTCTACGCACTGCCGCCCGCATCTGGGTCAGCGGACACCCGCAGGGATGGCGTTCCCTTGTTCGATTGGCGCTGATTCTGGCGTGATCGGTGCGGGATTGATTGCGGCGCAGGATCGGACTCGCCTCTGATACGACCGCCCTGATGGCTCGAACTCGCGCTCCGCGACAACGTTCCATTGCCTGGACTTGCACCGACTGCACCGCACCGGCTCGCCGCGTTCCACCGGCACTAACCACAGGTGGCCGCACTGTGAGCAACCGCAAAGGACCGCTTGCACTGTGGTGCCCGCCACATGTCGCTCGATCGCCTCGATCATGCCTCGTCCTGTCCTTGGGGCTAAACGTACCACACCACTGGGACCCCCCGCCACGATTGGTGCCGCCGCTTTCTCGCGCGAGGGGCTGCGGCAATTTTTTCTCGGCGGCAGAACCCGGTCGGCCGATGCGGCCTCGCAGTGACCACCCCACCCCCAGGAATCCGTTGATTCCTCTGGCAATCCAGACCGGAACCCACCTGCGAATCGTTGCGATTGTGGCAAGCCTCGGAACACCCCCAAAAGCGAGAGTAGCAGGATGCGGTCTTCCTGCTAAAGTGTAAAGACAAAGAGCGTTTGAATCTTGTACCCAAATGCCGCTCGACCCAATGTTTGAATTCGGAATGGCTTGCCAGGTGGATGCCCGGTTATCCACAGCTTTGGAGCGTTTCCTAGTCTCAGAACGCTGAATTCCGTAATCTTGCCGTAAATTAGCTCACATCTCCTGCCTTGGTCATGACGTGTCGCCTCACTCCTGGCAGCTGAATTTGCCGGATGTACGTAGGCCACTCGATAGCCGTAGGGTCGAAAAAGAAGTCCAGCTGGTCTTGGCGCTGGAGCGACCGAAACAGACGGCGAGTGTTATTAGTCTCAAAACTACAGACAAGTCGAGTATAACCAGCGTACAGCCGAGCTATATATTCGAGTCGCTTAAAATGTCTCTGTCTAACTGCCACCTTCTGGCTCAAACGCGCCGCCCCAGGCCAAAAATCCAGCTGATCGCATAAGCTGTGTGCGATCCGTAACCTGCGTCGGCGATCTCCGACCCAGGTATCGAACTCTTCTGCGCTGCGGTATTTCATGGGTTGCAGCACGATGGGACCCGACCCATTCTGCAGTGGGAATTCCCGAAAATACTTCTCCGTATACTCCATGAGCTCGTTCCACCGAATGGGGTTTTCCGAGCCGCTGCCGACCTGGAACACTCTGGGATTACGGCCCTCGGGAGGGGTGGTAAGGCAGGCGAGGAGGGCGCTGGCAACGAAATCGACCGGAATGATATCAATCACACCTTCCCCCCGAGAGGGGAAATCCGGAAGGTCCCCTTTGCCATACCCATATGTGACCGGGGTAGTCGTCTTGTACCCCTCGATCCAACCCGGCTCTGGTTGATACAGGCTGCTCTCGACGGCGGAGGGTCGCAGGATGATGATAGGAACGCCGTCCGAGGACTTGACTAGCAACTGTTCGCCCAAGGCCTTCGTAAAGGTATAAGTATCAACCCAGCCGAAGCGGCGCGCTCGCGACAGACCCTCTTGTGAAAGCACGTCGTGCACCCAGCGCTGGCGTTTTCTCTCCGCGGCGCGATCGTGGCCATCGGCGATTCGAGTCGATGGTAAGTGAGCGAGCGCTGCATGCCGGTACTCGCTGCGCGCTGCCGGGGTTCGTGATTCACTCTCAACTGACTGGGCCACCTCTAGCGCCTTTTCGATCTCGCTCTCGGTCCGGAAACGCTCGTTGCTGGTGATGCCCATTAGGTCGAATGCCGATACGTCGGGTTCTAGGACTTGTTCGGGAATCGATCCCGCTCGTCGCCCGCTTACGTAGCATGTGGAGACGTGGAGCAGGGTTGGATTGGGAAACCGTTTTGCAAAGTTGAGCAAGTGGCGCGGACCGAGCGTGTTCAGCCTGACGGCGAGGTCGAGCCGTTCATGAAAATGGAGCGAGGCAGCGAGGTTAATGATGAAGTCCACCTCCGACCCAAGCACCTGGAGGGAATGGGAGTCTAAACCGAGATCGGGACAAGAGAGGTCTCCGGCCACGATCTTGACTTTTTCGCGAACGAAGCCATCAAACCGCTCACCGTGCCGGGCGTGGAGGCGCTTAAAGATAGGGCAGCTAAAGATGGCTCGCTCCGCGCGAAGGCGGACGGCTGTTTCCTGATCCTCAGCGGAGTGAGGACGCATCAGGAGAACAATGCGGCGGACCTGGGGCACCTGCCACAAAATTCTCTCGATGAGCACCTTCCCCAAGAAGCCTGTGCTCCCTACCACGAACAGGGTCTTATCACGGAAAAAATCAGCGACTTCGCCCATGCCACAACTCCTCAGTCAACCGCGTTGTTGAAGCAACGATTTGAGCCTCGTGTAATCAGCCTTGGCGTGGTGTCTCTTGTCCATCGGTATGCGTTTGACGGCTATGAGGCGATCGATCCTCGCCCAGGGCAGTTGGACCTTGTAGGCCGCGCTATCGAGCGCGTGCCCGTTTCTTGCTTGCACGACGAGCACGCGTTGGCCGCGAAATGCCACTAAAGCCGCGCACGCGACACGCGGGTCGTGCCGCACTGCGCATTCCACCGTGAACGGGTACAAAACCCCGCGCCGGTCCTGGATCGTGGCGCTGCATCGCCCGAGTAGCCATAGCCGGTTACGCGAATCGAAATAGCCGAGGTCGCCGGTGCGATGCCAGCGAATTGCATCAACATCGAACTTGGTCTCGTTATCACCCTCGCCACGCAGATATCCACTGAGCACGTGCTCCCCTGAGACCACAATTTCACCCGGATGATCGACCGGAACGACCATTTGGGCAAACTGTGCCGCCGTGAGGCGGCCGATCGGCCGGCCCCATTGTTCCCTTATGACGCGCAGTTGAACTGAAAGCGCCGGCGCTCCGGCAAGCAACCCGCCGCCATTCCACATGCGAGAGAAATCCTCCTCGCCGATGCTATCGAGAGCGATTGCTGCCATCGGTTCGGCTTCGGTCGATCCATACACCGCTGTAATCGCGGCATTGGGGAAAACCTTCTGCGCGCGGCGCAGGACATCGGGAAAAACAGGACCGCCTCCCATAAACACTTTCTCTATCGTCGGAAGAGAGCGGGAGCCACGCTCGCATTCTTCTGTCAGACGCCCAATAAACGCTGGCGACGCCACAGCGGACTTGACTTGCTGCCGCTCGATCTGCGCCAGAACGCGATGCCAATCGCAGAATTCCGGGTTGCGCATATCCGCGTTCAGAAGCACGCTGGTCACACCGGAGGCCAGGTTAGCCAGAGCGAATATGGGGAGAGTTGTAAGATCCACTCCGCCTGGCGCCAGCCTTATTCCGCTCGCAACTGCACGGTATTGCGCCATAAGAAAGCGATGGCTTCGAGCTGCCGCCTTGGGCGCGCCTGTGCTCCCGCTGGTGAAAGTAATCAGCGCAGGCGCGTCGTCATTGGGTCGGCCCACGTCGGCTCGCTGGCCTCCGCTCCGATCCGAGGAAATACGAAAACAGCCTGGCGTCCAGGACGATGAGTAACGAAGGGGTATGCGTCGGATTGCAGGTGAAATCAGCTGCAGAAGATGCGCACGACGGCTGCCGAAAAAAGCCTTGGGAGGAAAGATCCTACAGCTGTGTTCCAGAGACTGTCGCCCCCCGGCAGGGTCCAGAAACATACCCGTCGCGCCCATCCGGAACAAGGCGAGGATGAAGATGTACAACTCCGCGGACATGGGATGTAGAATGAGGACACCATCGCCGGGCTCGATCCCGTCTGAGTGGAGCGTAGCTGCTAATTGCGCTGCTCTCTTGATCAGTTCGCCAAATGAGAGGACACGTTCACGACGGCCGCGCACGTCAACAATGGCCGGCGCCTCTGGCCGTAACCAGGCCTGCTGCTCAACTAATCCCGCGATATTCATGCCCGAAGGTCCTTCGCATATAGGGTGTAGCGGCGCATCGGACTGGCATTGCGCCCGCTGATCTTGACGACCCTTTTGTTTTTCTCGTGCATAAGAGCGCCGATGCCTCTCTGGAAACCAAGTTCCCTGGCAACCTGTTTCACGCGTCCCACCAGCAAGGCTCCCAGTCCACCCAGTTCGCCGTGAGGCAAAACCGCGATCGTCTTAACGATGAACGTATCCACAGCCGCACCACGGTTCTTCTGGAGGAGGTCGGGTACGGCAAGAACGAAGCCGACCAAGTCCGTCGCTCGCTCGGCCACCATAACGAGATCGGGAACAACAAAGGGCGCAATTCGGCGATATTGACGAATGAAGTCGGCCTCGGACAGTACGGTAAAGAGATAGTTGGCTTTGAAGGCGACGCAAGCCATGCGGTAGATGCGAGGCAAGCACTCCTCAAATTCGCCGGCACGCATTGGGCGAATATTCACACCCAAGGTACGCAGTCTGGTCTCGGCTTTGGGCAGCCGCTCATCCCGCTTTGAAAGGTCATTGCTCATTGAGGAGAAGTACGTTGCCAGCGGCGCAAATCCGGAGGCATCGAATTGGCGCGGCCATTCAGGTGGGTTCTGCGGTTCTAGAAAGAATGGTGGTTCGGTCCCGGCGTCCGTCACAAATCGATAGCGACGCCAAGTGTTGCCATCCATAGGCCCGATCGCGCGCGTGCAACCTGAGCGGTGCAGTCGATCGCAAGCGACAGCTAAAACCATCTTCGCCGCCGAATCATTCGCGGCGCTGTAATGCCCGATCACACCCAGTCGCTGGTCCTGGAGCGGTGGAGCTTGAGACCACCATAACGAGCATTCTGCCCTTGGTCCTTCTTGATCATCGACTGCTATGAGGTGAACATCGGCGCGCTCCTCCTCGAAACGCGCCGGATCGAATCCCGTCGGAAAGCTGCGAATTTGGTCGGCCATCGTGCACTCGACCGTCCGCATAAAGACCTCCTACCTGCTCTGAGCAGCAGCGCCCCCAAGGGGCCGATCGCTGCGCTCATCTCATCCCGGCCAAAGCTCCGAGGCTTAACGGCGAAGTGCAAAGCACCTCCTCGACCACAAAGGCGCTGTATAAGAACGCCTTGTCACGAGCGAACAATCCGTCTGAGAGTTGTTTCAGGGGCTTCAGGAAGGCGGAGATAGACTCCGGACGCGTTCGAGGCACGAGCAAGTTCCAATATGCGAGACGGGCGTTCGGTTTGGCCGCACGAATGATCAGGCGGAGAAGTCGCTCATAACTCTCGACCGATATGTACTCAAATACGTTGCTCAGATTGAATGCGTCGAATGCGTCCGGCGGCCTTTCAAGAAAGACCTCGAGCGAGCAGCAGCGCCATTCCAGGCGGTCGAGGTGCGCGCGAATCGCCTGAAAGTTTTCTGCCCGAAGTGCAAAGGGAAGCGCCCCGTCCTGGTGCCGTCCTTTGAAAATCCAGTAAAGATAGGGATTGGTGGCAGGGTCTAATTCCGTCATCGCGTAACGCATGCGCTCCAGGATGCGCTCCGCGACTTTCCCTTCGACATACCGAAAAAACTCCGGATCGCGTCCCAATTTTCCAGCCACCAGGCGAGAGAAGAAGATGCGAAACAGCACTCGCCAACGAAGGGTGTTCCACTCCGACTCGTAGAATCGGGTCCGCTCGAGGGACGACTTCTTCGCCAGCAACTCTTCGACACGATGACGGTTGTGAATCACGGGAAGAACGCGCGTCCGAAATATGCGAAAGTAGCTCTCCAACCGGCCGGCCGAACCAATCCCTGCTTGGATGAGTCCGGGGCGTTGATCCCAATATTCCTTTGCCTCGCTCGACAGGTGCTTCCGGCAACGCGCATACAGCTCTTTCCGGCTATCCCCGTCGACAGAACCGATCAGCACGAGCACTTCTGGATGGCGGAGTTCGCGGAAGGCCGCTACACGCAACTCCAGTGCCGCCAGTTGAGCCGGGTTGAAATCGATAGCGAGTACTTTACTCGGCCTCTTGCTCAACAAGGCAAGCGTATTGTCGCCTGCCGAGGCGATGGAAAGGCAGGCGAAACCGGGACGAATGTTGAGGGCTTCCAGGAGAATGTCCGCGTCCTCCCAACACTGGGCGTAGCGGATTCCGGAAAAGGCGGTGCGTTGGGTCACCTCGCTACGCATGAGCCTCCTCGCTCCGCAGCCTGCGAACGATTCCTTGACCGCCATCAATCTCGACGAGATCGCCGTCGCGAAGCCACGCCGTAACTCCCGGAACAGATACGACCGAAGGAATCCCGATTTCGCGCGAGACGATGGCTGAGTGGGAAAGCAGGCTGCCCCGTTCGACGATCACGCCGGCCGCCCCCGCAAAGAGCATGATCCAACCGGGATCGGTGCGTTCGGCCACGAGGATGCAACCGGCCGGTAGCACAGCGGCGCGCGCATCTGTTACCACGCGCACCCGGCCACGTACCCGGCCTGGGCAAGACCCCAGTCCGTGACGTTCCTCCCCGGAGCTCGACGGCGCCTCGGCATTGGCTGCTGATCGAAACTTGTTTCCTTGGTACACCGGCCCGCGCGTCTCGAAACGGTCCGGAGGAGCAGGTTGGCTGCGGAACTCGTCGAATTCGTGCTTGCGAAGCGCAACGAGTGCCGTGAGCTTTGTTGTGGCGGCCGTGCCGTGAATGAATCCCAACACTTCTTCGACTTGGAGATAGAAGATGTCCCGCGGATCTTCGAGCAGGTCCAACGCACGCAGCCGGGTCCCGAGCTCTACGAAAACGCGGCGGACTCGCCCGAATAGGCGAGTCCGTTCAAAGCGCAGATTCTCCCGTGTGCGGATCCCCTTACGAGCGTTCCGGAGGACCCACCTGAAGATCAAGCGGCGAAGAGGATGGCGGCGCAACGTTTCGCTGACCCGTCGCTCTGCGGAAACAGAGCGACAGGGTTCCGCGTTGGAGGCGCGGCCGGCCGCAATCCCCTGCGCGAGTTCCCCGATGCTGTGCAGCAGCAGCGAGGGATCATCGTGCAGCGTAGGGCTCTCCAGTTTGAGCTCCTCCAGACAACGCTCTCCAAACTTGGCAAGGTATTCGTCGTATTTCCGACTCAACGGCGGAATCTGCCGGATAGCGTGCTCGGATTCCGCGGGCTCACCTTTTCGAAGAATCCGGACCAGCTCAGGATCGCGGGCGGCCATCCCCGCCATCTCGCGCAGCCGGCTTGCGGGCTCCAGGCTGATCATCCCACCCTGGGCACGCACGAGCTCGTTCACCAATTCATCTCCGCCCTTGAGCCAGCCTTGGCTGAGCTGTCCCAACAGCCCGTGAAAGATCATGGTGAAAAAGTCGTTGAGGAGGGGGGCGTCCCAGCGCGTGAGAACTTGCTGCATGAGGATGTGGTAATACTCTGCAAGCTCCTCGGCCCGCATGTCGGCGAGAGAGGGTACGGGATCGGCCAGCGCACGATTCAGGCGGAGATAGAACCGCCTCGTCTTTCGGCCCAGGGCGAAGTAGTTCCCTACCAGTGCAGCAAGCATGCAGCATAATTGCCAAGCGTCACGCATGCGCGCTAGGAAGGTCGCGACAGCCAGCTTATCCACAACGTCATCTGGAAGGGGCTCTTTCACCCCCATCATTTGTTCCATGAACCGCCGGTTCAGCGTGAAACCCGGAAGGACAGCCAAGATGCGGTACCAGTTCAGCAGGTTATAGTAGACGCGGCCGCGGATCAGGCCGAGCATGTGCTCGAGAGTCGGTCCATGGGCAGCGAGCTTGCTGTCGGCAACTTTCAGGACACGACCGAGCTCGCGGTAGACGGATTCGTATGCGGCGCGCGCAAACGAAAAAGTCAAAGGGGTGGTGATGCCGCTATAACTCTCCGCGATGTTGCTATTGTCCCAGATGTTGCGTGCCGCATCGGGATCCGGCAGGTCACGCAGGGTCGTGATCGGCCGGGCTTGGAGCAGATAGAGTTTCCCATTCTCAATTGCCCATTCGATGTCTTGCGCCTGTCCCAGCCGGCGGGAGATTCGGCGCGCTATATCAGCGATGTCAAGCGCTTGGTCGTCGGTCAACACGCGACTGTTCTGGTCTTCTGACACGAGCCTGCAAGCCGAAACTCCCTCCAAGGCGGCGGGATCGTGGCAGTGCCTGATCTTCTTAGTCGCTATCACAGCGCGGATAATCTGTCCACGACGGTCGACTTCATAGATGTCCGCATCACTCTCGCCGGACGCCAGGGCCGTTCCAAGCCCCCAAACGGCGGAAATGACAACTATGCCCCGACGTCCGGTGACGGGATCGGCGCTGAAAGCAACACCGGAAGACGTAGCGTCAACCATTCGCTGAATGACAACCGCGGGAGCCGTTGTGGGCGCGAGCGATCTTCCTTTCCCGGAGCGGTATTCCAAGACGCGTTCGCTGAAGCCTGAACGCCATACCGCGGCAACCTTTTCAGCTATCGCCTCGGAAGGAACGCACAAATAGCTTTCCAGTTGTCCTGCGAAAGAACAGTTGAATGAGTCCTCGTCCGCAGCAGAAGAACGAATGGCGAATTTTCCGCCGTTGTATGGGAGTTCTTGTAGCGCAGCTTCTATTTCGCAGAGAACACCGGGGCTGACGGCTACGTCGTTTAACGCAGAGCGAATCTCATGAATATTGCGTCTTTGGAGTGCTTCCCTCTGACTGTCATTCAAGCTGTCTTCAAATGCTGCAGACGACACTGCAAACCACTCCGGAACAAGGAAACCTCCCGTTTCGAGCTGCATGAGCCCGTATCCTTTCCCACCCAATTGAGAGCTGGTTCCGGACCTGGCGATGTATTTCACTTTTGGCCTCCGTACCAGCGCAACAATACAGGGACTGCGCCCAAGCTCAAGTACGTCGCCAAGGTCCAAAGACCGGACACGGTATCTATCCACTTTCCGGGGCACACTTTGCCGCGCGCCAGGAAAACAACGCCGACCACAGTGGACGTCAGAAGCGCAGGCAGTAGTAGGGACGCGGTTCCTCGCCCGAAATGGATGTCGCGGCCGGCGACGTACGCGACGACAGCCGTAATCGTCATCGCTGCCAGCCACGCCAGAACTGCATTTCGGCGGCCCCACAGCGAGCTGTAGGTCTCAACTCCTCGTTCCTCCTCGCGAGGTGCCCGAATCTTTCGCCCGATTTCCAGTACCATGCCGTTGAAGTAATTCACAACCAGCATCCAGATAAGACCCTGTGACGGTCGGGCTTTGCCGGCGGGAATCCAGTCGCAGGCGCTGGCATAAAGGAAGATGAAAGGCATGATCACCATGTGCGTCAGCATGTAGACAAGCGCGCGCCGCTTGAGCCAGTTGGGGACGAAGAATTCTTTGCTCATCAGCAGCAGGTACGCCCAAGTGATGCCCAACAGCGGCAGCAGGCGCCATGACAGCCAGAGCGCCAACAGAAGCTGTAGCCCGACGCATCCTGCCCAGACAAAAGCGAGCTCCCGCAGCTTGATGAGTCCTCGCGGTACGGGACGATACGACCGATAACGCGAGTCATCTTCGAAGTCTTTAAACTCGTCCGCTAGGCGGAGCTGAAGGAGAAACAGCAATGAACTCACAAACGCGACGGCCGTCTGTCGCCATCCTGGCCAACCGGCGGAGCCCCGCGCCAGCATCGAATAGCCAACTGCGGCAAAGCTGAAGGCAGCGAGAGCAGGGGTGAGCGCAGCAAGGGGGAATCGTTCCTTCTGATAGGTCCACCACCGATTTTCCAACACCCTATCCGGCGGGTGAGCGTCGCGTTCCGGCTGAACCGCAGTGCCAAGTTGGACCATCATGTTTCCTTTCCAGTCAGAAATCTGGCCGTGGTGCTTTGCGCGCGAAATCCGCGTTCACAAGAAAACCGCAGGTCGGGTGATCACAAATGCCCATCCTCCGTACACTCAGCACGGAGAACTCTCACGATGCCGTTAGCCCCGTCCACTTCCAACACCTGACCCGTCTTGATGATCTCGGTGGCTCCCCGCACGTCGAGGACGGCAGGCAATCCATACTCCCGCGCGATTACCGCCCCATGTGAGATCAGCCCACCCACCTCGGTGATGAGACCCGCGACCAGCCCCATCACCGGAGTCCATGACGGGTCGGTGAATCGCGTGACTAAGATCTCACCCGGTTTCAGGCTGTTGCACTCTTCACGAGCGGTGACGACTCGTGCTCGGCCCCTGACTTTTCCGTCGCTGCATCCATTGCCTTTCAAGCGGCAGTCGCTGCATGACGCGGCAGGCTGGTTGGCTCGCGTCGAGTGTAAAATGGCTCTACCCAACTCGCCCGGAGGCTGGAACCTTCTGTAGCCTTGATGCATCAGAGTCCGAAAATCAGTTAGGGCGAGTATCCGCGCCTTGCTCTCGCGGTGCCCGGCAATGGCCTCAAGCTCCTCCGCAGAGAGCATGAAAACGTCTTCTTCCTGTCGCAGCCATCCCTGCCCATGAAGCCGCCGTCCGGCTTCCAGCGCATATACCCGCACGAGGTTGTCGGCGCGCATCGAATAATCCCGCAACTCTTCACGGCGGCAAGCGTACACACGCGCAGTGTGCAGCCGCTTGCGAAACACCCTTTTGAACCTCAGCCGGTGCCATAAGCTTCGGTCCAGGACGGCCTTAACTCGACGGACTTCCTCGGAATAGAGTTGGAATTGCGCCCACGCAGTCGCTTCCGCATCCTTGGGTTCGATTCCCGAACGAAGGATGTTTTCGACCATCTGCCCGATGCGTTCGGGACGCTCTCTCCAGCGAGGAGTGCTGATATCCAGTTGCGCATCGCCGTGGAAGTGGTTGGCGTTGAGGAACGCGGCAAGCGCCTCTTTCCACTCGACCGATGCGATACCGTGCTTCTTGCCGGTGCTTACCAGCTTGACGAAGTCACGCTGGATTTTCATATGACTGATTTCTCGTAACCCCGACATCAGGACCACCGGGGTCATCGGCTCGCCTGTAGCAGCCTGAATGTGCGCGAGGAGTTTGTTAAATTCTGCCTGGTAGTTAATGTGGTTGAGGACGGTTCTTAAGTAATCACTCTCTGTCCACATGTGGAATCTTAGGACTTCGAGGAGAAGCGGAAAGAACTCGTCGTCCTGCATTCGGTCGCATGACTCTGCCAACCTGAGATAAGTCGCTTCTTGAGGCAAAAACTTTTGCCCGTACTTCTCCGCTAACCGCAGTTGTCGCCGGTACTCTCTGCCTACCGCAGTGGCCACTGGCACGGCGGCCAGCAGTGTGCGGGGCGTCATGGGTGTTCTCACCGGGCCTGCTTTCCCATAATCTTTCTGGATTCCCAAGTCCCGGTCAAAGCGTTCCTCATCAAAACCAGGCACCTTGCAAAAGCCTCGCTTGACCGCCGATGCATTCCAGTAGGGACGACCGTAGAACTTGCTGATCCAGGGTTGACGGGGAGCGTCTTTGGGAACAGCCCTAATTGCCACGAAATACTGCTGGAGTGCCTGTTGCAATGCGACCCCGTAGGCCGAGTAGTAGAGCGGCGTGATAACGCTGGCGGCCACTCCGCCGTCCCGGAAGTTGGCATTAGTGAAATCATCCGCCTCACTCCGCCAGTGAATCCGAGTGACCGGACGCGACTGCAGTATCCAAAGCTCGCCCGCGCGGTCCAAGGCCCACTCGATGTCTTGTGGCATGCCGAAATGGGCCTGGAGTTCCAGGGCATAGCGGCAGAGCTTACGGAGAATTTCGATGTCGAGCCGTACATCCTCGGCGCCTTCCTGACGCTCGACTACACTGCCATCCTCCAAGCACAGCACATACCGGGTTGGCGTAGTCTGGCCGGAAACCAGCCTGTCAGCGAGGCCCTGGCAGCATTCCACTAACGCGTGTTCCTCGCGACCGGTGTGAGGATGGATCGAGAACGCCACGCCGGCAAATGAGGCATCCACAAGCTTCTGAACCAACACGCTGACGCGCGCCCGGTTTGCGCCGAATCCATTCTTGTTCAGGTAACTCAACGCCTGTGCTGTGCGCGCTGAAGCGCGGCAGTCGGCGATGCTCTCGATGAGCCCGCTCAGGCTTGCGACCTCAAGATGCGTCGCATATTGTCCCGCAAAACTGGCCGCATCAAGATCTTCAACGTCGGCGCTCGAACGGACTGCCAGCGGATAACCGCCCAGCTCCGCAACGGCAGCCATCAGTTCGTTCTCGATTCCATCGAGATCTGCCTCGTGAGGCACTACGAAACCTGGGGGGACTGGGAAGCCCGCACTCTTAAGTTGATGAAGAGAAAAAGCCTTTCCACCCGCTGCAAGGGTGTTAAACTCACGACGGCCCAAATAAGTCAGTCCCATTGCTGTTGCGTCCAAATCTCCCATGCCTCACCTCTGTCGGCCTGGCGGTCCATAGGCCCTTTCAATGCTGTAACAAGCTCCGCCTTCCCAAACGATTGTGCTGATACTGTCCGAGAGAGTCCTTCTCGTCCCCACACACCAGGCAAAAGGCAACGGTCGGCGCGCCAACTCCTGTGTGTGTATAACGAGTCCCGGAGATCAAACCGATAAAACCAGCCCCTGCTCATTTGCGCATGCTCTCCCGCGTGAAATCCGCGCTCTTCATAGGAAGGTCGTATTTCACCTTGTCGAGGTTGAGCACGGTCCGGCTGTTTCTTGTATAGTCCGATGCCGCGACAGTGCGGGCCGTCCAAATCCCGTCAATCGAGTCGATGTCGCCGTACGTAATCTGCCGGACCAGCTGACCTTTATTAAAGTTGTCGGTGCGGATCAGGAAGTACCTGTCTTTGCGGACCCACAAGAGCGAAGAAGTGTACTGCGATGTTTTGCTCTCCTTCGGACGGGATTCGATTTTCCAGCAGAGAACGCCCTCAATGATGTCGTCGCCCGACAGTTTGTAGTCGTACTGATCCACATCGCGTTCTTCGAGGTCCTCAAAACTGAAATCCGTACCGAAAAATCGCGTTGAGCGGTCCTGAAGCGCAATGCGCCGGTCGCGCTCTTGGGCCGGGACCCACATCCATTGTTCTGAAGCGCGATCCGGGTGATTGATCACGAGAAGCGCTACGCCCTTTACTTCAGGGGGGTCAATAAAGCGCAACTCTGATTTACTGTTGCCGTACGCCCCCAGGCGGTCATACTCCCAGCGCTTTCTGCTGATCTTCTGACTGGCATTGAATACCTGTAGCAAGCCTTCGTAGTGCTCCGACTTGGATTGAGTGCGGTTCTGAACTTCTGACATGATTTGGCGGGCGTCTTCGCCCGGCGCCAGCCAAGGATTCATTGTGAGTAGCGTTAGAACGTAAAGCGTAAGCGCCTTATTCATAGGCCAGTGCCTCGACCAAGGAGTTGCGGACGGCGGCTTCAGAAGCTGCCAGCGCCGATAACAAAGCAGCGCAGACCATGGTTGCGGCCAGAACTAGAATCAGGTGCACCGGGAACGCATAATCCAGCGTCAAACCCGCAAAGTCGCGTCGTACGACTTCGAGCTCGTAGGACAGATCGATAGCTCCGAACAGAATGCCGAGGACCAGACCAATCAGTACGATGCTGGCAGCCTCAAGCCAAACGGAGAGCCGGACAGTCCTGCGCAGCGCACCCATGGCCCTTAGAGTGGCCAGCTCTTGTCGGCGGTCGGTTACGGATACCAAGAGCGTATTGGCAATACCCAGCACCGCCACGACGATCGCTACTGCAATCTGCAAGTAACTCAAGCCCAGCCACTGCCTAGTGTTGCTCATGATGCGCGCTTTCACTTCTTGGTTCAGGCCGACGAAGAGACGGCGTTGCTTCGAGAATGTCGTCTGGATGCGTCGCTTCAACCCTTCGGCGGAGGCACCTGGCGTCACGTAGACTTTGTAAAAGTCGACGGTCGGGTCGCGCCAATAGGGCAGGTAGACCGCGCTGTAGTCGATGAACATCGAGCCCGACTGATTTTGGTAGTCGGTTACGATGCCCACCACAGGAAGCTGCAGCAATCCGGACGGAGTTGGAATCTCCACGGTATCGCCCATGCCTATGTTCTGCAGCAAGCTGCAGTTCTCGGATATGATGATGCCCTCTCCTGCACCTGCCAGGCGGTACATCTGCTTCAGGTTCCCGGCTATAAGGTGGCCGCTACCGCGGACGACGGCCTTGTCCATGTCGATGGCCACGAGGAGAACGTCGGCGCCCTTGACCAACACCTTGTTGCTGCGACTCCGCTGGACATCCGCCACGCCATCGAGTGATGCCAACTGCAACGTCATCGTATTGGGAAAGTGAAAACTGCGGTTCGTGCCGTTCTCGGATGCCAACACCAGAAGATCCGAGTTGAGGAAACTGTCGACCCATCCAACAACGGATGCAAAAACACCCCGGGAGAATCCCCCTAGGCTGATCACCAGTCCCGTGGAAAGCATCACCGCCGCAATGGTGGCGGAGGTTCGCCGTGGAGCCTGCACCAAACTGTCAGCCGCCATGGCGCCTTCAACGGGCCGCAGTATTGTCAGTATTGGCCGCAATAGGCGTGAGAGCCACAAGTAGAGGGTAGGCGTCGAGAGTACCGCACCCAATACAAAGCAGCTGTAACCTAAGTAGAAGACCGCGCGAGAGCGACCCAGCGCCAGGCACGCAAGGCTCAGCGCGCCAAAAACCACGGCGCCCTTGCGACGGGCACGGCTCTCGCCTGCCGATAGCATTTGGTAGCGGCCTCGCTGCAAAGCTCGCACGGGATCGACACGAGCAGCGCTTCGCGCGGGCAGCACAGCAGCTACGGTACTCGCAGCGGTTCCCATGAGGATCGCGGTACCGATGAGGGTTAGATTCAAGCTCACGGTGTGTCCTCCCTCAGCGATGCCGTAATGGGCCAACATCACGTCGCCGACGTAGCCGGTGAGGGTGGTTGCAATGACGCCGCCAAGAGCAATGCCGACAGCCGAGCCGACCAGGCCCACGATCGCGCCTTCCATCAAGAACAACTGAAACACTTGACGGCGAGTGGCGCCCAACGCACGCAGAATGCCGATTTCTGCGCGTCGCTGGGTGACAGCACTGGCAAAGGTGCTGTAGATGACAAACAGGCCGATGAAGAGCGCGAACAAGCTAGTCATGTTCGCCATGAAGGAGTAAACGCGCAAGAGAGAATCGAACTGGTGACTTCGCGCGGCAGGTACATCCACCAGAAACCCGGAACCGAGTGCTTGACGCAGGGAGGCCTGGCCCTGGTCAAGGGAGCAATTATCGTTCAGTCGAATATCGATGCGATCGAAACGCCGGCCGC
>Ga0126381_100004297_pt1 | contig 15506 bp, 13 predicted proteins | sample PanSoiMetPlot_28_FD_96465 | JGI IMG/M metagenome (GOLD analysis project Ga0126381, IMG submission 96465) | Tropical forest soil microbial communities from Panama - MetaG Plot_28 | ecosystem: Environmental > Terrestrial > Soil > Tropical forest > Bulk soil | place: Panama | collected 2016-02-17 | reverse complement strand
GGGGCTCATCGCATCGATAATTTTCTTGCCGATTGTGATTTGGAACGCCCAACACGGCTGGATCTCTTTCCTGTTTCAGGGCGGCCGGGTGAACGGCGGCTTCCGTCCCTTCGGGCCGCTTTCAACGTTTGCCGGCGAAGCCTTATTCCTGCTTCCGTGGATTTGGGCTCCGCTGATCGCATGCGGACTGATTGCCGCAAAGCGCGGGCCAAGCGACGGCAAGCGGTGGCTTTTGGTATGCCTCGCCGCGCCTGCGATCATTGTGTTCGCGGTCGCGGCATTATGGGGCAACGTCCTCTACCACTGGGCCGCGCCGGGTTATCTGATGCTGCTGCCGCTGCTCGGCGACGCAGTTGCACGACACTGGCAACAGAACCGGTTGGTCCGCTTTTGGCTCTTGGGGACAGCCGCATTTGTCGCTGTCGGCACCGCTGCGCTGGCGAGCGAGGTGCGTTTCAATTGGCTTCCCGCCGTCATCGGCGATTTCCCCGACGGCAAAGACCCGAGCCTTGAGGTGGTGGACTGGACCTCGCTACAGGACGACCTCGCCGGTCGCGGGCTCCTCGATAAGCCTGGGCTCGTCGTCGCGGCCCTGCGATGGTCCGATGCCGGCAAGATCGACTACGCCTTGGCGGGCCGGGTCCCGGTTATCTGCCTCGGCCCCGATGCGCACCAATATGAGTTGATCGCCCGTCGCGATGATTACGCCGGCAGCGATGTTCTGATCGTGGGACGAACCTCGCTCGACTATGTCGTCGGGCAATACTGGTTTCTGTTCGACCGGATAGAGCCCGTTGCACCGGCCACCGTGCTTCACGCCGGGCGACCGGCATTGCGATTGAATTTGTTCATCGGGCACCGGCTGCACAGAGCGGCGGAGGAGTGCTGCGCCTCTTAGCTTAGCGGCGCGGCGGATAGCCTTTGAAATCGCGGGCGACGTATAGGGGACAGCTGCGGGACGCTCCCGGCCCCAACGGCACGACAATGCGCTGCAGAGGCGCGATTTCCGCGAAGCTCGGCCGCATTTCGTCGATCAATTCATGCTCGGAGACGAGCAAGAAAGTTCCGCCGCGCCGCTTGCCAAGCCGGTTTTCCAGGTCCCATTGGTCCTGAATACGGGCCGTTACCTGCCATTTGACCGCGTCGAGCGGGTGCGGGCGGATGTAGTAGACCAGCGCGGCGAGCACCTCGCGATCGTCGGCGAACAGCGTCCAACCGGGATGCGCGGCGAGCACCGCCCCGACCTGCGAACCGAGATCGCGCCAACCGCGCACGCGGCGCAGAGGGTCGTATTGCGAGGGCAGCTCGAGACCGAAGACGGCCAGCGCGTCGCGGCCGGTGAACAATAGCCCGATGGCGGCGAGATGCAGCGCTATCGACAACGCGATGAGCGGGCGCCAGCCGCGACGCAATGCCCAGGCGACGACCAGCACGGTCACCGAGACATACGCCGGGGCGGCCCAATTGGCATGCGCGCGCGAGAGAAAGCTGACGGCGAGCATCATCGCGAGGGTCGGCAGCGCAAAGACGGCAAGTAGACAAGCTCGGGGCTCCCTGAAGGCGCGCGGCGAGGCGGTCAGCACAATGAGGCCGGCGAACAACAAGGGACCGAATACGCCGAACTGCGAGACGAAGAATTCGATAAAAGCCTCGGGGTGGAACAGCGGCCCGCCGAGCGCCGCATTGTCCCGCGTATGAAGATAGCTGACAAAGCCGTGGCTCCAATTCCACCAGAAATTCGGCGAGTAGATCAGCAGCGCGAGGCCGATTGCGGCGAGCAGCGGCCGCAGGTGGCGGCGCTCGGCGGAAGACAGCAGCACAAAACCGAGCGCTGAGAGGATCCAGTAGAACATCCCGTATTTCGAAAGCAGCCCCAGCCCCGCGGCGATGCCGAGGCCCAGCCACCAGCCCCAGCCGTCTCCGTCGCGCGCGCGGACAAAGGCGTAGAGCGCCGCGGCCCAAAACAAGAGCAGCGGCGCGTCGGTTGAGATGATGAAGGCCGACACCGACACGCCGGGCAGGCTGGCATAGGTCAGCGCCGACCAGAAGCCTACGCGGGGGTCGTAAAGCCGGCCGCCGATGCCATAAATGAAGACCGCGGCGCCGGCGTGAAGGAACGGCGCGGCGAGCCGCACGGCGAACTCGCTGTCGCCGAAGAGGCCCGTGGTCAGCGCGATCAGCCAGGCGACGAGCGGCGGCTTTGAGTAGTAACCGAGCGCGAGCTGCTGCGACCACACCCAGTATTGCGCTTCGTCCGGGAACAAATCGGCCGGTTGCAAGATCAGCCAAAGCAGCCGCAACCCGGTGATCGCCGCAATGCCGACGACCATCACCGCAGCGGAAGAACTCAAGCGCGGCAGCCGCACAGGCACGAAACGGCCGCCGGGCTCGACGCGCCCGATCGTCATGTGTTGTTCACCGCGGTATCCCCTCCAGATGCGATGGCAGGACGTCGCCGATGCCGAGTGCTATATACCGCGGCGCGGCTTGGGCAAGGAGGGGCATGCGCATGACCGGGGCCAGAATGACGCAGGTCGGCCGTTCGCTGCTGCGCCGCGAGGATCGACGGCTGTTGACCGGGCGCGGGCAATTCATCGCCGATCTCGAACTGCCGCACATGCTCCATGCCGCATTCGTCCGCAGCCCGCTCGCACATGCGCGCATCCGATCGGTCGATCTGTCGCACGCCGCCGGCGCGCCCGGCGTTGCATTGGCGTTGAGCGGCGCCGAACTGATGCGGCTGCTTCCGCCTCTCCCCGACACGCAGCTGTCATTGCCGAGCAAATGGACGAGCCGGGTGCAGCACGAGTTTCACAATCCGCAGCAACCCGGGCTCGTGCACGACAAGGTGCGGCACGTCGGCGAAGCGATCGCGGTCATCGTTGCGGAGAGCCGTTACGCGGCGGAGGATGCAGCCGCGCTGGTGACGTTGGATCTCGAGGAGTTGCCGGCCGTCGTCAACGCCGAGGCGGCGCTGGCGCCCGGCGCGCCGTTGATCCACGAGCATCTGCAGACGAACCTCTTTGGTGCCTTCTCGATTACCAAGGGTGATGTCGCTGCGGCGATAGCCCGCGCGCCGCATAGATTGCAGCGCCGGTTTTATCATCACCGTTATGCAGCAATGCCGATCGAATGTCGCGGGGTCGCCGCGGTCCATGACCCGCGAACCGATTCGATAACGATCTGGTCTGCAACCCAGGTCGTACATTGGGTGCGCCGTGAGGTCGCGGCAATCCTCGGCATACCGGAAGCGCGGGTGCGATGTTTGGCGCTCGATGTCGGCGGCGGGTTCGGCGTCAAGGGTCATGTCTACCCGGAAGATCTGGTTATCCCGTTTCTCGCGCACCGGCTCGGGCGGCCGGTGCGCTGGCTCGAGGACCGGCACGAGCATCTTCTGTGCGCGGCGCATTCGCGTGATCAGCTGCACGACGTCGAAGTCGGCTTTGGCAATGACGGCCGCATTCTCGCATTGCGCGACGATTTCATTGTCGATTGCGGCGCGTGGAACCCGATCGGCGGCGGCGTCCCCTACAACACTGCCGCGCATCTGACGGGCCCCTACAAGATCGACCACCTCGCCGTCTCGGCGCGCACGGCTGCGACCAATAAAGTGCCGAACACGGCCTATCGCGGCGCCGGGCGCCCGGAAGCAGTGTTCGCTATGGAGCGGATCATCGATCTCGTTGCCCGGAATTTGGGGCTGGAGCCCACGGAAGTGCGCCGGCGCAACATGATCCGCACCGATGAAATGCCTTATTCCGCGGGCATCCCCTACCGTGACGGCGAGCCGATCGTCTACGACAGCGGCGATTACCCCCGCGGTCTGCAACAGGCGCTCGATGCAATCGGTGGGGTCGCGGCGTTCCGCCAGCGCCAGCGTGAGGCGCGCCCGCAGGGCCGATATCTTGGGCTCGGCATCGGCTGCTATGTCGAAGGGACGGGGGTCGGACCGTTCGAGGGCGCCACCGTCAGAATCGATCCCTCCGGCAAAGTCTATGTCTCCTCCGGCGCCTCCTCGCAAGGCCAGGGCATGGAGACGATCTTCGCCCAAGTCGTTGCCGATGCGTGGCAAGTCGCGCCTGAGGATGTGATCATTTCGCTCGCCGATACTTCCGCGATTCCGACTGGGTCGGGCACCTTCGCGAGCCGCAGCACAGTCACTTTGTCGGCGGCGATCCATTACGCGAGCGAGCCGCTGCGGCAGAAGGCCTTTGCGATCGCGGCCAATTTGTTGGAATGCGCCCCAGCCGATCTCGAATTGCGCGATGGCGGGATCGGTGTCGTCGGGGTGCCGGGCGCCCTGGTCAGCCTCGCCAAGGTGGCTCAAGCCGCGCGCCCCGGCTGGGATCACGGCCGCCCGCAAGGGGTCGAGGCCGGGCTCGAGGAGACGCATTACTGGGAACCCCCGACGGTCACCTGGAGTTACGCCGCGCATGCCGCGATCGTCGAAGTCGATCGCGAAACCGGGCAGGTCCGGATCGACCAATACGCGGTCGCGCACGATTGCGGTGTCGTTGTCAACCCGCTCCTGGTCGAAGGCCAGATCGCGGGCGGCACCGCGCAAGGCATCGGTGGCGTCCTGCTGGAAGAGCTGGCCTACGACGCGAATGGCCAGCTGCTGTCTGGTTCGTTGGCGGATTACCTGGTGCCGACCGCGAGCGACATACCGGACATGGCGATGGTCCACCAGCATTCGCCATCGCCACTCAACCCGCTCGGCGTCAAGGGTGTCGGCGAGGGCGGCGCCGTGGCACCCCCGGCGGCAATCGCCAACGCCATCTGCGACGCGCTCGCGCCGTTCGGGGTCGAGTTCAACACAACCCCGATCAAGCCGGAGCGAATCGTACAGGCGATTCGGGCGGCGCAGCCGCCTCGCGCAATTTGAAGCGCTGGATCTTGCCGGTGGCGGTCTTCGGCAGATCGTCGAGGAAGGAATACCAGCGCGGGCACTTGAACGGCGCGAGCAGGCCTTTCGCGTGATCCGCGAGGGCGCGGACGAGCGCCTCGTCCGCGGCAACTCCGGGTTTGAGCACAACATAGGCCTTGGGCTTGATCAGCCCGTCCTCGTCCGGGGCGCCGACGACAGCGGCTTCGAGGACATGCTCGTGCGCGATCAGCGCCGCCTCGACCTCGGCCGGCGACACATACATGCCGCTGACCTTCAGCATGTCGTCGCTGCGGCCGCAATAGACGTAGTAGCCGTCCTCGTCCTCGAAATATTTGTCGCCGGTGCGCGTCCACGGGCCCATGAACGTCGTGCGGCAGCGCTCACGATTGTTCCAGTAGAACGCGGCGCTGGTCGGCCCGTCGACGAAGAGATCGCCGATTTCGCCGCGCTTCACCGGCCTTCCCTCTTCGTCTACGATCTTGAGACCGTAACCGGGGATCGGCCTCCCGGTCGTGCCGTAGCGCACCCCGCCCGGCCGGTTGCTCAAAAAGATGTGCAGCATCTCGGTCGAGCCGATCCCGTCGAGGACGTCGACCCCGATGCGCGCCGACCAGCGCCGGCCGGTCTCCGGCGGCAGCGGCTCGCCCGCCGAGACGCAGCGGCGCAGCGTGAGCTCCTCGGCGCGCGGCAAATCGTTGCTCGCGAGCATCGCGTTGTAGAGCGTCGGCACGCCGTAAAAGATCGTCGGCCGATGCTCGCGCAGTACGCGGCTGATGGCGGCAGGGCTCGGCCGCTCGGCCATCAGCACGCTCGTCGCGCCGACCGCCATCGGAAAGGTCAGCGCGTTGCCGAGCCCATAGGCAAAGAACAGCTTTGCAGCCGAGAACGTGACATCGCTCTCGGCGATGCCGAGCACCGGGATCGCGTAGAGTTCCGCGGTCTGGATCAGGCTCGAGTGGATATGCACGGTGCCCTTCGGCCGGCCGGTCGAGCCCGAGGAATAGAGCCAGAAACAGGGCTCGTCGGGATGGGTCGGCGCGGTGAGGGAGGTGGCGGGCGCAGCCGCGAGCAACGCGGCCAGCGCGTGCTCTTCCCCATCGGCGCCGGAAAGGATCACCGCGGGCTTGGGTCCGGAAAGTTCCGACAATGCGGCCTTCATGACCGGCAGCACCGGCGCCGAGACGATTACCGCCCGCGCCCGGCTGTCGGCCAGCATGAACGCGAATTCGCCGGCCGAGAGCTGCGTGTTGACCGCCACTGGCACGACCCCCGCCTTGATCGCGCCAAGAAATGCCGTCGGAAAATCGATCGTATCCTGTAGGCAAAGCAGGATGCGTTGCTCGGGATGGATGTCGAGCCGGCGCAAGGCATTGGCGAAGCGGCTCACCTGCGCCGCGAGTTCCCCATAGCTGCAGCGCCCGCGGTAGTCGATGAAGGCCGTTTTCGGGCCGCGCCCAGCCGCGAGGTTCCGCTCGATCAGATCGGCGGCAGCATTGTACATGCTCGCGCCCGGCATCCGCGCTCCTCCCTCCCTGCGCGGCGTCAGCAATAGAATTCCTATATATTTCCGTCAAGAATGACCCAGAACACCAGCGACGACGATTACCTCAACCGTCTCGGCGAGCGGGTGCGCGAGGAGCGAGCCCGGCGCGGCATGACCCGCAAAATCCTGGCGCGCGATTCCGGACTGTCCGAGCGCTATCTTGCGCAGCTCGAAAGCGGCAAGGGCAATCTTTCGGTCAAATTGCTGCGGCGGGTGGCCGAGGCGCTCAATCTCCCGCTTGCAAGGCTCGCCGGCGGCGAGGCGGAGGAGCATGTGCAACTGCGGCGCATCCTCGATTTGCTGCGGCGGCTGCCGGCCGAGCGGCTGGCGGAGGCACGCGGCCTGCTTGAAGCGCGTTTTGCGGTCCCGGGTGGGGAAGCGCGACGGCGGCGCATCGCGCTGATCGGACTGCGCGGCGCCGGGAAATCGACGCTCGGCCGCCGCCTCGCCCGGGAGCTCGATGTCCCGTTCATCGAGCTAGACGCCGAAATCGAGAATGAATTCGGGCTGTCTCTTTCCGAAATCTTCGATCTCTCCGGCCAAGCCGCCTATCGCCGCTCCGAGCGCCGCGCGCTCGACGCGGTTCTCGAACGCCATCCGCGTTTCGTGCTGGCGACGGGCGGCAGCATCGTCGCCGAGCCCGAGACATACGAGGAGCTCCTGTCCCGCTGCTTCACTATCTGGATCACCGCCGCGCCCGAGGAGCATATGAACCGCGTCATCGCACAGGGCGACCTCCGCCCGATGGCCGACAACAAAGAAGCGATGGCCGATCTCGAGCGCATCCTCGCCGCACGCACCCCGCTCTACGCCCGCGCCGACGCCGTCGTCGACACCGCCGGACGCCCAGTCGAGGCGAGCTTTCAGCAGCTGCTCACCGTGTTGCCGAGAGCCACTGCGCCCAACGTAGGTTTGATTTCAACCGGACCAAGCTGATTCGCCCTGCGCGAGCGGGTTGAGCTTGGGTCTTTCCGCAGCCGTTGAATCCCCGTGGCCGGACTTGATCCGTGGGCCTTCAGCCCACGGGCTAGCTCCGTGGGCACCCACGTATCCGCGAAACGCCGTACGGAAAGCGGCGTGGATGACCGGGACGAGCCCGGTCATGGGGATGACGGGTTATGGCGAAATCCGGTTGTGTCTGCGGCCACGGCGCAGCAGCATCGGCGGCGATGTCGCTGCGGCAGCGCTTTCTCCAGGCATTGCGCGCTCGGCTGGCCGCCGGGGGCGTGCCGCTGCGCGTCGTGTTCTGGGACGGCGAGGCGTTCGACTTTGCGCCCGCCCCGGCGGTGACGATCGCGCTGCGCTCGCGGCGCCCGCTGCGGCGGTTTTTGAGCGGCGATATGGGGCGGCTGGCAGAGGCTTACGTCGAGGGCGAGCTCGCCGTCGACGGGCGGGTCGAGGATGTGCTGCGCGTCGGCATCGTGCTCGCCGAACGGCTCGGCAAGGCGCCGGTTCTGCGCCGGCTGGCACCGCTCGCGGCGCGGCTGCCGCGCCGCCACAGCAAGGCACGCGACGCCCAATGGGTGCGCTACCACTACGACGTCTCGAACGAGTTCTACCGCCTGTGGCTCGACCGCCACATGATCTATTCCTGCGCCTATTTCATGACCGGCGCCGAAGACCTCGACACCGCGCAGGAGCAGAAGCTCGACCACATCTGCAGGAAATTGCGCCTGGCACCGGGCGAGCGGCTGCTCGATATCGGCTGCGGCTGGGGCGGCCTCCTCAACTGGGCGGCGGCGTATTACGGAATCTCGGGCGTCGGGGTCACGTTGAGCCGGCCGCAGGCCGAGCTCGCGCGCGAGCGCGCTGCAGAGGCGGGCCTTGCCGAGCGCCTGGAATTCCGCGTCGCGGACTACCGCGACATCGCGGGCGAAGACGAATTCGACAAGATCGTTTCGGTCGGCATGTACGAGCATGTCGGCCTTGCCAATCTGCCGCGCTATTTCGCGGCGATTGCACGGCTCTTGAAGCCGGGCGGGCTCATGCTCAACGACGGCATCACCGCCGCAGACCGCGACGGCCGCGCGCAGGGTCCGCCGGGCGGCGAGTTCATCGACCGCTTCGTGTTTCCGGGCGGCGAGGTGCCGCACATCTCGCGCGCTCTCTACGAGATCGCCGGCGCCGGCCTCGAAATCCTCGATGTCGAGGATCTGCGCCCGCACTGCCCGCCGACCCTCATGCATTGGGTGCGCCGCCTGGAAGCCGCGCGCGACGCGGCGATCGCCGCCGCCGGCCCCGAGCGCTGCCTCATCTGGCGCCTCTACATGGGCGGCATGGCGCACGCCTTCGACCGCGGCTGGCTCTCGGTCGCGCAAGTATTGGCGGCAAAGCCGCTCCCCGCCGGCCCCGCCCCGCGCCCGTGGACGCGGCAACATCAATATCTCCCAGAGGCGCCGGTACCACTCACAGGAGCGCTCGATTGGGGCGAACCGTAATTCGAGCGGACCGACCCGGTCACAAAATCGAAATCCGATGCGGTCCTGTTGCCCCGACGGTTTTCCACGAAACAGACTGACACAGCCGATCGCGAACAGCACGAGATCGATATCCGATCGCAATCAAAGAGGGCCGCGCTATGCCACCAGTGTAATGACCTGCTCGACCGAACCCCCCCGCAGGCATTCACCCGCTTTTCAGCTGCTGCTCGCGCGCTTCCGTACTGCCTCGGGGCAGGCATTCTCAGAAGCCTCCACGGTCAGGGTCCCGGTACAGGTTCGGCGTCCGTCGTCGGCAATACCGCGGCTTCCCACCCGTCGGTGCCGTCGCGGTACCAGTAAACCCGAGTATAGCCCCAGCTGAGCGCACGCTTTGCCGCATTCCAGCTCATCCAGCAATCGGCCAGGCAATAAAACACGACCGGGATATCGTGCCGACCCTTAGTCACCGCGGCCAGGTTGTCGCGAAAATACGCTTCGAGTTCGGGACTGAGAGAGCCGCGGCCAATATCGGGGAGCCAGAGACTGCCGGGAATATCGCGATGCGGCAGCGGCATCCACAATGCCGCGGCTGGCAGGTTTGCCGGCCGCCGCGGCGCGGGAAGCACGTCGATCCATGCCGCGTCACCGCTGTTCCACAGCGCGCAGGCGGTTGCGGTGTCGAGAACGATGCTGCCGGCGAGGGTCTTCGGGGTTGGTGCACGATAATCGTCCAGCCGGTACCCGTCGGGCTCCGGCGCCTGCGCATTCGCCACGACATTGCCGATGAGCGCCAGACCAAGCACGAGCCGTCGGGCAGCGGCCCGCGGCCGCGCCGGCGTCACGGCCCGGAGAGCTCCCCCTGCTCATCGAGCAGCGGAACACCGTAATCGCGCAAAATATCCGTGATCTCGCCCTGATGTTTGCCGATTGCGGCGTTGATGCGACGCCGCCACTCAGGCTCGTTCGCGCGCACACCCATTGCGATGTGGTACTCCATGCGCGGGGCGCCGGGCTCGTCCTTGAGGGGAACCAGAGCGAGCGGCAGAGCATCATGCTTCTTGTAGTAGCCGGCGATCGGTCCCCACAGAAACCCGACATCGATCGTCGCGTCCACGACATCCTTGACCATATCGTGCGTCGGCGATTCCGCGCGGGTATCGACGCTCAGCGCGTAGGGCTTGGCGTGGGACATCAGATCGTGGCGGATAAGAAGATCGGCGGGCGGCGTCCCGCCCACCACGCCGAGCCGCAAACCCGCCAGGCCGGGATCCTGCGGGCCGGCGAAGGCGCGGCCTTTGTCCGAGCGGTAAAACATCACGTAAGTCGTGAAATAATAGGGATTGGTCGTTTGCATGATCTCGTCGCCGGCCACCGTGCCCATAACCAGATCGCAAAGATGAGCGCGCAGCGTATTGCGCACGAAGCCGATTACCTGCGGAAACCACGTGTAATCGACGTTGAGCCCGAGCTCTGCCCCGATCAGCTCGGCGATCTTGTTCTCGAACCCCTCTTTTTTCTCGTCCGAGAACGGCAGATTGTTTGGGTCGGCGCATACCTTAAGCGCGGTACGGTCGACGAGGTCGGCGCTCTGTGCCACAGCGGGCTCGCCGCCGAAGAGCAGGGTCACGCTCACCATCGCCGCGAGGCAATGCCGCCGCATGGTCAGCCCCCGCTCGGCGCTCACTGCTCGCCAATCCGTGTTGGGCGGCCGCGGCCCAAAACACCGTCGGCGCGAGCCTTCAGATACGCCCAGATGCCGTCGAGATAGCTGACGACATCCTCGACGGTGCCGAAGGGCGGCATCACATTCTCGCTGGCCGTGGTTACGTTGGTCCGGCCATTGATGACGATGTCTTCGAACTCGTCCTTGCTCATGCGCTTAGCCGGATCCACGAGGTCCGGCCCGTAGGAGCTGCCGGCGCCGTCCGGCCCATGACAGCGTAGGCAGGATTCGGTGTACCGTCGCCACCCGTTAAATGTTGCTTTATCAACCTTCCCGTTCTCGACAGTATAGGGCTTCTGCTCGCCTTCGGCCGCCAGCGGATGCGCTGTGCCGAGGATGAGCGCGGCCAAGGTGCCAAACAGCGGCGCCAGCACTCTCACCAAAGTCCTCCCGAAAGAAAAGCCGGCACCCCGGTGGGATGCCGGCCCAATCTCTCCGCCAGCGCTAATCGGCGATCACTCGGGAAGCCCGAATACCGTCAGGACGCCGCCGAGCTGCGTATAATTGGCCAAGGCCTTGTAGGCCCCGACCGCGCCGAGTCCGTCGGTGTCCTTGGTCAGACCCGCGGCCATGCCGATCCCAGCCCAGCCGCCAACCCCCGACAGCACGGCGATGTACTGCTTGCCGTTATGCGTGAAGGTGTTGACGTTGCCGATGATCCCGGACGGAGTCTTGAACTTGTAGAGCTCCTTGCCCGTTTGCATGTCGACCGCCTTCAGATAGCCCTCGAGCGTGCCGTAGAACACGACGTCGCCCGCGGTCGCCAGCGCCCCCGACCATACCGAGAACGGCTCCGGGTCGGACCAGACGATCTTGCCGGTGCCCGCATTCCAGGCGATGAAGTTGCCGAGGTTGTTGTCGCCTCGCGGCGGGTACATCGACAACGTCGCCCCGACATAAGGCTGACCGGCCGTATAGGAGACCTTGAACGGCTCGTAATCCATGCAAACGTGGTTGGTCGGCACGTAGAACAGCCCGGTTTTTGGCGAGAAGGCGGCCGGTTGCTGGTCTTTCGAACCGAGCGCTGCCGGGCAAACATTCTTGTAATTGACGTCCTCACCCTTGGAGCCCGGGGCATATTGGGCGACGACCTCCGGCCGGCCGGTCTGCATATCGACATGGGTCGCCCAGTTGACCTTTGGATCGTATTTCTCGGCGACCAGCAACGCCCCAGTCTCGCGGTTGAGAGTATAGCCGAAGCCGTTGCGGTCGAAATGGACGAGCGCCTTGGTCGGCTGGCCTTTCACATTGATATCGGCGAGGATCATCTCGTTGACGCCGTCATAGTCCCACTGGTCGTGCGGCGTCATCTGGTAAGCCCATTTAGCGACGCCGGTATCGGGGTTGCGGGCGAAAATGGTCATCGACCATTTGTTGTCACCCGGCCGCTGCACCGGGTTCCAGGTGCTGGGATTGCCCGATCCGTAATAGATCAGATTGAGTTGCGGGTCATAGGAGATCCAGCCCCAGGTGCCGCCGCCGCCGATCTTCCACTGATCGCCCTGCCAAGTCTTCAAGGAGGAATCCTTGCCGACCGGCTTGCCAAGCTCGGTGGTGTTGGCGTCGAACAGAATCTGATCGTCGGGCCCTTCGGAATAGGCCCGCCATGCTTTCGAGCCATCTTTCATGTTGTACGCGGTGACATGCGCTTGCACGCCGAATTCACCGCCGCTGATACCCACGATAACCTTGTCTTTGATGACGTGGGGGGCGCTTGTCCCAGTCTCACCCTTCTTCGGATCGCCGTTCTTCACGCTCCACAGTTCTTTGCCGGTCTTCGCATCAAGAGCTACCAGCGTCGTGTCGGCTTGATAGAGGAAGATTTTGCCATCGCCGTAGGCAACACCCCGATTGACTGTATCGCAGCACATCACCGGGATTACGGTCGGATCCTGCTTCGGCTCGTATTTCCAAAGTATTTGTCCGTTATGGTTCAAATCGAGGGCGAAAACGTTGTTGGGAAACGGGGTATGGATGTACATGATGTCCCCGATAACGAGCGGACCGCCCTCATGGCCGCGCAGAACCCCGGTAGAGAATGTCCAAAGTGGTCGAAGGTTCTTTGCGTTATCCTTGTTGACCTTATTGAGTTCGCTATAGCGGGTGTTGGCGTAGTCGCCGGCCGGCATGACCCACTGGTTGGGGTCCTTCGAGAGCTTGATGAGCTCGTCGTTAGCGCTGGCCCCACCTGCAAGCAGCGCGAGCGCCGGCGCCGCGACCCAGAAACGATGTGCTTTCACCGCTATCATCCCTCCCTCCGTTTGATGCGACGACACCGAGCTGCCGCCCTGTCTTGCCCGATCGGGTAAACTAATAGATCAGCTTTGTCCGGATCGGTTAATGCGCTGATGCTATTTCACTTCCGGGCCTTCGACAAGCGCGGTTAACAGGCATTCCTAAGCCGGCCTTTGCGGCGGCACATTGTGCTCACAGCGCCACCGCGACAGCCGCCATTTCGGATGCTCGGCTAGCCACTCCGAGGCATAATGCTGACCCCACATTAGGCAAGCCTGTGGCGAAACTTCCTCGAACGGCCGCTGTTCGGTGCAAGTGGCGGGTGCGGCCTGTAGGCAGAAAACGAGCACAAGCGCGGTCATGGGCATTCCTTGTGTAATAAAGCCACGATGGAAACGGCCGGGCGAAGCCGGTGATCCCGATCCGTCTCGCCGCAACCTAGGACTTTACGGCGGCCTCGTCGTGCTCGCGCTGACGGCGGCGACAGCCTGGGCCGATGACAACGACTACCCCACCTCGGCCCGGGCCGATTATGTGATCGGGTGCATGGCGGCGAACGGCAATACGCGGGAGGCGCTGCTCAAGTGCTCCTGCGCGATCGACACGATCGCCTCGCTGATGCCCTATTCGCGTTATGAGCAGGCGGAAACTGCGCTCGGCCTTCAAGCCGGCGGCGGGGTCGGTGGCCGGGTCGGGCTGTTTCGCGATCCGCCGCAGATCAAGGCGGTGATCGAGGAGCTGCACCGGGCCCAGGCCGAAGCAAACCTGCAGTGCCGTTGACGTGGTCCCGCGCGATTCCGCTCACATCTGCGCCGGGTTCGGAACCGGCCAGCTTTGGGTAAAATGCCGCTTACTGCTGTCGAGGATCTCTGCCTTGATCACGCCCGGGCTCGACCAATCGGTCGGCCGGATGCTGAAATTGAAGGTCGGATCCTCGCTGATCGCGACATCCGATTCGAGCCGGAACACCGATTGCCCGTTGTAGGTGACCTCGAGCGTCTGCATGAAATCGGCGGGGATGTAGTTGCGGGTCGCCTGGTCCATTTGCAGCCCGGAATTGTTCGGGTGACTGATCAGCAGCTTGACCCTCACCGGTTCGTCCGTCTTCGACCGCTCGGTAAAATTCACTTTCATTTTACCCAGGCGTTCGAGGGCAAGAGCCTGATCCTTGCCGGCGGGCGCGGAGCAGCCCCCGGCCGCCTTGATGAACCGCGCCGCTGCGTAGAGCCGGCCGTCGGCGGTTTCGGCAACTGCATGAAGGTAGGTGTAGTCGTCGACCCGAACCCGCGTTGAGATCTCGCGCGCATCTGCCAGCGGCCCGAGCAGGAAATGCGCCGCCAGCGGCGAGGGATTGTCGTCGATCACGAGATAAAGACTGCGGATTTCCGGCGCGAGCGCCTCTGCGATACGGACCGCGACGGGAACGACAGCCGCGTCCTCGGCTCGGGCGGGGGCATCGATCGTCACGCGGTTGGCGGCATCCTCGACGGTCCGGTCGCCAAAAATCGCGTGTTTGAGGTCCGACCAGCGCGCCGCGCGCTCCGCCTCGCTCCGCTCGGCGCGCGCGGACCCGCCGAAGGCGCAAAGAAAGAGCACAATGGCGGCAAGCACCCGACGGGATATGGCTGGCGTTACTCCCATTCGAGCTCCTTATCGCTCGCGGTAACGTTGCGCGGATGATAGTCGTCGAAGAGCAGCCACCGCCCGCGCTCCGAGTTTGCGACATGGCGCCAAGCATCGGCAATGCCAATTCCGGACTTGATCGCGGCGCGCGTGTCGCGCGCAACGGCTTCGAGATAACGCCGCTCCGATTCTGCCGCATCGGGCCATGAGACCGATACGGGACCATGGCCCGGCACCGCGCGTTCCGCCGGGATGGCGCGCATCCGCCGCAACTCGTCGAGCCAGCCGACGATGCTTCCGTCGATGGCGGGGATGCGGTCGATAAAAAGGAGATCGGCGAGCCAGAAGGTTCGCGTGTTCTTGTCGAACACCGTGAGATCGTTGTCGGTGTGAGCGGGCCCTTGCGCCTGGATCGTGAGGCCCCGATCGCCCAGATCGAGTTCGAGACGGTCGGAGACGAGGATCGTCGGCAGCACAATCTCGCTGCCGTCAGCCTCCTCGCCGAGAACGCTGCGCAGCCTGCGCAGGTAGTATTCTCCACGCTGCGCGAGGGCGCCGGGGAGTTTGGCATGGCCGATGAAATCGGGGTGATCATCGCGAAAGGCCGCGGCGCCGAAGATATGGTCGGGATGGACATGCGTCAGGATCACGTAGCGGATCCGCCGGTCGGTTCGCGCGCGGATCGTCGCGCGCAACGCCGTTCCTTCTTCGAAGCTGCCACCCGGATCGATGACGGCAACGGCATCGCGGCCGATGATAAAGCCGATATTCGCGATCGCATCACCGTTCGCCGGATTGGCCTCCTCATGTGCCCCGCCGTGAACGAAGACACCGGGCGCGATTTCGGTCACCGGCAACGGCGAGGTCTCCGCATGGCTTGCAGACGCCATGAGCGCCACGGCGGTAATCGCTGCCAGTGCGAGAACGCTCCCTCGCGACAACAGAAGCAGGGCTATAAGGGGCGCCATCCCCCGATATATACCACGCCGCGTCGGCCATGCGGCTTCGGGTTATCTCGGCGGCGGGGCATAGGGCGGTGAGCTCGATCCCGTGGCTCCGGTTTCGTCATTGTAG
>Ga0126381_100004296_pt1 | contig 15506 bp, 13 predicted proteins | sample PanSoiMetPlot_28_FD_96465 | JGI IMG/M metagenome (GOLD analysis project Ga0126381, IMG submission 96465) | Tropical forest soil microbial communities from Panama - MetaG Plot_28 | ecosystem: Environmental > Terrestrial > Soil > Tropical forest > Bulk soil | place: Panama | collected 2016-02-17 | reverse complement strand
TCAGGCTCACCTGAGGCGCGTTGGGAGGTTGGCCGTTGACGGCGAAGCGGAGCGCGGCTTCGCGAAGCGACCAGGATTTGGAGTGCGCGTATGCTCGTCTATGCTGCTTTATTGCGCCTTCAGTGCGTCAACTGCATTGAGGGCAGCAGCACGCGCAGCCGGTAAATAGCTTGCCACCATTGCAGCCGTAACCAGGACAACGGGAACCCCAATGAATGCGACGGGATCGATGGGATGAATCCCGAACAGCAGCGTCTTCAAGAACTGCACGAGCACCGCTGCAGTCACGATGCCGATACCAATACCGATACCGGTGAGGGCCAATGCAGACCGCACAAACATCCATTTGACCCCGCCTTTCTGCGCACCGAGCGCCATGCGAATGCCGATTTCGCGCGTGCGCTGGGAGACCGAATAGGAGATCACGCCGTAAATACCGACGATGCCGAGGGCCAGCGCCATTGTGGCAGCGATGGCAAGCATTACGAGCGTGAACGACCGCCGTTGCAGCGACTGCGCGTACACCTCCTGCATGGTACGCGCGCCAGCGACGGGCAGATTCGGGTTGACTGAACTGACTGCCTGCCGCACCTGACTGAGAAAGCTCTCGGTTCCCGCGCGTCTGCTGTGAATGGCAAACGTGACATTTCGCTCGGCGCCGATCGTTGTCTGAGGTATATAGGGGATGATTATTAGGACCGGCCAATAAATTATGGTCGGCGCCTTTTCGTCGACACCGTGCTGATGCACATCGGCAACAACGCCGATTACCTCGTCCCAGGGATTCCGGTTGGATTGGCGTGCATGCTTACCAATCGCGTTCGCGGCCGAGCCCCACTCTGCCAGGGCGAAACTCTCCGACACGATCACCTTGTGCCGCAGGTCATAGTTATCAGTCCAGTTGAAGTCGCGACCGGCAACCAGGTGAATGCCCATGGCGCCGAAGTATCCATGCGAAACGTAGTCGTAAAGCCACATCTGCGGCTTGTTGATGTTGTAGTCTTTCCCTTCCACCTGAAGCTGGTTCCAGTCGGCGTCGACTCCGTCGAGCGGCACCGAGGCCGCGAAGCCGACCGCCGTAACATCGGGGATCGCCGAGAGCCGGTCAAGAATATCGTTCTGAACGCGGGTTGCCATCCGTTCATCCGGAACCATCGAGGACGGAATCGAGGTCCTCATCGTCTGCACGTGCGCCGGATCGCTAAAGCCCGGATTCACATTCCGCAGCGCGATGAAAGTCCGAATCATCAGTGCTGAGCTGACCAGCAGCACCAGGGCCATGGCCACCTGTGCGATGACAAGCACATTCCGAGAGCGGTTCTGGGTGCGGCTGCTGCTCGACGTGCGATTCGAACCGGAAAGGGCATCGGACGCCTTTGTGCGGGCATATTTGATAGCTGGAATCGAGCCGAAAAACAAAGCTGAAAACATGGAGAGAAAGAGCGTGAACAGGGTCGAACGACCATCCAATGACACCTCGCTGAGACGCGGAAGCTGGGCCGGTCCCAACGCCTTCAACAGTGTTAATCCGCCAGAGGCAATTCCAATCGACAGCCCGCCGCCGAGCAGGCCAAGAACCAAACTCTCGGTCAGCAACTCGCGGGCGATGCGGGCGCGTCCGGCCCCTAGCGCCGCGCGGATGGAAAGTTCCTGCTGCCGCGAATCGGCCCGCACCAGAAGCAGGTTGGCGACGTTCACCGAGGCGAGCAGCATCACCAGACCGACAGTTGCCATCACCACCCACAGTAAGCTGCCCACCTGGCCGATTACCTGCTTCTTGAGTGATCGGAAATCCGGCGTGATGCGCCAGATCGCGAAGTAGTGTCCGAAACGCCAGGAATTCATCCAGATCGGCAACATGGTCGTAACATCGGCATTGGCCTGATCGATCGTAATTCCAGGCTTGAGCCGGGCGACGCCGAAATAGCCAAACGGAGGACCGTCCTGGATCGTGCGCTCCGGGGCAAGCGGTACGAAAATGTCGAAATCCCGATCCACCACACGGAATCCCCGCGGCATCACGCCTACAATCTCACGCGCCTGCGAATCCACCTGGATGCTTCGGCCAATCACCTCTGGGTCACCACCGAAGCGCCGCTGCCAATAGCCGTAACTGAGGATGATTGTCTTGGCTCCGCGAGGTTCCTGGTCTGCTTGGGAAAACCATCGTCCGATCGCCGGCGGAACGCCAAGCGTCTGCAGCACGCCGTCGCTCACAACGATGGTGTGAACCTCCTCCGGCTGTGCCAACCCAGTGACATTTGCCGTCCGCGGCGACCAGATGCCCATCGACTCAAAGCTTCGGTTGTGTTCTGAAAATACGAGATACATCGACGGCGACATCATCAGCCCGTCTGCAAAATCCGCGATGCCGGCCCCTGGAGCTCGCAACCACAATGAGACCAGCCGGTCTGAATTGGGATACGGAAGCGGCTTCAACAGCACGCTGTCGACAACACTGAATACCGCTGTGTTGGCCCCGATGCCGACGGCAAGTGTCAACAGAATCGTGAAGGCAAAGCCGGGAGATTTGCGTAAGCGGCGCAAAGCCAGGCGGACGTCCGCGAGCACTGAATCGAGTGTTCGCCACTGCCACACTTCACGGCTGCGCTGCTCTACAAGAGAAGAATTTCCGAAAGCGACAAGAGCTGCCCTGCGTGCGTCGGCCCGAGAAAGATGCTCAAGCCGCATCAACTGCTCGGTCTTCTCTTCAATGTGTTCGTGTAACTCTTCGGAAAGATCGTTATCAAGATGTCGTCCACGGGCAAACTGGTCCCACCAACCCATCGTATGGCCCTCCTATGAGTTTTCGATACCCCGTTCAGGACCGAGCACCATCTGGATGCCATCGAGCATTCGGTCAAAAGCGGAGATTTCGCGCTCCAGGTGGCGTAAGCCGGCCTTGGAGATCTGGTATATGCGCACTCGACGATTTGTTGTGGATGAGACCGTCCACTCTGCCCTGACGAGTTTGCTTTTCAACAGCCGTTGCAGGGCGGGATACAGTGAACCCTCTTCCACCTGCAGCAGGTTATTGGATCGTTGTTGAATGTGCTGAACGAGAGCATATCCATGTGCTGGTTGGCGGCGAAGAGATTCGAGAATCATCATCTCAAGAGCGCCGGGGAACAAGTCACGTGGTGTGGTCTTTTCCTTTTCCATGAGGCCTCGCACGAACAAGCATAGAGTAAACAGGTAAGAAGACAGAGTCAAGACCCATTGGCGTTATTGTGACCAATGATCCAGGAGTTTAATCTTCACCGAGGTCGAATGGTTCTACGCACGGAGGAATGCCTCCGCGGCAGCGGCAGAGGAGATCGGCGATGGCGGCGGGGAAGCTTTGCCCTCCATTCGCCCGTATCGTCATCGACTGGGAATCGAGAGCAGTTTGGGGGACACGTCCCGAATCCCTAACTTGAATTGCTACTAAGATGTAGGCTAGGCTCCAGTGAAATGCCTAGTGACGACACTGCCGCCGCAAAGCAGTGATCTTCGTTCGATCTTTAGCGTGCCATCGCCGGTCCCAGTCGGTGAAGATCTTCCCCGCACCGCTGTTGCGGTCTTGGAGGATGACGATGCAGAACTGCAGTTTGATCAGGAAGAATCGCAAACGAGGGCCTGATGTATGGCTTCTCCGATAGGAAAACGCATCTATCGCAAGCGTGTGATTGGAACTGTCGATGAGTACCCCGATTCTGAGTCAGCTCGCCTAGCAGTCAGTGGGTTGATCCACAAGATCAATGCAGCCAATCCACGAATCGGTCTTTGCACGACAACTCTCTCCCAGCTCTCAGACCATTTCGAGCGAATTGAACTCGCCAAGAACAACACATGGCGCAGCTACTCGACGAAACAGTGCTATGCAGGTTACCTGAAGCGGTGGATAGTCCCTCGGTGGGGACGATACGATTTGCGGGACATCAAGACGATCAAGGTTGAATCCTGGCTTCGACGGCTCCCGCTTGCCAAGAGTAGTTGCGCGAAGATCCGCGGTGTCATGTCCGTTCTATTCAACCACGCCTGCCGACATGAACTGTTCGACCGCAACCCAATTCAGCTTGTTCGTCAGGAAGCAAAGCGCAGGAAGGCTCCAACCGTTCTTACGCCGGAAGAGATCAAATTGCTGGCTGATGGTTTGGCGATTCGGGAACGCACCTTAGTGCTGCTCGCTGCATCCACCGGCCTTCGTCAAAGTGAACTGTTCGGCTTGAAGTGGGGCGACATCAACTTCGCGGAAGGAACGATGAACGTGACACGCTCGATCGTGTGCGGATTTGTAGGTCCGTGCAAGACAGAATCGTCGCAGAAGCCCGTGCCAATTCATCCGGTCATAGTCGACGCGTTGGAGAAATGGAAGGCTCATCAACGCTACCGCAAACTCGACGATTGGGTTTTCGCAAGCGACTGTCGCCGAGGTCGCCAGCCATATTGGGGACAGGCAATTCTCCGGTACATCCGGCCAATGGCGCTGGAACTCGGAATTGAGAAACGGTTTGGCTGGCACACCTTCAGACACGCATACTCGACGCTCTTGAGAAGCGTGGGCACTGAGTTCAAGGTCATGCAGGAATTGCTTCGACACTCTTCCTTGCGATCGACGCTCGATATCTACACTCAGGCAATTACGCCGGCAAAGCATGCCGCGCAGGCCGCAGTCATGTCGCTTGTATTTTCATCACGACCGGAGTCCGAAAAGCATGCATAGTTCTGAACCGCACAACTGCAGCATCCTCTAAATATAGAGGCGAAAAATTGGGGTGCAAAAGAGGCACAATTCTGTGGCTCTTTTGCACCCCAATTCACTTCCGCCAATCCCAATTAACTCGTTTGGAATGTATGGCGGGGACGACGGGGCTCGAACCCGCGACCTCTGCCGTGACAGGGCAGCGCTCTGACCAACTGAGCTACGTCCCCAAGAGTGTTTTCAACACTTTGGAATGTATGCCACATAGAATCAAGCGTTTCGCACTTGTCGCTACTTTCGCTCGTCTCTACCTCGTCGCTGCTGTGGACCGAATTTCGGAGCTATTTGGACACCAAATGGACACCAAGCTGGACACCAAAAAATCGCCACTGAGCGACAAATTGAGTCTAACAGATGTAACGGAAATTTGGTGCCGGTCGCCGTTGATCGCCAGCGAAAGTTCGCGCAATTCCAACGTGCCCGTCTTATCCGATACCAGCGCAATCAGGTGGATGCCAGGGGCGATCTCGACGTTCCTGTCGACAAGTTCAAAATTCGCACCGGGCCACGCCGATCCAAATTGCATAACGTCTGGCGGTGCGCCGTTATAGTAGCGCTGTTCCGGCGGCAGTGAGAGATCCTTACGGTAGAAGGCGCTCGGCAAGTCAGAGCCAAAGACGCCAAACCCCTCGTTAGGCGCGTAGATCTTGACCCCAGGGTTCACTCTCAAAAGGTATGACAAACCTCCAATATGATCGCCGTGACGGTGGGACATAACCACGAAATTCAGTTTCGACAGATCGACACGTTTCGCCTTAGCGTTTTGTTCAAGGATTTCCGGATTGTTGCCGGTATCGAACAGGATGCGCTTTCCGCCGTATTCAATCAATGCAGCGTAGCCCCAATCCCTCTGCAAGGTTTGATCTTCCCCAAACGCATCGTACAGAACGGTGATCCGAGCCTTATCATCACTGGCTCGTAACACTTCACTCGAAGAAAGAGGTGCACTGCATCCGCCTACGAATGCAAGTGCAGTTGAGCCCGCGATTATCACGGACCGGGCTGTCATATTCTCTCCGGTGTTGAATTGTAACGGTTCATTCCAGTTCGATTGAGCCGATTTGGAGCGGAGATGACCAGCCTTCATGCCCAGTGTGCGTGGTCGGGCTCGATGCCCCCCGTATGACGACTTCGAATTTGGTTCAAGTGGACACCGCTACTGCGCCGTTGCTGGCGCTACGTCGTCTGCCCAGCAGCACCCTTGTAGTCTGACAAGACGCTCTTCACTCCGAAAAATTTGAAACCATAGCTGATCAGCAGTTTGCTGAAGAAGATACGCTCGATAAGATGGCGGAGCGCGATAAAAGAGTTCTTTGAGGGAACAAAGAACTTTGAAATACGTACGGCGTCCCTCTGTTTTTTCATGGTGGCAGCCTTGAGCCTCTTTTCATACGTCGCAAAAGCGGCGACATGATCGCCGCCGTACCGCTCAAGTTCTGTTGCAATGACGTAGGCCTCGGCCATCGCGAGATGGGACCCCTGTCCAGCAAGGAGCGTGAGGCAGGCGCACGCATCGCCCAAGAGGGCGACCCGCCCCTTACTCCATGACGGCATCACGATTTGCGTTGCCGAATCGAAGAAGGTGGGCTCCGTGTTCACGAGGTCGGAGAGGATGCCTTCGGCTATCCATCCTGCGCCGTGATAGATTTTCCGCAGCAGGGGCAGGCGTTCCGTTGGCGGAACATATCCGACATTTTCATGCCGGAAAATATATACCGCGCTCATCTTGTTTCCGCCCAAGGAATATACCCACAGAGACCGGTCAGTTTCCTCATGTATGGAAAGCGACGTGCCGATTTCATAGCGGTGATTCTCGAGGTGAAACGCCGCGACATAATATCCCAGGAAGCGATCGAAGTGTGGCTCGGGACCGAATGCGAGTTCTCGGACATGGGAATGCACCCCATCGGCACCGAAGACGAGGGCGAAAGATTCCCTCGTGCCATCGTTGAGAGTGACGTTCACGGCAGTTCCGACATCCTCAAGAGATTGGATCGTCGTGCCAAACCGAACGTTCAGGCCAAGCATTTTTGCTCTTTCAAAGAGGACCCGTTCGAGGTCGGAGCGCTGCATGTAGTTATATTGTCCGCTGAGCGCGTTCTTCACGATTGCAACGGGAAGTGAGAGATAAGTCTTGCCGTGTTCGTCAACGTATCTCAGAGAATCGATCGGGTAGGTAATCTTGCGCAGTTCCTCGGCCAACCCCATGCGTTCCGCGACATCCCATCCAGTGCCGAAGAAATCTATCACGTAGCCTTCGGTGAGTACGGCGAGAGCCCGTTCGACGATCGTTGGTTCCCACCCTTTTTCCTTAAGCAGAATTCCCAAGGTCAATCCCGCGATGCCGCCGCCGGAAATGAGAACTCTGTTGTCCGCGTTCATCATTTAATTCAACCGAATCAGTTCTTTATCTTGAATCGTAAATCGACTCAAAAGCTTGTCAAAAAGGAAAAGACGAGAGAACGAGACCGACATACAAGCCAACGCGCTGTCATGACGGTATTCGTAACGCTTTGAGCAATGTTACGAAGCTCCTCTCGTGGCAGTTTCGGCAGCGCACGGCTCGCCGCATCGCTAGCAACGGAAGGAAATCCGATGCACGAAACCTTGATATCCGCATTCGCGTTGATCCGCAGACCGGACAGCGCACGATAGAGTCGGCTTGATCCTCTGCGAGCAAAATAACCTCCTAAAGAATCTGCGTTGCACGAGTACGCCCAACTGGGTCTCTCCGGTACTTCCTTAAGCGGAGCCAGCTGTTTGAATGGCTGCAAAGATCAACGCGCTCGGCAATCCCACCCCACGTTTCAATCCGCCTGATCGTCCACATCAATTGAAAGGGGTACCCCGGACTCCTCCGTTCAGCGCGGCTTCCATCCTTTGATCAATTGTGGACACTCAGCGCGGCTTTACCATTGATCAATTTTGGACAGACTGGCGCAGAATGCCATGTCATGCTCGACCTAGCGCGCGATCTATGCTCTGGAAGAGGGAGTTCACATCATGCAGCTCTCAATCAAAGCCTTCGCATTGTCATTTGGACTGATTTGGGGAGGTGGAATTGCGGTCACAGCCCTCCTTCATCTCGCGATTCCATCCTACGGCTCAGCATTTCTCGGTTTCCTGAGTTCCATTTACCCAGGCTTCCACGGGGCTCGCAGTCTCCCGGATGCTCTGGTTGGAACTGCCTACGGTCTTTTGGATGGCGGCGTTGGAGGTGCCATATTCGCCTCCCTCTACAACCTAATTGTTTCGCGGCTGGGTTCCTCCGCCATTCAGCACTGAGAGATTGCTGCTGTTGTCGCTACGTGCGGAGTGTCGGTAGAAACGACGGTAAGTGATCGGCTTCAACGCAATGTCATCGCCCGAGTCGACCCATCATAAGCCACCCTTGATGAACCTTAGAGTTGCTACTGCGTTGTACGACAAACTCGTCGCCTGGCTCATGGGGCAGATGCCTACCGAGCGTCAGCGGCTATTGGCAGTGACGCTTCTTGCCGGTGGGCTGTGCGGGCTGGCAGCGGTGGCTTTTCATCTCACGATCGGCCTATTCGAATCTCTCTTAATCGAACGCGCGAACGGAGCAGGCGGGAACCGCTGGATATGGTGGACAATCCTCACGCCCGCGCTCGGTGGTGCCGTCGCAGGTATCGGGCTGGTGTACTGGGTTCCCGGTGCGGCCGGTAGCGGTATCCCCCAGGTCAAAATGGCTTACGCGCTTAGGTCAGGCTTTTGTGCCTTCAAAGAGACGGCGGGCAAGTTCTTGCTGTGCGCGCTTCAGATTGGGTCGGGTGCGTCGCTCGGACTTGAAGGGCCGACGGTGCAAATCTGCGCCGGCGTGAGCAGCCTGCTCGCCCGCGGGGCACGACTCAGCCCAATGAACTGTCGCCGCATGACATCAGTAGGCATGTCGGCGGGCATAGCGGCGGCATTTAATGCGCCCATTGCCGCTGCTGTATTTACGCTCGAAGAATTGATAGGTGACTTGGACCAGACAATGCTTTCCGGCGTCATTGTGGCCGCGGCTTTAGCCGCCGTCGTTGAGAATAAGGTCCTCGGGAATAGGCCCATCTTTCACGTACCTCGGTTCAACACATTCGACAAGCCAGCTTCGCTGCTTGGTTTTGCGCTGCTGGGTCTTCTCGCGGCGATCATCTCGGTGGCGTTTACCGACGGACTGCTCGGCCTGCGCGCCCAATTCAAAAAGCTGACGAACGTTCCCCGGTGGCTCCATCCTGGCATCGGCGGCCTGGCGACCGGTGCTCTCGCCGTTATTGGGTTCTCCCTCTTTCATCTGAACGGCATTGCCGGCGATCCATACCAAACGCTCACGTTGGCACTGAGCGGCACACTGCCGTTCGCGTGCATGGTGCTCTATTGCGTGCTCAAGCTTGCGGCAACGATCTGCTCATACAGCAGCGGCGGCGCCGGGGGCATATTCGCTCCCGCCTTGTTCATCGGCGGAATGCTCGGAGGCGCGGTCGGGTATCTCGACGTTATGGTGTTTCACAATGCATCCGACTCTGTCGGTGCCTTTGCCATCGTTGGAATGGGTGCCGTCTTCGCGGGTATTGTGCGTGCCCCGATGACATCAGTGCTGATCATCTTCGAGATGACGGGCGGATACGGGCTAGTGCTGCCTTTGATGATCGCGAATATGAGCGCCTTTGCGCTGGCTCGGCATTGGCGTCACATGCCGGTGTATGAGGCGTTGTTAGCGCAAGATGGAATCTACCTAAAGAACGAGCCTGCGCCCATCGAACCGTCCGATGAGGAAGACTTTTCAATGAGTGCCTTGCCTCGTGAAACTGAGTGATGGGCTTGATCAAACAATCGCTCATTCCGGAACCCAAAGACAGAACCAACTCAAAGTCATCTCGACGCTTGCGCTGCAGTGAACCCGCAACTTGCACGAGAGTGTCGGTTCAAAAGGCGTGGCGGCCCGACCGGGGGCTGCCCGGCGGAGATCGAAGACCGGGAGGGAGAGTCCAGCCCCAACCTAAAAACTCAAGGCAAGAATCAACTCTAGTGATCCATTGTGAAGCCGGCGCGGCGATTCGATTGCCAGCATGCTTCTGTCGGGTCGGAGCAGAAGGGCTTCTCTTTGCCATAGCTGATCACCCGGATGCGGGCGGCAGTCACCCCGGCACCCACGAGAGCCTTTTTGATGGTTTCCGCCCGATTTTGACCGAGCCCCAGATTATATTCATCGGAACCACGCTCGTCGCAGTAGCCACCGATAACGATCTTCAGATCGGGATGAGCGGTCAGGTACGAGGCGTCATTCGATAATGGAGCCTGTGCGTCGGTCCGGACATCGAATTTGTCGTAGTTGAAGAAGATGTCCTTCACGTGGGCTTTGAAATCTTCTTCTGAGTTCGTGTTTGACGCGGTGACAGGCAACGGAGCACTCACCGTGACGCGGACCGATGCGTCGGCGGTTCCCGCAGCCCCATGAGCCACAAGGTGATACGTTGTCGATGCCCAGGGAACAACGTTCTTCGCGCCAGAAGATGACACATCGCCGATGCCATCGATTTTGACACTCGTAGCGTTTGTCGTCTTCCAAGTGAGAACGATCTGCTGGCCCGCGGTCACATCGTTCGGGGAAGCCGTGATGCTTGCAGTGGGAGCTGGCATAGATGCCGGGGGAGCGGTTGCGGTGGAAGGTGGAGACACCTTCTTCTTGCAACCCATCGTAGCGACCAAAGCAACCAACAACAGAAGAAAAGCAAGTTTAACCCGAATTCGTCGATCCAATGAAGTAACTCCTTCGCCAAGCGTGCCCAAAAATCGTCTAGGCTTCTGACGACCCCTCTCGCTCAGAAGCCTAGACGCTTGCGGTTCGTCGAGACGAAACGCAACAAGTTTTTGAAGCAAGCATGTTGATGGAGACATCCTCGATACTTTGAGTGGGGTTTGGCTGTTCTCTTTTGAACAGACAGGCTGTTCGGCGCGGACGGAGAAATGTCGCACGTTCAATCGCGGGAATCTCTATAATCTGCTTATCAAGTCTATTGATATGTTTCGTGAGCGATAGAAGGAGCTGTTCGTCGCGTGAACGATACGAAAGTGGCATTCGACGTCAAAGCCTATCTGGCGAACAACGGACCAGGGCGAAAAATTATCAAGGTTGCGAGAGGAGAGGTCTTTTTCTCTCAAGGAGACGCGGCTGACCGCGTCTTTTATCTCCATAAGGGTCGTGTCAGGATTTCAGTGGTTTCGCGCGCTGGCAAGGAGGGGACGATCCGACTCGTCTCCGCGGGGAGTTTTGTGGGCGAGAAGGCTATGGAAGAAAAGCCGGGAGTGCGCGTCACGAGTGCCACGGCGATGACTGACTGTACCGCGTTACAGATATTGAGGGCCGAATTCATTCGGGTGATGCAGGAAGAGCCCTCCTTCTTGTACCGGTTCTCTTCCTTTCTGCTCGCGTGCACTATGAGAACGCAAGCCGATCTGGTCGATCAGCTATTCAATCCAGCCGAAAAGCGATTGGCGAGAATCCTGCTTCTTCTTGCTGAGAGCTCCCAGCCAAAGCGAGAATGCGCATTGATCCCGCCGATTTCACAAGAAGCGCTAGCGAGTATGATCGGCACGACGCGCCCTCGCGTGAGCTCCTTCATGAACCGTTTTCGCAAGCTTGGATATATCGAATACGACGAGCGCATCCGGGTTCACAAGTCTTTGCTGAACGTGTTCCTGCGCGATTGATAATGCAAACTCGTGTCAATCTCTTTTTGGCGGGAGCGTGGACGTTGCGGTTTTCTGGTTTCCTTTCGTGCGCTCGTCACAGCCACCCACTCCTGAAATGCAATTTTGTAGGTTCTGTATTCTTGCTGCACGCATAACTTCACCGTGTTCGGAAGTGTTCAATTGTGCCCGGTTGCAATCTCCCATCCCATCAAGACAATTCTGCAGATTAGTGTCTTGCCGGGCCAGACCAACGGCATGTTTCTCGGAAGGACTCAAGCTCGATTCGTCACATGCGTCTATCGTGTCGAGGCACCTTTTCAAATTGTTTATATGTTCGGCCAGCATAACCGTGTCCCGCTCGGGTCCACTCAGTAGGTTTTTATTGCAATCGTCGTCGAATCCCTCAAGGCAGTTTTTTAGGTCGCGGGTTTGGGCGGCACGCTCGACAATCGCGATCTCCGGTCGAGTCAACTCCGACCGATTGCAATCGGAGAATCCCGTGTAGCAATTCTCGAAGTTCAGGCTGTGAAGCGCTTGTTCCACCGCTTGCTGCTCTGAAGAATCAAGCCGCTTCGCGTTGCAATTCGGATATCCATCAAGACAGTTTTGGAAATTTTGTGACCGTGAAGGCTCATCGCTCTGTGCCATCGCCATCACGGTCCAGACTCCCAAGGCAGCGAGAGGCAGAACCCTGCGTGCCAATCTCATTATGTTTTCCTCCAGGGGCCGTAAAACCGCTAGTCACATTAGTAGGTCCCAACGCTGGTCAGACGCTCGGTGCTCAGATGAGGTTAGCGCAATGAGTAATGTGCTCCGGTGTTCAAAACAGAACTGCAACGATATTTTCAATTGATCCACTCTGTTCAAAGTGAGATGGTTTGCGTTCCTCGCGAGTGAAATCCATGCATAGCGCGGCACGGCAAACTGGGGTGGGGTCAAACCTTGTTCTATTCTAGCGATCGAACTAAAAAAGTGACCCCAGCTGATTTTCCGTACTGCTACGCAGCCATCCCTCAAAGGAGATCAGTTGCGCCAGGCCCATCTCGAGCCGGCGGTACGGGCATTGTGCAGCAAACCGAACATGGAACATTGGCGCGAGACGACGTAAAAACTTTCGAAAGAGGAGGAATGTAAATGAGGCGCTTTCTCACCGTGGTCTGTTTCATCTCTCTCTGTGCGATTCCTTCGCTGGCAGGTAAGAAGGCTTCCAGACCACCGGCAATGACTGATCAGCAATTCGTCGAATTTGCCGGACAAACTGACATGACGGACGCAAACCTTGCGCAATTGGCTCAAACTGCGGCCGAATCGCAGCCAGTAAAAAAGTTCGCGCAGGAGTTGGTTGTCGACAGAACGAGCGATTTTCAGCGATTGTCGGATGTCGCGCACAAGGCCAGTCTTAGCATGCCGAGTGCGATCGACGCCGAGCACAATCGGGCCATCATTGAACCTTTCCACAAAATCAGGGGCACGGGTTTTGATCGTCGCTTCATGGAGGAGATGGTGGCCAGACAGTTCAGGGCGATTGCCGTTTATAAGAAAGAAGCGGCAGACGCACAAAGTCCAGCCCTGAGGTCTTACGCCGAGGGCGATCTGCTCATTCTGCACGGGCATCTTGTCGACGCCAAAAACATCGAGAAAGTGAAACCACGGGGGAACAAACGGCAAGGATGATTCCGCAGCGGAGAGTCGCGTTCAGGCATGATCAAGCGTTGCAGACTACTGAGAGCACCGGGGGCTGCCGTGCAGGCAGTCCCTTCCGTCAAGAAGCAGCAGCCTCCACAGTCAATTACTCGTATCACTTTGAAAGCGGAAGCTGCGGCTCTTTCATCTTCAGGTACCTTCATTTGGGTCATTGCGATCGTATCCGGTGTTTTGGCCTTTTCCATCGCCATTCTTCTCCAGTGGCTCATCTATGACGATTGGATGCACAACAGGGGTCCACTCCGCATAGTCGGCAGTGTTCTCGCATCTCTGCTGACCATCGCTTTTGTCTATCGTTGGCAGGTTGGTGCACATAAACGAAAGTTCGAGATGCTTCATCGCTTCGAACGGATCAAGTGGATGAATGATCGGATCCGCAACTCACTGCAAGCTATCGAATGCGTCGTGTATGCCACGAAACCCCATGTTACCAACCCTGTCAGGGATGCGGTCGATGCAATCGAGGGTGTTCTTCAAGAGGTCCTTGTCGAGGCCCATCCGAGTCCGCTAGATGGGGCTCGCAATTCAATTGGCATAGGAGGTCGCTCATGCGCGGAACTCTGAAGTCTACATGTGTAATTGTGGGATTCCTTTTCGTGCTTTCGGTTCTCTCGGAGGCGCAGGTAATTGTTCATGCGCTAACCGGGACCGTTAGTTCAATGAACAACACAACCAAGACGATCACGGTGCTTCAGGACAATGGCACTATTGGCGTGTTCAAGAAAGTGTCGATTCCCAGCACGCACCTTATCTTTGACAAGCGTCTCGCCGCCGGGACGACTGATGTGGATGCCTGCAAAAGGGGAACATACGCAATCGTTTTCTACTACGGTGACTCAGAAGACCCCACTGTCGTGGCGTTGAAGAGTCTCGGAGCAGGGCCGTTCAAGTCAACGACGGGAACTGTTGAGAGATTCGACAGCCGGGCGCACTCCCTCTCGGTCAAAGACACGTCAGGCGCGGAGCTGACATTCGAGATCAACGCTGATACGGTGCAGGAGACGTATCTCGGGTCCGTCGATGGAACGAAATTCCATGCGGAAAAGGGCGACAAGGTGCGCCTCGTGAGCGCAACCATAGATGGCAACCCGATGGCGCTATTTGTCAGAGACATGTAGATCCGCCGGCGGAACTTTAGCGGGAGTGCCGGAAAGGCAAGAGACTCCGGCGTCACAGCTTTTTCTGAAACTGCAACCAATGGTTCGGTGACAGGCTAGTCTCCGCTGTTCTTTTTTGGACAGACAGAACACTTCCTGTGTGGTTGGATTGCTGACCGGGGAATTTCGGTGTCCCTCCGGTGTGGCCTGCCCGGACGGGATGTCACGCAAGTTCTATGCCCGGTTGCCGCCTTTAGCTAGTCAGCTCAAGCCATCCGAAGGAGTTAAACCGTGTGCTCACGTGCCCTCCGTCAGGGCTAGCCCCTGAGAAGTACTCGATCACATCCTGCTCGATCGCCGTGATGCCGCAGATGACCACAAGGAGAACCATGATGCGTTCTTTCGCCACAATGCTCAGCTTGATTCGACCCGTGCTCATCGCCGTCTGCGCGATCTGCCTGTGCACTCAGTGTCACACGGCAGCAGCTGCGTCCCTTTGCGTCAGTCCCGGCGGCACTGGCGGTTGCTACGCTACCATCGGGGCTGCCGTCAGTCATGCGTCTGCGTACGATGTGATTCATGTCAAGCCCGGCACTTACACAGAGTTTGTCACCATCGGAATTCCACTCTCAATCCTCGGTGACGGCGCGGGCAACACCACCATCGATGCCACCGGCCTGGCCCACAGCATCTTTGTCGATGGCTTTGACCACCCAGGTCTCCACGATGTGACCATTGCCGGCCTCACCGTGCGCAATGCGCAGTTTGAAGGCATCCTGATAGTCAGCGCCTGGGATGTTATCGTTCGCGACAACCGCATCCTGGACAACGATAAGTCGTCCGGGCTGAACTTCACCGGCGCGCCCATGGGTTGCCCTGACCAGCCGGGCAATGGAACCTACGAAAACGACGAAACTGGCGACTGCGGCGGAGCGATTCACCTGGTGGGCGTCGCCAATTCGCTGATCTCCGACAATGTGATCACCGGCAATGCCGATGGCATTCTCATCAGCGATGAGACCGCAGAAAGCCACCACAATCTCTTCACCCACAACACCGTCACAGACAATCCGCTCGAGTGCGGCATCGTGCTTGCATCTCATCCGCCCAACGGCCACACCGCCCCGCCCTTCGCACCCCACTTTGGCGTCGATAACAACACCATCGCCGACAATGTCTCTGATAACAACGGTGTGCAGATCGGCGGCTCAGGTGCCGGTATGTTCTCGGATGGCATGGGCAAGGGCCGCGTGTCAGGCAACGTCATC
>Ga0126381_100004295_pt1 | contig 15510 bp, 16 predicted proteins | sample PanSoiMetPlot_28_FD_96465 | JGI IMG/M metagenome (GOLD analysis project Ga0126381, IMG submission 96465) | Tropical forest soil microbial communities from Panama - MetaG Plot_28 | ecosystem: Environmental > Terrestrial > Soil > Tropical forest > Bulk soil | place: Panama | collected 2016-02-17 | reverse complement strand
CGGGCAGGCGCAGGGTGGCCAGATAGGCGGAAGACACCTTCTTCGGCACGCACATGCACCACACGTCAATGACCAGTTCCCGCATTTCTTCCTAGTCGAGTGCGCCCATCCATGCCCGGACCCAGTTGTAGCCCTCGTCCGACCTGATCGGCAAGAAGAACTTCTCCGGTCGGAGGCGATCAGCGCGCCGCGCTCGTCTTTCGGGTAGCGGAAGCCCCATCGCCGGCAACAGGCGCCGTCGTCCGCACGGCTGATCGCCGGCATTCATAACAGACAACTCTGCTGACTGGAGCTGCCGGCAAGCCCCACGGCTGCAGCGCATTAGCCAGCTTCCCGTGCAGTCTCAGCCCGACGTATGCCGTCGCCATAGTCGATGATGCTGCCGCGAGACATGGCAAGACCCGGCAGCCCAAGCCACCGGGCCTCTCACTGAGCGCATGTCAGAGATCGACGTTTCCGCCGCCCAGGCCACGATCTTCTTCGAGGCTGTGCCAGGCCACTCGCCCGGGCCCAGCCTTGACCAGGCATGGAAAGGCCCCGGTCCGGGACAGAAGAAGGTGTTAGTAAGGAGAGCGGGAACCGGGGTCAGCTGTGGGTGGGTCAGGCGGCTGCCTTGGCTATCTTGACCTGCTATCGCTCCAAGAGATCGGCTGGATTGCTGATGCGGGCGAAGGTGTGGAAGAAACCGTTCTCCACGCGACGGGTTCCCCAACGAGCACCTGCGCCTGATCGCCGACGGCATCGGCCTCACCACAGGGCAGGCAGCGTGACCAGGCAACGGCCGTGCCCGCGGCGCGCGACGCGGGCAAGCCTGCACCCGGCGCGCAATACGAACAGAAAGAAGGTGGACGGTGTGCCGGAGATCAGCGGCATCACAACGCGCCTGCGGGACGCGGACAGCCTGCAGGACACCCTTGCGGCGGTCTTCGACGCGTTCGAAGCCGTGCGCCAGCTCGCCCGCGGCTGCGAGACAAGGCCCCCGGTCTGCCGCCCGCGTTCATGACCACAGCAGACGCAGCCATCGACGGCCGCGAAGCTATCACGATCGCGCCCTCACTCCCCCCGGACCGGCGGGGCGGCGCCGGAGTCAGCATGCCCCGAGCGAGCGTTCCGGTGGAGGAGATCGCCGGCGCCCTGGCCGGGCTCGGCGCCCCTCAAGGACGGGGCACCCGCGCGGATGGTCACTGTCGGTTCGGTCGCGCAGGCTCCCCTCGGCTTCGCCGACCTGCGCATGGACAACCACTTCACCGGCTCCCAGGCGTACTACCGCAGCAAATTCGCTCTCGCCGCGTTCACCCTCGACTTCGCTGAAAAGCTCACTGGCGGCGGGATCACCGCTCCACGGTCCGGGTGGCTGACGGCGGGCCGGGCGCCGAATGCTAGGTCGACTTCGGGAAGACTGCATGATCGACTTGGGCGTCGTCCGGCTCGCGTCGGCGACGCACAGGACCTGCGTGCCCGGGATGTCGGCTTGACTCTCCTGTAAGGGGAGGGGGCATCGTGACTGCCGCAGCCGACAGAGAGCATCGACCAAAGGACGGCATATGGCTTCTGTTATCCGGGAGATTGTTATCGACGTGGATCCGGGTGTCGCCTGGGACGCCCTGCGTGACTGGGGGGCGGTTCATGAGCGGCTGGTGCCGGGCTTCTTGCTTGATGCGCAGGTCGACGGACGGGACCGGGTGGTCACGTTCTTCAACGGTTCGGTGGTCCGCGAGTTGTTCGTGGGCGTCGATGACCAGGTCCGGCGGCTGGCGTGGGCGGTTGCCGGCGGTTCGCTGGGCCTCACGCACTACAGCGCCTCGGCGCAGGTTATCTCGGACGAGAAAACCCGGACGCGGTTTGTGTGGATCGCCGACCTGCTTCCCGACGAACTGGGGGGCGCTGTCAGCCAGCTCATGGAACAGGGGCTCGCGACGATCAAGGCCACGCTGGAAAAGCACACATGACCCTGTTGGCCATCGGCGATTTCGCCACAATGACCTACCTGAGTGTTAAGGCGCTGCGCCACTATCACGACACCGGGCTGTTGATCCCGGCGGACATCGACCCGGCCACGGGCTACCGGCGGTACCGCCCGGACCAGGTTCCGGTGGCCCAGGTCATCCGCAGGCTGCGGGACCTGGGCATGCCGCTGGAGGAGATCAGGGCGGTTCTGGACGCGCCGGACCTGGCGGCACGGAACGCGGGCATCGGCGCTCACCTGCGGCGCATGGAGCGGCAGCTCGAGCAGACCCAGGCGACTGTAGCGTCGCTGCGGCGACTGCTTGAGGAGCCGCCGCCGTCGATCGCGGTGGAATACCGTTCCACCGCTCCGGCACGCGTGCTCGCGCTGAGCTGCCGGGCTGCCATGGACGACCCCGGCCAGTGGTGGAGCGAGGCATTCGATGAACTGCGCGCGGCGCTGGTGGCCGCCGGCCTGCAGCGCTTGGGACCCGACGGTGCGCTCTACCCGCCGGGTTTTTTCCAGTACGGTTCCGGCGAGGTCACCGCCTTCATCCCGGTAGCGGGGCGGCCGCATCCGGCCGGATGCCCGGCGGGGCTGTTGGAGCTGCCCGGCACGGAGCTGGCCGTCGCAGTGCACCGGGGATCGTTCGGCGACCTCGACAGGACTTATGGGGCGCTCGGCAGCTTCGTCGCCGAGCGTGCCATCGGTGTGGACGGTGCGATCCGGGAGAACTACCTGGTCACCGCCCACGACACCATCGACGAGGCCAGCCACGAGACTGAGGTCTGCTGGCCTGTGTTCCGTACCACGACAAGGAGCACCTGATGAGCATCTCCTCATACACGATCGCCGTTGACTGCGACAACGCGGCGGCGTAAGCCGCGTGCACCGCGGCCCGCATCGGACAGGTCGCCGGAGTCCGCTGCGCCGACATCGACACCAATGCATGGACCTGGACCGCGCGGCGGCAGACGACACCGAGCCCAGGCGGGCTCATCGACAAGGGCACCAAAGGCAAGCGCGCGCGTGTCGTCCCGCTTATCGAAGAGGTCCGCCCCCTAGTCCAGAGGCGTCTCGAAGCAATCGGCCACAATCCGGAGGCACGCGTCTTCACCGGCCCTCGCGGCGGCCGGATCACCACGGCGGTCCTGCGCGACGCGACGCACTGGGACGAAGTCGTCAACGAGCTCGGCTACGAGCATCTGCGAAGGCACGATCTTCGGCATACAGGCCTGACCTGGATGGCCGATGCGGGAGTACCAGTCCACGTGCTCAGGAAGATCGCCGGGCACGGCTCGCTGGTCACCACGCAGCGCTATCTGCACCCGGACAACCAGTCCATCGCGGCCGCCGGAACCGCGCTGAGCGCGCACCTGACGGCGAGTTAGTCCCCAAATGGTCCCCAGCTCCGGCTTGCCCGGCGAGCGAAAGATCATCAGGCAGGGCATGCATAAGCCCGCTGACCTGGGCCTTTACCATGATCAGCGGGCTCATTTGCTACGTCGGGACGGCGGGATTTGAACCCGCGACCCCTTGACCCCCAGGACGGGGGAGCGGGTATATCCGCAGGTCAAGGCCGGTCTCGCGCGCCACCGAAGACCTCGTTACGCACCCTTTTTTCACCCTCGTGCGGGGGGTGTGGTCCCAAATTGGTCCCAAGATCAGAGTCGTTAGAGGGCTGCGCGGCGCCTCCTGAGGCAGGCTCTCTTGCCTGCCGGCCCCATTCTGCCGATGCCGTGCCGGAGGCTCGCGGTCAAGGACGCCGAAGGCGCCGCGCAGCGGTCGAAGATCCTTGACTGCGAGGGGCACGGCCATACTCTCAGCCGCGCAGCCTGGCCGTCACGCCAGCCATCGGCTCTAACGCCAGCAGGCCAGACAAGCTTGCCCACAAACACTTCCCACTCAGCCAGCCACGGCTGACGCATCGCGCCGCTTGCGCGCTGCCGGTTGCCATCCCGGCTTAGACGTCACGCCGAGACCCGCCACAGTGCTGCGGGCTTCGGGTCCAGCTCGTCTTCGGAGGCACGCATGGCAACCACGACACGACCCACTACCGGAAGCCGCACCACAAGGGCGCGCGGTCTTGGCGCGCCTCGAGGCGGCCAGGCGCGAAGCGCAGTAGGCCGCCGATCATCCTTCCGTTCCCGTGCTTCTCCTGCCGCTCCCGCCAACGCACTGTCTCGGTATAGACGCAAAGTTTCGAACCACCCGCTGGTGGCCTGCGACGATCCGGCCGGATGGCGCCGCGGCGCTCGGATGAACCTGCGGGCACTAGCGGCCGCCGACCTGAACACCCCGATGCGGCAGCGCAACTGCGGCACGGTCCCGGTCGGCGATCAGGTGGAGATCCGGATCAAGGACGGCAACGCCTACTACTGCGGCCTAGAAACATGCGGCAACGTCTGGCTGTGCGCTGCCTGCTCCGCCAAGATCCACCACCGCCGCGCCAAAGAACTACGCGATGCACTCATCACCTGGGAAGCCAACGGGCACGCAGCAACCCTGGTGACGATCACCGTCCCGCACGACCTGGACGACCAGCTCTCGAAGCTGGTCGACGCGGCGCGAGCCGCGTGGAAGCGCGTTACTGCTGGGGCCGCGTGGCAGCGGCTCAAGCGGCGGCTTGGCATCGCCGGGCACATCATCGCGCTGGAGTTCACCTGGAGCGATGAGAACGGTTGGCACCCCCACTACCACGTCCTGCTCGTCCACGACCAGGACCTGGGCGCCGCCGCTATCGCCGCGCTGCACGGCCACATTCACTCGCGGCTCGCGGCCAGCTGCCGCGACCACGGTCTACGTGGGCCCGACCAGCTGCACTCGGTCCGAATCGACCCGAACGTCTCCGCGGCCGCGGCGGGGGCCTACCTTGCCAAGGGCGGCGACTGGACGCCCGCCGAAGAGATGACCCGAGGCGACCTAAAGACCGGCCACACAGGCAGCCGCACGCCATTCCAGATCCTCGCCGACTACTACCAGACCGGCGACACCCGCGACCGCGATCTCTGGCGCGAGTATCGACTTGCTACCCGTAGCCTGGCGGCGGTGCGCTGGTCGAACGGCCTCAGAGCAGTCGTGCTTGGAACTCAAGCGGCCAGAGAACCTAGCGAGAACGAATTGGCCGTCGAGGATGTCGACGGAGAGCTCATTGCTTGCATTTCACCGTGGTCGTGGCAACGCATACGACTTGCCGGCCTTGACCTGGCATTCCTCGTCGCTGCGGAACATGGTGCCTCCGCGGCGGCAAACACGCTAGCGGGGCTCGCCAGGATCGGCGACGCGCAAGGTGCCCGGATCACAACGCCATTAATGCTGGACGGTCGCGTTCAGCAGCGTGAACAGGGCCTCGAAGTTTTCGACGGTCTTCGGTTCGACAGCGGCGAAGAACTCGTCCCGCCTCCTCGTTAGTTCGTGCGCCGGGAGTGCGTGGTCGAAGTCAGCTCCGCCGTGCTTGTCAATGAGTTTCTTGAGGACAGGTTCGTTGGTGGCGGCGAGGTCGGCTGGCTTCAGGCTCTCCTTGAACGTCCAGTTATAGAGGCGCAGGTAGTCGGTGACCGTGAACAGGTCTTCGATGTCGGCATTGGTGGGCAGCCCGTCAACGTCGCTGCACACCACAATGGCAGACTCGGGCACCCCGTTCTCTTTGGCTGCCGCCTTGATTCGGGCCAGCCGAGCGTTGCTGCGCGAGCCGTCGATGAGGGCCGATACTTTAAGGCGCCGCCCGAGCAGCGCGACGAATGCAGGCATATTGTCAACTCCGCCAACCGGGATGATGGACAGCCGCGGGTCCAGTCCGACGCGTCCCCTGCTGGTCAGGTAGTCGGTGAAGCGCTGGAGGTAGACGAAGTCGCCGCTGCCTTCCACTGCGAGGTGCTGCCCCGAGCCGAGAAAAAGGTGCTGGCTTACCGAGTACCCGAGGGCCGACTCTATGGGCAGGATCGTGGCCCGGTCGGCCGACAGGTTCGGCAGAGTCACCACAACGCCCAAGTCTGGGTTGTCGCGGGTGGCCCGGTCATGCACCGCTCGCAACTTCTCGTACCGGGTTGGGTCGACCATATGCTGCGAGTGGGTGGTGTAAATGGTCTGCTTCGACGCGCCAAGTTCGTTGAAGATGTAATCCACGAACTCGCGCTGAGCATCGCCATGCAAGCTCGTTCCAGGCTCGTCAAGCAGGACGATTATGGATTGGTCTGCGTCCTGGTACTCGCTGAACGCAGCGAAGAAGGAGAAGAACCACTGGAAGCCGCTGGACCGGGTGGAGAAGTTCGTTTCTACGTCGCCGTGGCGACCGTCACGGAGCTCGATAAGAAGGAAGCGGTTGGCCGTTTCGTTGTCCTGTGGATCGGTGCGAACGACACGGTTATCCGTGTCAAAGACGACTGCCAGGTCGTTATTCTGTTTCCAGTACTTGAACACCCGCCGACTCAGATCAATGCTGGCCGACTGCAACTCGGCCTTGCGGCTAGCGTAGTCGGGGTCCAAGAAATCGGACGGTTTGTCTCCGGCGTGCGCTAGCAGGGACACCACCGTCTGATATGGCGGCGCGAGGACGTTTCCTGCCTGGATCTTGGCGGCAAGCTCCGTTAGGTTCGTCTCACCAGGCAAGGTGTCGTAGTTCGAGAAGTAAAAGAACTTAGGGATGAGGTCCCAAACAGCTTTGGTGTGCTCGTCGCTCGCACTGCCGGGCGTAACCAGAACATCGTAGGGCTCGAGTGCATTGGCGAAGCTCGTCACAAGTTTTGCCCGAGCCGACTCACCCGCGTCGCGGTGCTCCTTGGCAAGGGCCTTGGCTTCCGCGACAGCGTCGGCGAGGCTGCCGCCCAGCTTTAGTTTTTCGAGGTCCTCATCGGCAAGACCCACAGTGGCGGCGACGGTCTTGGCGGCATCCGCGACGGAGACCTGTACCCACGCCGCGTACTGGTTGGCGTAGTCACGCGACGCCCACGCGACGGCCGCCAAGGGGATCTCGAGATCATAAACCGCACCGAGCGCTGCCCGATCGGAGTCGGTGAGCGTGAACTCAGCTTCCACCGGTTCGGTGCTGGTCAGATCCGGATTCGTCTTGCGGTCCGAGGCGAGACGCCATCTTGGGTACTCGGTAGTCAGGTCGAACGTGGTGCTGCCGGCGTTGGCGGGCTTGAGCCGATGGAGTGCGTTCAAGATAGTAGTCTTGCCGGATTCGTTCTTGCCGACTAGGCACGTCACGTCGGGCTCGATGACGATCCGCTGGTCACTGACGAAGTTGCGGTACAGCTTGATCGTAACGGCCTTCAGCCTCATCAGATTCCTCTCTGGTCCGCGCGCCGCACGCTGCGGTGTATCAGGGATAGCACACAGCACGGACAAACTAGGCCGCGGTTAGTGGGATCCGCGAACAAAGGTGCGCGAAATGGTTCATCAAGCATCGAAAGTCGGTGACGTGATTACTAAGACTGCTGGCGGCGCTCGTAAGTGTCGGGGAGTCATGCAGAAGCGCGGTCGACAGTCTGGGCCGTCAAGATGTTCCGCAAGTCTTCGACGGTCAGCCAGTGCTTGGAACGATGGATCATCCTGTGGCAGTTAGAGCAGAGGAGAGCAAGGTCGGCAAGCCTAGTCTGGGTCTCTCCGCTGACGTGAAGCGGAACGCGGTGGTGGCACTCGATGTAGTCGAGGCCATGAAGCCCATAGGTCGCACCGAAGTCAAATTTACAGACCTCGCAGGCGACGGGAAGGCCGCGCCTCTTGGTGTTGGCGATCTTCTTACTGCGCAATCTTGGGTCGCGCTCGCGTTTCAGGTGCGCGCGGAGGGCCACTCCGCCTTCTCCGTGCAAAGCGTCGTCTAGGTCCAAGTCGGGCGGGACTTGGTTGTCGGCGTCGTGCGCTGACAGCAGCTCGCGGATCCGCGCCGCTTCTCTGTGCATCCTCTCCGAGTCGGCAAGAAAGTCGGCGAGAACTTCTTTGTCCAGCCGGTTGCCGCGAGTTCTGCCGCCTTGGTGTCCGGGGTGCACTGTGGCGATGTCGGCAGTCTTGCGAGCGACGCCGTTGGTGTTACGGAAGTCTGGGTGCCTAGGTTCGTGAGGGTGATTGGCAGGGCTCTGTAGCAGCTGAGAGAGCGCAATTACTCCCGGATTGTCAGCCGGGAGCTGCCTCCATCCGTTGGCTTCAACTATCTCGCATGCCAAGGTGAGCTCGTCACGGTTCCAGTCCACATACGGCAGACGCCGGACTGTGAACCCTAGGACCTCTAGCCGGTGCGCGACCGTCTTGTCGCCGCCGCTGAAGCCTGCTGGCCCGAGTGGCGTCCCCGTGCTGAGGCCGTGGGCATAGCCGATAATGGGCTTCGAGTCGTACAGGTTGCCGTCGTGTTCTAGGTAGTACTCGCGAGAGCCGCGAAACCCGCTCGAGCGCAAGAACTGGCGCCTGCCGAGCCGCTCGAATTCGGTCGTCGCCGCGAGAACGCTTTCACGCGTCACATCCGCAAGGGTCACAACGCGAATATATGACCATGCCACGAATTGCCTTCGATTAGGTACGGTGTCGCCCATGTGGGTGACGTTGGGATTTTGGGCGAGTCTTGGGACTGCAGTCGGGGGGGTTGCCACTGCTGTTCTGGCATTGTTCGCCATAGTTGGAGGCTCGGCCGGGCTTAAAGACTGGCGGGACAAGGTCAGGGCCCAGAAGGCAGTCGCGGACGAGCAGGCGTACAACCTTCGACTTGACCGACAGCGCCGGATGCAGGGTTGGTCGCCCGGGATGATCAACGTTTACAGCGTCGGACTCGTGACGGATCCGACTGAGATGGAGCGAGCACGCGACGAATTGATCGCAGACCAGGGCTCGCGGTACGCGATCTTGAGGGTAGAGGAGAGCTTGCAGCGAGCACACATGCTTCGCGAATTGATCAATGCCGGCGAGATCGCGCGCCCGCCGACAGTAGGCGAACGCGACGGGGTCAACAGATGGTTGGCCTCTCAGCGCCCAGGTGGCCGGTGGGTAGAGCCGCCACCGGCACTCACTGAACTCCGCAGGCGGCGACGTCCGAGGAAAGAGCCCGATGACCAAACTGGGTAGCTTTCCGGCCCAAGGAGAGACGCCGAAGGGACCGACCGTGATCCCGAACAACCGGATCGTTTGTCGTCTGTGGCCCGATGTGACTTAGCTGCGAAGGTTGCGGTGCGTCCCTGTGCGCTCGCGCGGAGTTCGCGGTAGGAGGCGGCGAAGGCTGACCACCACTGCGGGTCAGCTGCGGTGATGGCCTGGGCGAGCTGACGCGCCGAGTCTGTTCGCAGCGCGCCGATTGAGGTTTCCTGCCAGGCGCTGGTGTCGTGGCCTTGAGCCTGGTAATCGACAGCTTGCAACAGCGTCTCGAGCTTGTCGGCGTCACGGCGACAGGGACCTGCTCCCAAGATTCATAGTTCCTCCGGAACCGCAGGCTGAATCGGTGCAACCTGGTGCGGCGGCTTCCGCCTAATCTGCTGGGTGAGTTCACCTGGGCTGAGTAGAACGGCCGGGCGCGCACTGCCGTGTACTCCTGGACCACAATCACGACCTGGACGTCGCCGCCGTCGCGAGGTTGCACCCGCATCCACTCGCGCCCGGCCGCCAGCTGCCGCGACCACGGGCTCCGCTCGCCCGACCAGCAGTACGCCGTTCGCATCACGCCACAGCAGCTGCCCAACTCGGTCCTTCGTGGGCCCGTGATGGCGTCGCGCTTGCAGCTTCGCCACCCCTCGCGCACGGCCCAGGCCCTATGGGATCCGCCGCTCATGGAACGGCGAAAGCGCTAGCGGGTAAGGAGCCACCCGACGACGACGGCACTTTGGAGTAGCAGATCTGGCCTCTCACCAGGCCATTTACCTATGGCCTAGGTATTAACACTAAATATCACATAAAACGAGTGTCAGTGGTGCTAGCGTCTCGCCGATGTCCGAGAATGACGTGGCCGTGGTCGCCGCAGCGTTGGGACCGTCGGTAGTGCTCTCGTTCGCTGTCTTGCTTGCGGCTTGGGTCACGCGAGAAGTCTGGCGACGCGATGCGGTCAGACGGCCGCCTCCGGGACAGCGTCGGCCTAGCGTCTTGTCGCCTAATCCTGACGGGGTTCGCATTGCTCTAGATGCTGCGGCGACGCTAAACGCTTATAACATCCACGCTCAGAACGATCCGGCCGTTCACTTGGGAGCAGCAGCAAGGTTCACTCCGTTGGACTACCAGTCGTCCGTACATGAGGTTTCCCAGATATTTCGGCAAGGTAATGTGGTTACTGTTGATCTTGCAAAGATGGATGACCAGGAGGCGGCAAGGCTCGTTGACTTCTGCAGCGGACTGACCGCGGCAGATGCTGGATGGATTTTCGAAGTAACAGAACGCGTCATTGTTATAACGCCAGTTATCTAGATTCTTTAGTGTCGGGTTCGTTAATGAGAGGGCACTGTGCCAGTAACAAGTGTTAGTGAGCGACTGCTTACTCTTGATCACACAATTCGGCAATTGGAGAACGCGCTCAACGTCGCGAGAAGACGAAAGAAGCTGTCGAATTATTCGCTTGTATTCGGGCCGGTGCTGGCAGTTGTACTCTACGCTCTTGCATGGTTCCCTTCGATAAAGCAGACAGTATTGTTGGCCGTGTACATACCGACGATCCCCGTTGCCGTAGGTTTTGGTGTGGCGTCTTTCTGGTTAAAGACTCATCCGGGCGGTCCTAAGCCGCCCGAGGGTGGAGCCCGCCCGAACGAAGGTCAGCTGGAACTCGAACTTGCGCGCCAACGCGATACACGCAAGCTGCTCCTAGCTGAAGCTGATGTTCCAATCAAGGTCAGGCGTCTAGCCTACAGGGAGGACGCTTACGCGGATATCGGTCAGTTCCGCGCTGAGAGCCGGAGCTATAGAAGTGTGAATAATCTGCTTCAAGGTATTGTGATTATTGGAGCCTTGGCTGCGACCGGTGCTTCGGGCCTAACTGCCGCCTTTCCTAACGTGCGGTGGATAACACTCGGCGTAACCTTTGCAGTCGGAATCTCCAGTGGATTTATGGGCTATTTCAAATACAAGGAAAGAAGTTTCTACCTTCAGCAGACCGCTGATGCGATGGAGAGCGAGTCGGACGCTTTTCAGGTGGGGGTCGGACGATATAAGCGCATCACCGACGAAGAAGAGGCTCTCGCTGAATATGTAGACGAGGTCCATCGTCTAAAGGCTGAGCAGAAAAAACGCGAGCAGAACCTTGAGCAGCCGCCTGAAGCCCGAAATGCGAATGACTAACTTGGGCAATCCCGGCCGGAGTGCGTGCAGATGGTTAGAGCCGCCTGGCAGCGCCTCGCCATGGCGGACTAGGCGGGTTAGCGCAGCTTGGTCGCTAGGTGCTCGCGGACAGGGCCGAACATGCCGTAAGGCTGCATCAGTTGCTCTGCCTCGCTGAGAGTGACCCACCGTACTTCGGCGAGCTCGTCGCGATCGCCGACGAAGATGTCGGTGCCGTGGGTGGGCCGGGCAGCCATGTAGATCATGGTGCGGCCCGTGGCGGGGTGGACGCGGCGGCCTATCTCCTGGCCGGCGGCGACGAGGAGACCCGTCTCCTCCTTGACCTCGCGGGCGCCCGCGTCGGCCGGTGACTCGCCGGGCTCGATCTCGCCCGCGATGAACGTCCAGGGCGGCTTACCGTCGTTGCGGCGACCGACCAGCACGCCGAGATCGGACGTGACAATGGCCGCGACGACCGGCTGTGGCTCGGGCTTGGTCGCGTCGTGCTGTGCGGTTGGGTTCATCGCGCGCAGCTGTCCTCTCAGGTCGTCAAGGTCCCATCGGAAGTGGCCGCCCGCGGTGCGGAGCGCAGGCGTGACTAGGCCCTGGTGGGCCCACCGCTGAAGCGTCGTAAGGCTCACGCCCAGGGCTTCTGCGGCTTTCCCAGTGGTCACGTGCCGTCCGCTCACGGCTCCAGAGTCTCACAGTCATGCAGCGTTCGATAATGGCTGTTGAGTTCGTTGAGTTTCGCGCTTACGTTGAGTTTGAACAGATCGAACTCTCGATCATCGATCGCCAGGAGGCGAGTTCAATGCCAGGAACACTCACCATCGACTTAGCTGCGACATTCCAGGCCGTCTTGTTAATGGCCAGCGGCCCAAGCTCAAGTTCGGCAGCACCGAACAAGACATCAGCGCGCGCGGCGAGCGCAAGTGGGACGTTCAGGCCGCCGTCACTTTCCACGCCGAGCCAGGACTCAAGCCCGTAAGTGAAGTCATTGCCGTCACCGTGACCGGGCCCGCCGCCGACCCCTGCGCCTCGATCGCGCCCGGCACCCCCATCGTCTTCGACAAGATGCGCGTCGGCTATTCCCCGCCCGAAGCTCGCGAGAACGGCCGAGGCATCCGAGGCGGCCGCCCGTGGTATCAGGCTGCCGACGTGCACCAAGCCCACCAGGGCCGTTCGGCCAAGTCCGATCAGGGCTCCTAACTCGTTCCAGCTGCCCGGCCAGGTCATGACGACGCCTGGCCTGGCCGGGCCTCCACCCGGAGGTCATCGTGCCTTCACTTGCTCTGCCCGTCGTGTTATGGCTCACCGACCCCTGGCATGACGCTCTCGCAATCGTCCTCGCCGTCGTCTTGTACCGGCCGGCTGCTGATCTGATCCGCTTCGCGCTGGCGACCCCGGCCGCGCGCGAGCACTACCTGGGCATGGTCCGTGCCCGGCACCGCTGGCGCTGGCTGTGCCGTTGCACAGGTCTGGCCCAGCCCGAACTCGCTCCGAAGAACAGGCCTGCCGCTGAGTCGCGCACCTTGCTTCTCGTCCTGCTCTCCATGACCTGGCGACTCCTGGCCCTCGCGATCGGCTTAGAAGCCGCCGAGCGAACCGGCCGGATCCATTAGCCGCGAGCCAAACGCTGGCGGCTCACTGACTACGGCTGGCAATGCGTCGTCACGACCGCGCCCCGCACCGGCCGGAATGAAGTCGAGAGGCAAGCTTCGCACATCGCTGACTACTGGCGCTCCGTCCGCGTCGGTGTCACCCAGTCCGCACCCGGCCGCCTCATCGTTCGCGCGCTCCGCACTGATCCGCTCGCTGATCCGTTCGGCCCCGACGCCTGTCCGCCCGGCACCTTTGCGCCTCACGTACCGGACGTGCTGTACGTCGGACGTGACGATTTCGGGCACGACCGCTACCTGCCGCTGCGCGGCCTCACCGGCATCTGCGTCTCCGGACTGCCCGGCTACGGCAAGACATCCTTAATTGCGTCCTGGCTGTGCCAGCTCACGTCGACACCGGCGGCGCAGTTCGCGCTACTGGACGGCAAGGAGGGCGGCGACCAGGAACCGTGGCACGTCCGGGCCTGGCGGCACGGCGGCGACCAGCTAGCCGACGCCCTCGAGGTCCTGGAGGACCAGCACGCCGAGATGCGGCGCCGACTCCGCCATATCGTCAGTCTCTGCGGGCAGCGCAACGCCTGGAACGCCGGCGGCCCCACCGAAAAGCTGCCACTCCTAGTCACCGTCATCGATGAGTGCCAGACCTATCTCGACCTCGCTCAGCACAAAGGCGACCGCGCCCTCGAAGGCCTCGCACGCCGGTGCATCGCCCTGGTCGGCGAGCTAATCCGCAAAGGCCGCTCCGTCTTGTGCCTGACGATCCTCGCGACGCAGAAGACCACCGGCGACTCGATCCCGACGAGCCTGCGCGACAACTCCGGGCTCGCCGTCTCCTTCGCACTCAAGACCACTGAAAGCAGCGTTGCCGCGCTCGGCGATGCAATCCGCGAGTACCCCGGCTACTCGCCAACGCTGCTGCGCGAAACACCGAACGGAATCGGCACCGCCGTCGTCACTCTCACTACCGGCACCGACCCGTTCACCCGGCTCCCCGTCCCCGAGATCACCGAGCATTGGGCCGCCGCACGCGCTGCCGCCACTGCACACCACTGTCGCGACCCGAGTCCAAGCGTGCTAGCCGTGCCCAAGCCGAACGCGACCGTAGATCCGATTCTCATCCCCGCTCAATCAACCGGCATGTCTGCAAAGGAGTGAACGCGATGACTCAAAACGACGACCGCGAACTGCTCGATGGCGCGTGGTTACGCACAGAGGAATTAGCCAGGATGCTCGACGTAGACGCATCAACGCTGCGGCGATGGCGGACCGCGCGTCCTCCGCAGGGACCGCCGTTCGTACACATGTCCGGCGGCATCACCCGGTACAGCCAACACGATGTCCAGCGCTGGCTGCTGGATCGGCGTACCGACCCGACCTGGGCGGCGTGATGCCTGCTGAGCCCTGGCCGGTCGGCGTGAGCCTCTCGGCCGACATCGAAGACCGTAAGGGCCAAACCGAGCGATACCGCGCCCGCGTCCGGTGGATCGACCCCGGCACGCGACAGCGCCGATCGGTGTCCAGGGCGTTTCGAACCGTGCCCGAGGCGCAAGAGTGGATCAGGGAGCTGCAGCAGCTCGCCCAGGCCGGCGTTAACCCTGGGGCGGCCACGATGGACCTGGCTACCTACGGCGAGTCCGTCATGACTCTCGCACTCCGCGGCCTGGAGTCCAAGACGCTCGACCCGTACCTCGCCGGGTGGCGGAAGCGAGTCGTGCCCAGCCTCGGCCACCTGCCGGTCCGGATGATCACGCACGGCGCCGTCGACCGCGCCGTCCATGCCTGGATCGCCGACGAGGCCAGCCGGTCAACGGTGAAGAACAGCCTCGCCATCCTCGTCCGCGTCCTCGAGCAAGCCCGCCGGGACGGCATCGTGGAACACAACCGCGGACGGGTCACGGGGTGGCAACGCGAGTTCCGGCACGGCGAGGACGAGCTCGACAACCCGCGCCTGCTCGCCCTGCCCGACTGGGACGCGCTCCAGCAGCTCGGCGCGGCCCTCGTCGCGCGCTCGCATGGTCGCTATGCCGGGTGGGCGGACATCGTCGAGTTCACCGCCTGCACCGCGGCCCGTATCGGGCAGACGTCGGGCGTGCGCCGGACTGACATCAACCGCCAGGCCTGGACCTGGAACGTCCGCCGCCAGACCACCCCGGCCCCTGGCGGCGTTATCGATAAAGGCACGAAGGGCAAGCGTGCACGCGTCGTCCCGATCATCCCGGAGATCCGGCCCCTCGTAGACCGGCGGCTCAACGAGGCCAGCGACGACCCGATGGCCCGCCTGTTCACCGGCCCTCGCGGCGGCCGCGTCACCACGGCAGTCCTGCGCGACGCCACCCACTGGGACGAGGTCGTCACGGCCCTGGGTTACGACTACCTCAGGCGGCACGACCTGCGGCACACGGGGCTCACCTGGATGGCCGACGCGGGCGTCCCAGTCCACGTCCTGCGGAAGATCGCTGGCCATGGCTCCCTGACCACAACCCAGCGGTACCTGCACCCGGACCACCGGGCCATCACCGATGCGGGGGAGGCCCTCAGTGCCTATCTCAACGCCGGATGAGAAAGGCCCTGGTCCCAAAGTGGTCCCAAGGCCGTTCGAAAAACCGTCGGGACGGCGGGATTTGAACCCGCGACCCCTTGACCCCCAGTCAAGTGCGCTGCCAAGCTGCGCTACGTCCCGGCCCTGCTTACCCGCCGGTCTCCGCAGCGGGCCTACCTACCTTAGCG
>Ga0126381_100004294_pt1 | contig 15511 bp, 10 predicted proteins | sample PanSoiMetPlot_28_FD_96465 | JGI IMG/M metagenome (GOLD analysis project Ga0126381, IMG submission 96465) | Tropical forest soil microbial communities from Panama - MetaG Plot_28 | ecosystem: Environmental > Terrestrial > Soil > Tropical forest > Bulk soil | place: Panama | collected 2016-02-17 | reverse complement strand
CTCACGCCAGTCGAAGCCTGCATCTTTGAATATCTGGTCGAGGCCCTCCTTTTCGGCCTGAGCCTTTACTTGCTGTGAGCCCGGCACTACCATCGCGCTCACATGCGACGACACCTTGTGGCCCTCGGCGATGCGGGCAGCAGCGCGAAGATCTTCGATGCGCCCATTGGTGCACGAGCCAATAAAGACGCGATCGATGGCGATCTCGTTCAGCGGTGTGCCTGGTCTCAAAGCCATGTATTCGAGCGCGCGCTCAAACGACTTTCGATCAAGCTCGTTCGTTGCCTTAGCTGGATCGGGAACAGATGCCGTGACCGGTGCCACCATGCCGGGGCTAGTCCCCCAACTCACGTAGGGAACCAGCGTTGCCGCGTCGATCACCAGTTCGCGATCGAACTTGGCGCTGGGATCGCTGGGCAGCTTACTCCATTCGCGGACGGCTTCATCCCAGGCTGTGCCTTTCGGGCTGAATCGGCGGCCCTTGAGGTAGGCAAATGTTGTTTCGTCGGGAGCGATCATGCCTGCTCGCGCGCCGGCTTCGATGCTCATGTTGCAGACGGTCATGCGGCCTTCCATCGAGAGTGAGCGGATTGCCGATCCCGCGTACTCGATCACGCAGCCTGTGGCGCCATCGGTGCCGATCTTGCCGATGATGGCGAGAATAATGTCCTTGGCCGTCACGCCCTGGGGCAGCTTGCCCTCGACGGAGATGCGGAACGTCTTCGGCTTCGATTGCGGCAGCGTCTGCGTGGCCAGTACGTGCTCAACTTCGCTGGTCCCAATACCGAACGCGAGCGCTCCGAATGCGCCGTGGGTCGAGGTGTGCGAGTCGCCGCAGACGATCGTCATCCCCGGCTTGGTGATGCCCAGTTCAGGTCCGATCACGTGTACGATGCCTTGCTCGCGGCTGTTGACGTCGTAGAGTTCGATGCCGAAGTCGGCGCAGTTCTTGCGCAGCGTGGCAATCTGCGTGGCCGCAATCTGGTCCACGATGTTCAGGCGACCCTCAATGGTCGTAGGCACGTTGTGGTCCACCGTGGCGATGGAGCGGTCGGGACGGCGCACCTTGCGTCCGGCCAGCCTGAGGCCTTCAAATGCCTGTGGGGAAGTGACCTCGTGTAGTAACTGTAGATCGATATAGAGCAGAGTCGGCTCGCCCTTTGGCTCAGCCACCACATGTTGCTCCCAGACCTTTTCGAATAGTGTTTTGGGTGTACTCATTAAAAACAGCTCCTAGCTTCTGGCTCTTAGCTACTAGCTTTGTGTTGCTGGTTGAAACTTCTGCGCCCCACGGAATCGAATAGCTGCCCTCCGTGACACTACAGCTGCCTCGCGGCAAGAAAGCTGGAAGCTAGTAGCTAGGAGCTAGTAGCTGCCTTTTCACCGTCTCTCTCACCTTCGCGCCCACATCTTTTGTCGACAGCACAGTGAATCCCTGCGGGTTTGCTCGCGCGAGGTCCGGAGTGCGGAAGCCCTGCTCCAGCACTTTGCGAACCGCCGCTTCAATCGCACTCGCCTCCGCTTCGAGCCCGCCAGAATGCCGCAGAATCAGCGCGCCCGTCAGAATCGCGCCTAGCGGATTGGCTAGTCCCTTGCCTGCGATGTCTGGCGCCGATCCATGTACTGGCTCATAGAGATTAACCTTGCCGCCGATGGTTGCCGAGGGCAGCATGCCCAGCGAGCCGGTGATGACCGCCGACTCGTCACTCAGAATGTCGCCAAAAAGATTCTCCGTAAGCACGACGTCATAATTGCGCGGCTGGTTCATCAAGTGCATCGACATCGCGTCGACATACTGATGTTCGACGCTGACGTCGGGGAATTCGTTCGCAACCGCGCTTACCGTCGCCCGCCAGAGCTGCGAAACCTCGAGCACGTTCGCTTTGTCCACGCTGGTCAGTTTCTTGCGGCGATTCTGCGCCAGATTGAACGCGATTCGCGCTACGCGAGCTACTTCATCGCGCGTGTACCGCATCGTGTTCCAGGCTTCGCCGGTTGTCTTGTTCCACTCGCGCGGCTGGCCGAAGTAGAGGCCGCCCAGCAGTTCGCGGACGAAGAGAATGTCGGCGCCATCGACGATCTCCGGCCGCAGCGGGCTGTTGACTGCAAGTTCCTTGAATGCGAATGCGGGCCGCAGATTGGCGAATCCGCCCAGCGCGGCGCGCAGCTGCAGCAGGCCGGCTTCGGGCCGCTTGTCCGGGGGGAGGGAATTGAATTCGTTTCCGCCGACCGCACCGAGAAGAACGGCGTCGGAGTCGAGTGCGGCCTTGAGGGTGTCCTCGGGCAGCGGAGTGCCGTCCTTGACGATCGCCACGCCGCCAATGCGTTTCTCATCAAAATGGATCGTGTGGCCGCCCTGCTCCGCAACTTCGCGCAGCACCGCAACAGCTTCGTTCGTAACTTCAGGCCCGATGCCGTCGCCGGCAGTGACAAGTATATTCAGCTTCATCTCTGTCCAGTTCTTAGTTCGTAGTTCTTAAGTTCACGGCATCGCCGACGCAGAAACTAGTCCAGCTCGGCTACCGGCTCGCCGCGCCGCTCGCGGATCTGGTCGGGAAGAATCCCGATCAAATCCTGGTCGTAGATGTTCTTTTTGCGATCGGCAAGTGCCACAAAGCGGTAGTAGGTCTGCTGCAGCTCTTCACGAGAAAGCGTGTAGCCAAGCTGCTCAAGACGATGCCGCAGCGCGGCGCGCCCCGAGTGCTTGCCAAGGACCAGGTGCGTCTTCGACACGCCGACCAGAGTAGGCGTCATGATCTCGTAGCAGAGAGGGTTGGCCAGCATGCCATGCTGGTGAATGCCCGACTCGTGCGCAAACGCATTCGCGCCAACAATCGCCTTGTTCGGCGAGGGGCGAAAGGTGATGATCTGTCCGAGCACTTGACTCGCCGGATAAAGATTCTCCAGCTTGATGTTCGTCGTCACGCCATAGCGTTCGCCGCGCACGTGCAGAGCGGCCGCAATCTCTTCGAGCGCCGCATTTCCGGCACGCTCGCCGATGCCGTTGATGGTGCACTCCACCTGGCGGGCTCCGGCCTGGATGGCCGCAAGAGAATTTGCTACGGCGAGGCCAAGATCGTCATGGCAATGCGACGAGAGAATGATCCCCTCGGCATCGATTGCCGGAATGCGTTTGCGCACCTCGCGGAACATCTGTCCGTACTCTTCCGGCGTGGTGTAGCCGACCGTATCGGGCATATTGATCGTCGTGGCTCCGGCTTCGACGGCCACGCGCACCATCTCGATCAGGAATTCGCGATCCGAACGTGTGGCATCTTCAGGAGAAAATTCCACGTCTTCGACGAACGATCGCGCCAGCCGCACCGACTCAGCCGTGCGGTCCAGCGCCTCCTGGCGGCTGATCTTGAGCTTGTATTCGAGGTGCAGATCGCTCGACGCCAGGAAGACGTGAATGCGCGAGCGCTCGGCAAACTGCAGGGCGCGCGCCGCCATCTCGATGTCTTCGGTCTTGGCGCGGGCAAGGGAAGCGATGCGCGGCTTCCGAATTGCCTGGGTAATGGTGGCAATCGCGGCGAAGTCGCCCTCGGAGGCCATGGCAAAGCCGGCCTCGATGATGTCCACACCGAGATCCTCGAGAGCATGCGCCATGGTCAGTTTTTCCTGCGTGGTCATGCTGCAGCCCGGTGACTGCTCGCCATCGCGCAGGGTGGTGTCGAAGAATGCAACGTGATTCGGGTTACTCATCATGTTTACGCCCGCCAGGGGAAGACGTTTGCCAGCTTGTTCATTTTCCAGCATCAGGCCGATATAAGGCAAAGTTATTCTTTTTGGGGAAGCGATTAAAATCCGTTATACTTCAGCTCTCGGCTTTTAGCTGTTAGCTCCTAGCTTGCTCATTCGCGATTCAGCCGTTGCGGGAGTCACGGGGCTGGTCGAACTTCGCTCCCAATCCTATTGGATGAACCTGAGGAAGAAAAAGCTAGAGGCTGGAAGCTAACAGCCAGGAGCCAACGTGGAACTCTCGCAGCTTGAAACATTTCTGGCCGTTGCCGAGGAGCGCAGCTTTTCGCGCGCGGCCGTGCGCCTGCACCGAACCCAGCCGGCAATCAGCCAGGTGATTCGCAAGCTTGAGGCGTCGCTCGGCGAAAAGCTCTTCGATCGCGCTGCCCGGGATGGATCTCTGACGGCCTCGGGCGAGCTTTTGCTGGACTACGCAAAACGCCTGCTTGCCCTGCGGCGCGAAGCGTCCAGCGCACTTGACGAGTTAAAAAGCCTGGAGCGCGGACGGCTGCAACTTGCCGCCAACGAGTACACCTGCATGTACCTGCTTTCGGCAGTCGACCAGTTTCGCCGCCAGTATCCCGAGATTGGAGTCTCTGTTCATCGCATGCTGGCCAGCCGCATCGCCGATGAGCTGAGCCTGCGCACCTTTGAGATCGGCGTGACTTCCTTCCGGCTCGATCCGGAGCGCTTCCGGACGATCGCGGTCTACAACGACAGCCTGGCATTTGTGGTGAGTCCCGGGCATCGGCTTGCCAAGGCGGCGCGCGTTTCCATCAGCGATCTCGGACGCGAAACCTTCATCGCGCACAATGTTGCTTCGCCGCTCCGGCGCAAGGTGATTGAGACCTTCCAGCGCTATCGTACCCCGCTGAACATGGGGATCGACTTGCCGACCATCGAGGCTATCAAGCGTTTTGTGGCTATGGGAAACGGGGTTGCGCTGGTGCCTCACCTGACGATTGCTCACGAGATCGAGGCGGGGGAACTGATGCGTGTTACGGTAGATGAACTGGAAGTGAAACGGGTGCTGCGACTCGTGCACCGCCGCCAGGCCACGCTGTCTTACGCGGCCCGGGCGTTCCTCCGCACCGTGCGGTCGATCGCGCAGAAACACGGTCCGCCGTACTACTATCACGTCGAGCGGGCGGGGTGAGAATCCGGAACGCTTTGAGTCCTGCAGTGCATGTGGGCAAAGCGCGATGCCCAAACCTGCTCGTGTGCGTCTATTGACTCAGATCGTTCCGATTCATCCGCTGCGGCCTGCAACCCATTCTGGCCATTTACAATGGCGAGAGCGGCCCCGGGGGATATCGGCGTGCCGTACAACACCTGGTTGCCAGCCGGACGGTTGAGCAGTCGTGAGGTTCGATACCGAATGAAGAAGATCGTAGTTTTTGTTTTTCTGCTGGCCGTGTGCGTGGCAACAGGTCGCGCTCAGGAAAGCCGGCAGGATGTCAGCGTAAGTGGGATAGCACTCATCGAGCCTTTCGTTGCGTCTTCCACAAACGTCCAGGTTCACTCCAATGCTGCATACGGGGCTTTGACGAGCTACCGGTTCATGCTCACCCCATCCAGCGCACTTGAAGCCAATTACGCAATCACCTACGAAAACAAAATCAACTACTACGTGAATCCGAATCACTACCAGGTGAACACCCGGACCCAGGAGATTTCGGCTGCCTACGTACACAGCTTCACTTACAAGAAGTTCAATCCCTTCCTTGAAGCGGGCCCCGGCGCCTTCATTTTCCTGCCCATCCGCAACTCCGGAACCACGATCCTCGACGTGAAGCAGCAGACATCTGTCGGCGCACTCTACGGCGGCGGCATCGCATATGAGATCAGCCCCAGCTTTGATATTCGAGCGGAGTATCGGGGATTTGTCACGAAGGTCCCGACGTTCGGCTACAGCCAGTTCACCACGAACAAGTGGTACAACATCTCTATTCCGGCCGTGGGTGTGGCATATCACTTCTAAGAACAGAGACCAGGGAAAAGGGATTAGGGATTAGTTACAAGGCCGCCACAGATTCATCGCGGATGAGGGATGCTCTTAAGCCATCCCTCTCTCATTTGGAGTGCGCATCACCAGCACCGGCCATATGAACCCAGGACACTCCTGCACTTCCTAATCCCTAACCCCTGAATCCCTTAATCCCTATCCCCCGCCTCACGATACCTTCCCAACTCCTTGACCATGGCGCAGTGCGGCTTGAGCGCCTCGATTGCACGCGAGGCCTCGTCTGGGGAGTGCAACTGGCAGTCGACATAAAATACGTACTCCCATGGCGTGCCGTGCACTGGACGCGACTCGATTTTGGTCAGGTTCGTTCCCATCGCTGAAAGCTTGTTCAATGCAGCAACCAGCGAGCCAGGGCGATTCTCGACAGAGAACGCCAGGCTGACTTTGTTCGCCTGCGAGTCGGTATCAGCATCGGACGAGCGAAGCACGAGGAAGAATCTCGTGTAGTTTTCGGAATTGTCTTCGATTCCCGCGCGCAGAATTCTGGCGCCGTAATAGTGCGCCGCAGCCTCGCTCGCGATTGCAGCAGAGTGGCACTCGTTCGACTCCGCGATGTGCTTTACGCTTCCGGCCGTGTCGTAGAACGCGACGGAGTGAATATCCGGATGCTCCGCAAGAAACTGCCTGCACTGTGCCAGCGCCACAGGATGGGAATAAATGCGGTCGATGTCGTCCATCGTCGCACCTGGAAGTGCGATCAGGTTATGCCGTATGTGAAGCAGCGATTCGCGAACGACCTTTACGTCATGCTGAAGGAGCAGGTCGAAGTGCTCCAGCACCGATCCGGCAAGGCTGTTTTCAATCGGAATCACGGCTGCGTCGACTGCTCCACCCGTGAGCGCATGAAAGACGTCAGCGGACAAGGCGCACGGCTCGATAGTCGCTCCCGGAAGCATCGCCAACGTCGCCTGGTGACTGAAGGAGCCAGGTTCTCCCTGGATGGCGATTCTCATTTTTGTAGCCACCTCCTCCCGTTTAGGTCCCCGACTTCCCGTGAAACGATGCGCTTAATTTCGCAACCAGACATCGGCGGCAACGAATGCCAGAAACACCATTGCGATGACCCCGTTCATGGTGAAGAATGCCGCGTTGAGCCGACGCAGATCGCGTGGCGAGACGATGGCGTGCTCGTAGGCGAGAAGAAGTCCGGCGGCAGCGACGCCAAGCCATCCCGCAATCCCAAAGTTGAACAGATAGCCGAACCAGACGAGCAGGCAGAGCATCGCCAGGTGCATGAGCCGGGCCACCCAGAAGGCGGCTGGAATTCCGAGCGCTTGCGGAATACTGTGCAGGCCCGCCGAGCGATCGTGTTCACAATCCTGGCAGGCGTACAGCACGTCGAATCCGCCAACCCACAGCATCACGGCGAAAGTCAGCACAACGATACGCAGATCGAGGCTTCCGCGAACGGCGATCCACGCCGCCGAAGGGGCCAGCCCAAGCGCAAGTCCCAGCACCAGGTGCGACCACTGCGTCACCCTCTTCATGTAGCTGTATCCCAGCAGGACGACGAGGACCCCGGGCGCGAGAGCAAGTGTAAGGCGGTTCAGTTCAGCTGAGGCGATCACGAATCCAAGGCCCATCAGGATCGTGAAACCCAATACGAATTGCCGGGAGAGGAGCCCTGCAGGAATGGCGCGGGTTTGAGTGCGAGGATTCGCGGCGTCCAGATCGGCGTCGGCCCAGCGATTAAAGGCCATCGCGCAGGAGCGCGCCGTGATCATTGCGACCAGGATCCAGCCCAATGTGCGCCAGCCGGGCGCCCCGTGGCTCGCAAGAAGCACCGCGGCCAGGGCAAACGGGAGCGCGAACAGGGAGTGCTCCCACTTGATCATCTCGAGAGTGGTGCGAGTTTTCGCTAGCAGTCCCATTCGTGCACAGTTCCATCACTCAGTGTAATGGAGTGGCGCGCGAAGTAGGAGAGTGGGCGCTATGCTTCGGCTTCGTCGACCGTCGCGACCAGGGGAAGGACGGTGTCGACCTTTGTCACCTTGAAGAGATCCATGACCCGGTTGTTCGCGCCCGAAACCACGAGCTTCGTGCCGCGAGTCGTGCACCGGACATAGTGATTCATCACTAGCCCCATGCCGGCCGAATCCATATAAGGCACTTCCGTGATGTCGATAATCGTCAGCGGCGACGGAGCCGCATTGCGAAGCTCGGTTTGAAATTCGAAAAGATTGCGCAGGGTGAGCGGGCCGCTCAGGCAGAACACGCGCGTGCCTGCGTTCTTACCGTCCCTACGGTCAACGGTCAAAGGGCTGTCTGTGAGCATAGCGGGACAAGTGTAAAGCTGAGATTTGGATTGGTAACTGCTCAGTAAATGTCGCACACCCGGTGCGCCGGAGTCCAGCAAAAAAACTTGTCAGTTGACGTGGTGGAATTGATTTGAAACGCCAGCAGACAAGTACTCCGCACACTAATCTACGGCGGGCTCGGGGAGCCTAGCCGAACAAAGAAGTCGGACCGGATCGAGCGCAACGAATCGCCCTGATGAAAGGCTTCTACTTCTTCGCCGCGCCGCTGGGTTTCTCCTCCGGCTGGCCGGCAACCTGCAGGTAGTTCCTTACGCTGAAGACGCCCGGAACGCCATTGGCTCGTATGAATGCAAGGTCGCTGTCGGACTTCGAGTTCACCACGCCATACAGTTCAACGTGCCCATTCTGGACAGAGATTCGGATGGGCTTTGCGGGGTCGATGGCGTATTGCTGGAGGGCCGGATATCGGTAGATTGCCTGCGCGACGGCCAAGCGTGTCTGGTCGTCCATGATTGAAGTCGGATCAACCTCGATTTCGTCGATGACGTCTTTCACCCCTGGGTGGGTCGAAACAAGCGCCAGCGCCGAGTCCTTGTCAACATCCGTCCGCGCGTGTCCGCCCAGAGTAACGACTCCGTTCTGAACATCAAGCGATATGGCGTTAAAGACATTGCCATAACCCACTCGATCGTAGGTCAGCTTTTCAAGCAGCTTCTCCTTCAGATCGCTGTCGGAAACAGTTGGGCCGGCAACCTCAATCGCATTCCGCACCCCCGTAACGCCCTTGGCCTTACTTACCCGCTTCGCTGCGTCCTGCTTGTATTCGTACAGGCTCACCGTACCAGTCAGGGTGGCGATCCCGCCCTGGACAGATGCCTTTACGTCCTTGAACTGGGATTTGTTCAGCCTGCCTTGAGCGGCGCTCGAAACATCTTCCTGGCCGATCGCCAAACAAGGTAACGCGGCAGTCAGCAAAATCCCTGGCAGGCTGGTTACGCCCGCACTCAGTAAGAAGGCGAGTAGACCAACTCTGGACAACGACTTTTTTCCTTTCATAGCCTTTCTCCTTGAGAGAGATGAAAACGCGTATCAGAGATGAAGACTATGTACACAAGGACGATTCCTGACTGAATAAGTCAGATGCAGTATCCCTGAGATATAGTCTCCTGAGAGGTCTGAGGGGGTTGTCACGGAAATGGCAAGTGTAAGCATAATCATAGAGTTACCGTCTGGAAAGGTCCATAAGGGTCCGAAGGCGTCTGGGTCAAAAACGGGACAAAAAAACGGGACTAAATCTCTCACTTACCGATAGCCGCATCAAGGCTCTCGGGAAAGAGGCAGTGACCGAAGGAAAGGACATCAAGGCGAGGGATGCAACCATTCGCGGCTTGGTCCTGCGCATAGCGCGTACACCGGTGCGCAAACGTGGCGCTTCCTCTTCACGGACGCGACGGGAAGCGACAAGGTTATTAAGCTGGGCGACGGGCTGATTTCTCAAGCAGTGACGCATCGCCAATTTCCACAAGTGTTGATGAGATCGTGCGCCATCCGCGAGGGTTCAACCATAAGACTGTGGCATTCCACTCAGAATTCATGAGCGTTGGAATGCACGGCTCCATGGTCTTTGAATGCGGCTTGGGCGGAATCGGAAGCGCAGTGCCGCCGCGTGAATCCACGCCCTCAGATGCGCCATCGTCGCCTTGAATTCCGCTGACTCCGCATTTAGCCCGATGGCATGCCTGTCCGTGAAGAGGCTCCACATCGTAGTTCACTGGACATCAACACGAACATCGAGACCCTGATCGACGCTGGCTACTCCGCTCTCACTCGTCAGAAGAACGAGATGCAGACGAGGACAACGAACCCAGCGAATGTGAGGATTCCGATACAGGCTACGAGAGCGATTTCACCCGAACTACGACGCGGCGTAACTGGCACAAGCATCGAACAACTTTTTATACGAACGCGTCCTATGACAAAAAGCTACAAGAGCAAAAGCTGGCACAAGCGGAACCAGCAGCAGCAACCTCTTACACCATGCGAACAAGCGAACGAACTGGACGTAGAAAAAGCCCGCAGATTTGGAATGGCAATAGACCAGAACCTGCGGGCGGAGTCAGGAACGCTGCACACACCGTATGAATCTTCCATCTGCGCGGTCATTGCTCCACGTCAATCTACGCGGTGGCGGGAATCCGGCGAGTCAACAGTCGCGCTGGTCAAACCAACCAGTTGACCACTTGAGCGTTATCGGCACTAACTGCATCACGCCCAGGCGTTGATTCCGCCATAATCGCGATGCTCCGGTGGATCAACTCTCAGCCGCAGTCACAACTCCTCACAATCACCGGAGCACTCTCCCAATTGAACAACTGCGCCCAGCATGCGGACCTGCATGCTGGGCGTTTTTGCGTTAAGCGGAGCGATGCCACTGACTGTGCTATCCCCCGAACAACGAAATGCCCTCATTGTCAGGTGTCTATTCACGACCATAGCGACAGCACCAAGAATCCTCCGCCAATCGAAACGTTAAGTCCGGCGATGAATTGACGCCAAGATGCTTGACTCCACCGAGGGTCGTGTAACACCCAAACTCCGAGGACAATCGAAACAACAATCCCGGCGAATGCTTTCCACCTCCCAGGCACTTGGCTCACCAAGACATGGCTATCCTCCGCGAATCCTGTTCTCAGGGGTTTGGAGATGAATTCTAACCGACGGGCGCGCACTGGGACAGAAAACGGGACAAAGTACCGGTCCATGGTGCTAACACCCGCACCTAGAAAGCAATTGACAGATGCAGTATTTGTGTCTGGGATCAGTCCGGAATAAAGCCGTTCTGGGTCTTTGGGAAGAACAGAGTTGATGTCTCGCAGATTTCGCGCTCAAGTCGTTCGCAGCCACGAGTTCAAAACCTTGATTCTTTGCACGTTAGAGGCGGCCTCAATGGAACCGGCTTTTCGGTCCCCTGCGCGGGAGGCTAACGGAAACGGCGCGTGGCCTTCAACACCATCGAAAACACGCCCGACTCATCGCGCGCTACCAGCAAAGATACGTGACGGTTGATGGCTATCTCTGCCTGCAGCAACTGCTGGGCAGTGGTGTCCACGTCGGTCGCGTATGTAAACGTCAGGTTCTTGCCCAGCTGCTCTTCCACGGTGATCCGTGTGGTGGAGTTGCCGAGCGCGCCGAGGTGGTTCGGATCGACCTTGACCGATCCGGCACCGAAGAGTTTTTGCACTCTGCTGCTCACCGTTGCATTCAGTGCGCCGCCCAGCAGCGCATTCGAGGCTGGATTGACAGCGAGCTGTTCCTGCTGCTGCATGTAAAGGCGCTGCTGATCCTGCGTTCGGCCCAGCGTCAGCAAGGCGATCACGTCGGCTTCGGGCAAGGGAGGATCGCTGCGATAGGTGATGTTCATCTGGTCAATCGAGCCGTGCATGCCGAGCGTGATGTCATAATCTTCTACGCGAGCGGTCGCGTTCAGATCGATCGTCGGCTGAATCCGCACGGGGTTTGTAAATGTGATTTCGCCCCGTTGAAGTTCATAACGCGTGCCCGCAATCGTTGCGCTTCCCTCGGTAACCGAGACCCGCCCGAGAAGAGAAGGCGAGGCGACCGTTCCGCGCAGGCGGAGGTCAACATCGCCGGCGAGCTTGGCGAATGCATTCTTGAAGTTCAACTGCGGTGAGGATTGGATTCGTACGTCAAGGCGTACGTGATTGGACGGCGCGCTTACGGGAGCGATGGGCTTCGCCTTCGCAGTCTGCGAGGTGAGAGCCACGAGGTCCACATCGGGACTTACGGTGAAACGTGTAATCATCACGTTCCCGCTCAAAAGCAGATTATTCTGCGGACCCTGCAGCTGCAGATTGATGTCCGCCGCGGAACTCACGCCTTGCGGGTATCGGATGCGGATGGATTGCCCTTTGAGCGCGAGGTTGGCGTAGAGTCCGTTCTGGAAGCCAAGATATCCTGAGACGCTCAGCAGCCCACCGCCGCTCATCGCTGTCAGGGACTTCACCTCCAGCCGATTCTGATTGAATTCCAGGGTTCCGTGCAGTTGGCTCAGGCTATTCGGCAGATCTTCGAGGGCGAGCGATGCGTTCTCAAAATCGATTCGACCGGTGAGCGCCGGGTTCTCGAGCGGCCCATGCGCTTCAATTCGAAACGTGGTTGTTCCGCTTGCCGTCAAATCCGGATCGATTGTCTCAACGAGCTTCAGGTTGATTGAGCCGTTTGCTGAAACATCGAGTTTCCGCTTGCCGAGCAGGTTCAAACCGCCCTTTACATTCAGATCCGTTGCTTCCCCGGTTACATGCATCGGATCAACGCTGATCTGCGAGTTCTGCATGGTTGCATGCAGACCGTTTTCGCTGCGCAGATGCACCCCCGCAATGGTTACAGCGAGTTCCTGAATGCGCGCCTCACCGTGCATCAACTCGGGCTTTGCGAGAGGCCCTTCCAGCGTTACGGTGCCTTCCAGGTTCGACTCTCCTGTGAGGCCGCTCAAATGCTCCATCTCGAGCAGCGCGCCGATGTTGAAGTTGGAAAACTTCACCGTAGCCTGGGTCTGGTTGTCGCCGCGCAACGCAGTCTGCCCGTGCCCTGTGAACTGGGCGGTCTGAAAACGCGACGAGATGTTGTAGCTCAGAGTCTGATTTGCGGTGTGGACAACCGCATCGAGTGCGCCAAATTGCTCGCCGTTGATGGTCAACTTGTCGAGGGATGCCCGCGCCTCCAGCTGCGGGTCGTCCAGAGTTCCCGTGCCCGATCCGGAGAACTGGAGAGCCCCGGTCAACCGTGCGCCGGAATCGCGAAGACGCTGAATCTTTGCGACGTCGAGTTGTGCAGCACGCGCCTGGACCTGAAAACTGTGCACACGCAGGTCGTAGCTGCCCGATCCCGTCACTGTCCCTGCCGGGCTGTTCAACGTCACGGCCGAGAGCTCGAGCGTGCGGCCCGCGACCTTTCCCTGGGCGCGCCCGCGCGTCACGGGTTCCGCATAGAGCGAGCCTCGGTCGAGCTGCACCCATCCCGTGCCATCCGGGGAACCGACGGGACCGTCTACGGCCAACTGTGCACTTAGAAGACCCGTGACCGGAAGTTCTTGCCCGAAGAATGGCGCCAGATCTTTAGCGTTGACGCCGCTTGCTCGCAGATTCCCACGCATTAGAGAACTTTCGTCAAAACCGGGTCGCGTCTTCGAAGAAGCAGCGGCGGTCAGCGTTCCATCCACGCTGATTGCAGCATCGCCGTGTTGAATCTGACTATGATCAATGGCAATGCGTCCGGCGGAGTAGCTGCCGGTAACGTTCAGCGTGTCCAGGTAAACCGGTCGGGGTTCAGCGCTGCCGTTCGCGGGTGGAACCGTAACCATTAGATTTGTCGCCGACAGATCGCCGGCCAGATGTGGATCGACGAGTGAGCCCGTCCACGACCCACGGAAGTTTGCCTCGCCATTAAGAGCGACTGGAAGCGCAGCCGCCCCGGTTGCGCCGTTGCGTCTGAAGCCGAGATCGCGGAGGAGGGTGTCGAACTCCCTCAAGTCGTGGGACTGGAATTCGATTGCGATTCCAGTTGGACTACTTATGGGATATGCACCCAGGCGTCCACGAGCGGTTATCTGGCTTGCCGGCAGCGTCACTTGTAGATTGCGCAGATCGACGGAGCCGTCTCGATGAAAATAGGTCGCATCGATGGCGCCACTTGTAGCCGCCTCGCCGTTGACGGCCCTTGATGAAGAGCTCAGCGCGAAATTCGTCGCAATCACGAGCGATTTTTCGTCGCCGTTGTTCCACACAGCATTCGAAGGGCCATTCAGGTGCGTGTTGAGTCCAAGCCGCTGGTACGGCGGGTAGCTGACCATGTCGAGGACTGTATCCAGAGCGACGTCTCTGAAATACGCATTCACCTTCCCATTGGTGTGGAGGCCGGTACTGTGAGGATGAGCGGCCGGAAGGGCACTCGCTTGCGTTTTCGTTTGCGCCTTGCGATTCTTGCCGCGCTTGACCTCAGCAGCTGCGGCCTCGATAACCGGCATGCCCGGAAGAGGTGAGAGCCAGTGGTCGAGCAAAACGTCACCTTCCAGCTGGCCGCCTGGCTTCAAGCGCACCGTCACGTTTGTGATCTGCAGGCGGAGCGGATCGGCGTGTACCCGTGCATCCAGACCCACTCCTCGCGCAACCACGCCGTTTCCGATATATGAGGCATTTTCGGCGTGGACAGACCCGTCAACCCTGAACTCAGCGCTCTGGCCCTGGGCCGCCAGATTCAGCCGCGCAATTCCCTCCGGTGTTTGCGGAAACCCGAGTGCCGGTTCCATTACCCGGAGGTCAAGCTCTCCCTGTACGGTCGCCTTCCAGCGTGGATGGTTAATATCCGTCAGCTCGCCTGCGATGTCAAGCACGCGATCCGGAGCACCCGAATTATGTGCCGTGAGCCGAAGCGAACGCAGGTAGGCCGTGTTACGGGTGAAATCCACCGCAGCCTGCAGATAGCCGTGCACCGGTGGCGCCTCGGGATGGGCTGCCGGTCCTCGCGCCAATCGCAGGTCGCGTACGCCTGCATCGAGATGGTAGCTCTCCGCCGTCTTCACCCCGCGCGGAACATATCTCAGCAGGATTGCTGCATCATTCGCGGCAAAGTCGAGCGCGATGTGCCGCTCCTGAAAGTCGTTCTCGTCCGAGCGATTGTCGTAATCGAAGGAGCCGTGTTCGACCTCCACACGATTAGCCTGCAGATCGAAGAGAGTGTCCAGCGGATGCGATGCCGATTCTTTGTGAGGCTGCGGCTGATTTGTTGTTCCATCCGGGTAAACAATCAGATGGATCTGCGGTCTGACCAGGTCCAGATCACGCAGGAGCACGCGAGGGCTCCAGAAACCGAACACATCGACATCTACCCGCATGGACGCCAATTGCACGAACGGTGCTTCACCCTCCGCTTCGCGCCCATGAAGCACCAGCCCGTCGGCTTCTGCCTGCAACCGCAGCGGATTCCAATGAAAGGAGGCGATCTCGGCGCGACCGCCGGTTGCAGCTTCGATGCGAGCGATCAACCGCTTGCGAATGATGTTCTCGAAGGTCGAGGAGCTGGCCCAGAAGTACAACCCGACAATTCCCACGATGAGCAGCAGCAACAGCCCTGAGCCGCCCCAGAGCAAACGGCGCAGATAGCGTCGCCTGGCACGCGGCGGCCCTGGAGCTGTTTCAACAGGGCCGGGCGTCGTGATCGGCCATTGTCCTTTCTCGCTCATTCCTTGGCTGCTCCTGGTCTGGCGCTGCCGGGCGCCTCCAATGACGGGTCGAGCACTTCGATCTGGCCCTGCTTACGCAGGTTTGCAAGCCAGTTGTCGAAGAGCACGTTCACCTGCTCCTCAAGCAGAATCTCCTCGATCCGCGAAGATACCTGGTCGACAGGGGGAACGCTCTCTCCCGTCGGGTACTGCGGCACCAGTTTCTCACGGTAGTATGTTTCAATCTGT
>Ga0126381_100004293_pt1 | contig 15512 bp, 15 predicted proteins | sample PanSoiMetPlot_28_FD_96465 | JGI IMG/M metagenome (GOLD analysis project Ga0126381, IMG submission 96465) | Tropical forest soil microbial communities from Panama - MetaG Plot_28 | ecosystem: Environmental > Terrestrial > Soil > Tropical forest > Bulk soil | place: Panama | collected 2016-02-17 | reverse complement strand
TTTGTGCATCGGCGCGTGAATGCAATAACAGGAGCGCTCGACGTCGCCGGTGCCGCGCCTGACTTTGCCGTCGTCGATCCCGACTTCCATGAAAGAGGAAGCCGTGACTTCCGACCAATGCATGCCGAATGGGATCTGATAATAGCGATCGCTGCTGCCCGGCACGGTCAGCGTGAGGTGGTTGAAAATACCCTCGCTGAAACCATGCATGAAGGCGAGCCGGTGCGCGGCCGCGAGATCGACTCGCGCCTGCCATTCCTCGGCGCTGCATTGCAAGCTGTTCGGCGATACCCTGATCTGCATTGGTGTTTCCTCCGCCGACTATTCCAGCACAAAGCGATCTCAGCTTGTAGCGTCCTTCTGACATGGCCCATCTGCAGATGGTTGGCCCATCTGCGGCTGGCGCGTCCGCGGCTCAGGCGGGTTTCGGCTTGCAAGGACAATGCGTTGAACGGTCGCGTTCAAAAACGCTTGCCTCGGTACGGGCGTAAATTATCCTTTGCCCCAGGAGTAACACCCCGCGATAGCGGGACGGGACTCCGAATCAGGGGGGACGCCAATGAGTTCGATAGCTGCTTCTTACGGCACGCTTTCCGCGGCCGATCACTCGCGCCAGCTGCGCAAGGCGGTGATCGCCGCCACCGTCGGCACCACGATCGAATGGTACGATTTCTTCCTTTATGGAACCGCAGCGGGACTGGTCTTCGGCAAGCTTTATTTCCCGAACTCCGATCCGACCACCGCGACGCTATTGGCGTTCAGCACCTATTTCGTCGGCTTCGCCGCACGCCCGATCGGGGCTGCGATTTTCGGCCATTACGGCGACCGCATCGGCCGCAAGGCGACGCTGATCGCAACGCTCATGCTCATGGGCGTCGCGACGTTCCTGATCGCATTCGTGCCCACTTACAATTCGATCGGCATCTGGGGCGGCGTCACGCTCACCGTGCTGCGCGCCATCCAGGGCATCGGCGTCGGCGGCGAATGGGGTGGCTCGGTGCTGTTGTCGATGGAATGGACACGCGAAGGCCAGCACAACCGCGGCTTCCTCGCCTCGTGGCCGCAATGGGGCGTGCCCGCCGGCTTGTTTCTCTCGACCGTGGTCATGCTCGGCGCTACCGCCTGGTCGGGCGACCAATTTCTTACTTGGGGCTGGCGCGTGCCATTCGCGCTGAGCATCGTTCTGATCGCGATCGGACTGTGGATTCGGCTTGGCATCCTCGAGACGCCGGTGTTCCAGAAGCTCCTCAACGAGAACAAGATCGAGCGCGCACCGATTGTCGAGGTGATGAAGAAACAGCCGAAGGAAGTCTGCCTCTCCGCGCTCTTACGCATGGGCCAGCAGTCGCCGTTCTATATCTTCACCGCTTACGTATTCGCTTATGCGACCGGCCAACTGCACATGTCACGGGACTTCATCTTGTTCGCGGTGACGGTTGCCTCGGTTGTTTCGTTCTTCTCAATTCCGATCTTTGGTCATCTGTCCGATGTTATCGGTCGGAAGAAGATGTACCTCATCGGCGTCGTCATCTGCGGCCTGTTCGCGTTCCTCTACTTCGGCATGCTGGATACCGCCAATTCCACGCTGGTGTTCATCGCCATTGTAGTGTCGCTCATCCCGCACGACATGATGTATGGCCCGCAGGCGGCGCTGATCGCGGAAGCCTTTACGCCGCGGCTGCGTTATAGCGGCTCGTCGCTCGGCTATCAGTTCGCCTCGGTGATCGCCGGCGGCCCGGCGCCGCTGATCGCAACCGCGCTCTATGCGACCTACCACACCGGTTACGCTATCGCGATCTATCTCGCGGTTTGTGCGGTGATTAGTTTCGTTTCGACGGCGTATATGCCGGACTACACCGGAAAGGATGTCGCCGCCGAATACGATCATCACTAAGACTTCGCGGCGCATTTTTAGGGCGGGCGTGAAACGCGCCCGCCCAGTTCGCCCTCAATCCGATTGGATATTGGCGGTCTTGATCATCTTTCCCCACAACGCGAGCTGAACCTTGATGAAGTCGCCCAGTTCCTCCGGCGTGGAGGAAAAGCCTTCGAATCCGACATTCTTGAATCGGGCCTGCACTTCCGGACTGTCGATGATCTTGCGCAGCGCGCCATTGAGCTTGGTCACGACTTGCGGTGGAGTGCCAGCCGGCGCGACCAAGCCGGCCCAGGTATCCAGATTGAAGCCTTTGATGCCGGCTTCATCCAGGGTGGGTAGGTCGGGGAACAGCGTGCTGCGCCGGATGCGCGACACTGCGATCGGCCGCAGCGTGCCGGCGCTCACATGCGGCATGGCGGTCGTGAAATCCGCGAGCATCATCGACACCCGGCCGCCGATGATATCCTCGATCGCTGGCGGCGTGCTTTTGTAAGGTACGTGCAGCACGCTGATTCCGGCGTCATGTTTGATCGTCTCGACCGCGACGATCCCGGCCGTATTGCCGCTGGCGAAGGCCAGCTTGCCGGGATTGGCTTTGGCGTAGTCGAGCATTTCCTGCACCGAGTGAATCGGCAGTTTCGGGTCGACGACGAGCATCAGAGTAAAGCTGCCGACGCGCGTGATCGGCACAAAGTCCTTCACCGGGTCGTAATTGACGTCCTTGTGCAGATAGGGATCGGCAGACAGCGGCGAATTGGTCCCCATCATGAGCGTGTAGCCGTCCGCCGGCTGGTGATGGACGTAAAGTGCGGCAAGTGCGCCGTCGGCGCCGGGACGATCCTCCACGATCACCGGCTGGCCCAGAGCCGTACCGAGCTTGTCGGCAATGATCCGGCACAGCGTGTCGCTGGCGCTGCCAGGCCCGAAAACCGAAATCATTGTGATCGGGCGCGACGGATAGTCGTCGGCGTAAAGCGCGGCGCTGAAACAGGTAGCCGCGGCGGCGAGAACGAGAAGCAGTTTTCTCATTGCCGTTTCCTCCTCCCGGTGCAGTCGCCGCGCGTTTTTTTGATCAGGCCCGCGGTCGCACTCCTCGATTTGAGAATAGCAGATTGCGGTCAACTTGGGCGGGCATCATTGCCGCGCCTCCATTTTCGTCGGATCGACTTTTGCATCAGGGCAGCGCGACCATCCCGCTCCAGAATTGCTGCGCGGTTCCAACGTTCACGTCGTATTTGCGGGCAAAGACGAGTGTGCCGTCCGCGGCGATGCGAAATACCGTCATTCCCGCCGGCACGGTCGTACGATCGCTGCGCAGCATCGGCATGATGCTGGCCACTACGAGGAGACGCCCGCTGGCGTCGATGCCGAAAGTGCGCAACTGCACGCCCTTTCCGTCGATGTGCTGCAGCGGTTTCGGCTCGCCGCTGTTTTGATCGATCGCGAAGACGGCAAGGTTGTCTTCGCCGCCGAGCGAAGCTTCTCGGCCGCCCTCGCGCGCCGGAAAGGTCCGGTTGGTCAGATAGACGAATTTGCCATTGGTATGGACATGGATCGCGCCGGCACCCTGAGCTGCCGGTGTCTTGGGATCGGACAAGGTCTCTTTGATGACAGTGGGCTCGCGCGATAGCCCGGTCGCCTCGTTCAGCGCATAGAGATAGAGCTTGTTCTGCCGCTCGATCGAGACGAAAGCCCACGGCTTGACCGGATGAAAGTCGAGATGCCGCGGACCGAAACCAAAACCCTTGCCAGGCGCAATCGATGCTAGGTTTCTCAATTTTCCATTGTCGAAAGCAAATGTCTTGATCGCGCCGGGATCTTCGGGCTTGTTCGCCGTGGAATTATTGCCGCGCGTTACCAGCACGACGCAGCGATTGGACGGCGTTGCCAGGATCTGATGCGCATAGATGCCGGTATCAAGACCCGGCTCTTGATCTACTGCTGCACCGATTGCCCCGTCGCTGCCGATTCGATGCACAGTCAGTCCGCTCGGATCGTTGTAAGCCGTCAGCAGATAGGCGCCGCTGCGATCGAGACTGGCGTGGATCGGCCGAGACGGCAGCGCCGCCGGCTCGCCGTGCGGATGAAGTGTGCCGGTTGCGGCATCGATGGCAAAGGCGTTGGCGAAATGCTTGTCGCCGGAAGTCCCGGGGCCGCCATTGCTGGAGACCACGTAGAGGTAACGCCGCGATTTGTGCGGCCAGGCATATTGGATATTGGCCGGCAGCGTGACGGCGCCCCGTTCGTGCAATTGGGTGCCGTCAACATCGACGTCGAACACTTTCAGGAGCGGTCCGACGCTCGTGTAATACATCGTTTTGGGATTGGTTACAGCCATTGGGTCTGCCCGCGTTTCATCTCATCTGCGCTGCCGGTAATCAGCGTGCGTCCGCCTGGATGGCGTCATAACCTTCCGTAGGCACAAAGATCAAATCTCAACCACCGCGTCCATGGTGACGCGCGCCGGCGCCAAAGCGGCAGCGAGCGCGGCAAGCTGCGCACGATCGCAGAAGGCGGGAATGATGACCCGCGCGCGCAGCCTTCGCGCCAGTCTTTGGGTATCGGACAGTCGCGGATGGACGTTCCAGCGCATGCGCTGCGCGCGCCCGTTTTGCACCAGACGCTCGGCCGGCGTGTTCGGGTTGATGTAACCGGTGAAGAGAATTTTGACGTCAGGCAATCCCTCGAATTCCGGTAATAGTCGCGCCGTCGCGCCCGATGCTCCGTCGGCAGACGCGGCGAGCATCACGCCGCGCGCGCCGTCAATTGGACGCGCGATCTCGACAAGGTGATGGATCTCCGCGGCAAGCCCTTCGCGCAGCGAAATGCCGGCGCCGCCCTCGAGCTGCCGCAGCGCTTTATGCATCGCACCGTCGATGAAAATATCGCGACAACCGTGCCGCATCAGTTCAAGCGCGATTTCGGGTCCGCGGCCATTGGCCGGCACCGGCAACAATAGCGGACCCTTGCCGAGATACGCGGCAAACTCGTCCCAGCACGCCGCGAGCGTGCGCTCATAATCCCCATAGGAGCAGTCGATTAGGGCCGTGGCGGCCGGCTGCGTCGGCGGATCGTAAACATAGAGGGCGGACTCCGCCGAATAGTCGCCGGTATAGAGGAAGCCTTCGCCGAGGCCGAAACGAAGCCAGATGCCGCCCGGAGCGTGTCCGTTGCGTCCGGTTTCGAGCGCAATGCCAAGCACATCGGTGGTGCCGTGGATCGGCAGCGCGCGCGCCTTAATCTCGCCCGGCAAGCTTTCCGCTACGATCTCGGTAGCATAGACCGGCGGATTGCCGAGCTTGGGGAGAAGCGAAAGGCCGCCAATATGATCCCTGTGGCCGTGGCTGAGGATCAGGGCGTCAGCCGGCGCCGCCGCAGCTATGTCGGGCAGGCAGCCCGGCGGCGGCCCTTCGCCAAGGTCGAGCACAAAACGCTTGCGCTGTGCCTCAATGGCAAAGCACGCCGGCCCCTTTTTGCCGACCCCGGAAATAAGCCGCAGCACCGCGCGATGCCGGTCCATGATGGTTCAACTCTCGTACCTTCGGGCATGCGCCCGCCAAGATTGACAAGCTCGCTTGCCACCCCTAATCAACCGCGCAGCTTAGGAAATCGAGCCATGAAAGTCCGCAATTCATTGAAATCGCTGCGCGCCCGCCACCGCGACAATCGTATCGTGCGGCGCAAGGGTCGCGTCTACGTGATCAATAAGACGCAGCGCCGGTTCAAAGCCCGCCAGGGTTGATCGATCGTCCCAACAGATCCTCTACCGTCCGGTTAGCCGCTGGCTGCGGCCCGCCGGCTTCACGTCGTTTTCCCGCTTGCCGCGCGGCAGCGGGAGAATAGATTTAGCGACATGAGCCTGCGATTCCCGAACCTCGTCGCCGTTGTCGCCCTCGCGCTGGCGATCCCAGCACTGGCGCCACTCATTCCATCGGCCTTTGCGCAGACCCCGCGCGATTTCCCGATATCGCCCAATCCACCGCAGGCGGGACCTAAGGGCTTGGCGTTCAGTCTCGATACGCTGTTCGGCGCGCTCAAGATTGCGCCCGACGAGGCTAGCGCCAAGGCGATAGAGGATCGCATCTGGGCAATCTGGATGTCGTCCGACAGTGACACCTGCAACCTCCTGATGAGCCGGGTGAAGGACGCGACCGAGGACAAGGATTACGATCTCGCGATCAAGCTTCTGGACGCGATCGTCACCGTCAAGCCTGATTACGTCGAAGCCTGGAACCGGCGCGCGACCCTTCACTACATCAATCATGAATACGGCCGCGCGCTCGCCGATATTCGCGAAGTGCTGGTTCGCGAACCGCGCCATTTTGGGGCGCTCGCCGGACTCGGCCTCATTCTGCAAGACATCGGCGACGACAAGCATGCGCTGGAGGCTTATCAAGCGGCGCTGGCGATCGATCCGCACCTGCGCAATGTGCCGGACACGGTCAAAACACTGCGCGAAAAAGTCGAGGGTCGAGATATTTGATTGAGCTTCGGCTTCCTGACGGCGTGATTTTCCATGCCGGGTCTCGCCTTTAGTCCCACCGTTCCTCCTCACAGCAGCCGGTCCCGACGCAATGAGCATTGACGACGACAAACGCATCATCCGCGAACTCGTGGAAAATTGGGCGGTATGGCGCGATGCCCGGCTATGGGACCGTTTCCGCACGGTCTGGCATTCCGGCGGCCGCATGACGGCGACATGGTTCCAGGGCAGTTTCGAGGAGTTCATCGAGGCTAATGAGCAGGGCTGGGCGCGCGGCGTGCGCATCCTGCATTTTCTCGGCGGCAGCGTGATCGATGTATCGGGCAGCCGCGCGATCGCGCAGACAAAGATGACAATCTCGCAGCGCGCACCGGTCGACGGCGTCATCTGCGACGTGGTCTGCACCGGGCGCTTCTACGATTTCTTCGAAAATCGCGACGGCCGCTGGGGACTGGTGCTGCGCCGGCTTGCTTATGAGAAAGACCGCCTCGACCCGGTCGATCCGGCGGCCAAGCTCGTGCTCGACCAGGATCTGCTCAGGCGTTTTCCGGAAGGCTACCGGCATCTGGCCTATTTGCAGACCAAGATCGGCTACAAAGTGAAAACAGATATGCCGGGCCTCGAAGGGCCGGACCTGGACGCGCTCTATGCGCAAGGCGCGCGCTGGCTCAAGGGCGAGGCGCTGTGAGCTGTTGTCCTCCCCCGTGAGTTGGGGAGGAGTTTTGACCAATGCATACGCTCATCGTCGTCGCTATCATTCTCGCAATCGGCGCACTCGTCACCGTAATCGATTCGTGGCTGATCGGGCGCGCCCATCCGCCGCACGGACGCTTTGTCAAAGTGCAGGGAATGCGTCAGCACGTCGTCGAGCTCGGCGAGCAACAAGCCAATGCGCCGCCGATCGTTCTCATCCACGGCGCCGGCTGCAACCTGGAAGACATGCGGCTCTATTTGGGCGAGCGGCTCGCCGCGCAACACCGCGTCATTCTGATCGACCGGCCGGGCATGGGCTGGAGCAAACGCAAAGGCCGTCACGGCAGCGCGCCACAATTCCAGGCGGCCATTCTGTGCGAGGTGCTGGACCAGCTTGGTGTCGCGCGGGCGATAATCGTCGGTCACTCCTGGGGCGGCGCGCTGGCTGTGAGCTTTGCGCTCGATAATCCCGATCGGACCGCGGCGCTCATCCTGCTCGCGTCGCCGTTTTATCCGCTCGCTCATCCTACGACGTCGCTTTATGCCCTGTTCGCCATGCCGGTCTTGGGGTGGATCTATGCGCGCACCTTGGCGCTGCCGCTCGGTCTGCCTTTCATCGGTTTGGCGCTCGGATCGGCCTTCCTGCCGCAACTGCCACCGCGCGGCTATCTCAAACGTTCGGCCGCACTCCTGTTGCTGCGGCCTTCGACGTTTCTCGCCAATGCGCGCGACATGGCCGATCTCAAACGTAACCTCGAACCACAACCCGCGCGTTATCCGGGCCTTTCGATGCCGACCGTGGTCATGAGCGGGACCTCGGACTTCGTCGTCGCGCCGCAACTGCACGCCATGCCCTTTGCCGCCGCCGTGCCGCATGCCAGGCTCGTGACGCTTGCGGGCGTCGGCCATATGCTCCACCACGCGTCCACCGAGCGAGTAGTTGCGGAGATCGAGGGACTTGCGGCAATGATGGCGGCGCCGAAATTGACAGGCGGACGAGAGCCGTGATGCGGCTTGAAAGCTGTGACTGGCGCCGATCGCGTGTTTGCGAACGCGGCGCGGAGTTTAATTCATTGCGGGCGAGCGACGACACACAGTCAGGCGCGATCAGGCCCGACCGCTCGGATTGTTAATGCCCGCCTATATCCAAGCCCGCAACGTCAGGCTGACCTTTTGCCCCCCGAACCGCGCGGCAGTGACCGCGCTCGACGCCTTCGACATGGATGTCGAGGAGGGCGAGTTCCTGTCAATCGTCGGCCCTTCCGGCTGCGGCAAGAGCACATTCCTGAACGTTCTTCTTGGTCTGATCAAACCGGATTCCGGCGAGGTGACGATGCACGGCCGCAAGATCACCGGCCCGGGCAGCGAGCGCGCCATGGTTTTCCAGGAATTTGGCTTGCTGCCGTGGCGCACGGTGCAACACAATATCGAGCTCGGGCTCGAATTGAAGCGGACGGCGGCGGCCAAACGCCGCCTTGTCGCCGAACGACTCGTCTCGCTCGTCGGCCTTGGCGGTTTTGAAAGCCACTATCCGCACGAATTGTCGGGCGGCATGAAGCAGCGTGTCGGCTTGGCACGGGCGCTCGCCACCGATCCCGACGTGCTCTTGATGGACGAGCCGTTCGCGGCGCTGGATGCGCAAACCCGCGACCTGATGCAGGTCGAGCTTCTGCGCATCTGGCGCGAGGCCCGCAAGACCGTGCTGTTCGTGACGCACCAGATCGATGAAGCGATTTATTTATCCGATCGCGTCCTGGTGATGAGCAAACGTCCCGGCCGGACCAAGAAAATCTTCGACATCAAACTGCCGCGTCCGCGCGAATACGAGATGCGGGTCACGCCGGAATTCAACGATCTCAAGCTGGAAATCTGGAATACATTGAAGGACGAAATTGCGATTTAGCGCGATATGACTTATCGGTGACAAAACTCCCGTGGTTGAACCTCAAATCAACAGGCTCTAGCGCCATGACGGTGGAGTGCCTCGTCGATGAACGATTGCCTCGCGCAAGCTTTGTGAAGCGGCATCGCGACGCGATGCTCGGCGTACTCACCGTCGCGCTGTTCTTCGCGGTCTGGCAGGCGATATTTCTCGTCGTTCCACTCAACCCGCTGTTTTTCACCACGCCCTCCCTCATTGCGGCGGGTTTCGTGGATTTGGTCGAAAGCGGCGATTTGCTTCACGATCTTGCGGTCAGCGCCGTGCCGTTTGGTCTTGGCCTGCTCGCCGCGGTGATCGTCGGCGTGCCGCTTGGCATCCTGATGGGATGGCGGGTCCGGATCGGCTATGCGCTCGATCCGCTGATGACGGTGTTTTACGCGAGTCCGCTGGTTGCACTCGCTCCATTGCTGGTGATTTTTTTCGGCGTCGGCCTGGCTGGAAAGACAGTCATAGTCTTCACGCTCGCCGTGTTCCCGTTCATCTTCAATGCCGCTTCCGGCGTGCGCGCTGTCGACCGGCTTTTGATCAACGTGGTGCGTTCGCTCGGCGGGCGCGAGCGCGATATCTACCTGAAAATCCTCTTTCCCAGCGTGCTGCCCTATATCGTCGCCGGCGCACGCATCGCCATCGGCCGGGCGCTGATCGCAGTCCTGGTCGGTGAGTTCTTCGCCGCGTCCGAGGGCATCGGTTATGCCATTTCGCGGTTCGGCGACATTTTTGCCATCGACCGCATGTTCGCCTGCATTATCACCGTCATGGTCATCGCCGTGGTGCTGACCGAAGGCATCCGTTGGGCCGAACGCGCCGCGTTCCCCTGGCGTGCGAGTCAATAAATGGAACGGCGGGATCGATAGCGATGGCCGACCAAGCTCTTGATCTCAATGTCGGCGCTAGCGCTTTCGTAACACCGGCGCTGCGTCGACGCATCGAATCGCTGGCGCTTGGCGCCGCGACAATCGCGCTTGTACTCGTCGTTTGGGAATTGCTGCCGCATATCCTGCCGATGCAGCAGGGCACCAGACTGTTCTTTTCGGTGCCTAGCCGGATTTTCGCCACGCTGTGGCAGATGTTCGCCACCGGCACGATCTGGGGCCCGCTTGGGGTGGGCGCCACCGCATTCGCGATCGGGCTTGCTCTGGCGATCGCTGCCGGTCTGCCGCTCGGCATTTTGCTCGGCCGATCCGCCACGCTGAACGCAATGTTCGATCCCTTCGTCACCGCATTTAATGCAACGCCGCGGCTTGTTTTTCTGCCGTTGCTGATGCTGTGGCTGGGTATCGGGTTGTGGTCGAAAGTCGCTATCGTCTTCTTTGGCGCATTGTTTCCGCTCCTGATCAATACGCATGAAGGCATTCGCAACGCAGACAAGCTTTTGATCAATGTCGTTCGCTCGTTCGGCGCTACGGGCTGGGACGTCGCGCGCCTCGTCGTCGTCCCGAATGCGCTGCCATTCATTGTCGTCGGACTGCGGCTCGCAATCGGCCGCGCCATTCTCGGTGTTGTCGTGGCGGAGTTTTTCGGCGCGCAGGACGGGCTCGGCGTGGTGATGGTTCGCGCCGCAAGCAGCTTTAATGTCGATGTCGTATTCGCCGGACTGGTTCTATTTGCAGTGCTGTCGCTGGTGATGACCGGCATGGTGAAGCTGATCGAGGACCGGATGAGCCGCTGGCGCCCGCAACGAGCGCAAAACGAATGAGCGTGAATTGCATCACCAGAGCCGCTCAATTCGATTTCGCGGGCGGCGCGATGTTGGCGGGTACGTAATTCATTTCCTTCAAGGTCGACTCAAGCAGCGAGCGCGCTAGGAACTGTTCCGGATCGGGCAGCGGCTTATCGGCCGGCCACTGCCGTGCGGCAATCATGGTGCGCCGGCGCGATTCGAGAATTTCGCGGAACAGATCCGGCGGTACCTCGGCGCCGAATGAATCGTGGAGCTGGTCCCAGATCAAGCCCGCTTCCTCGTCCGACTTGATGCTGCCGATATGGTGCTCCATCACCTTGATCGAGCCTTCTTTGTTGGTGCGGAAATACATCACCGCCCTGGCGATCGCGCGGATGATTTTCTTGGCGGTGTCGGGATGCTGCTCGACCAGGCTCTGCATGCACCAGACTGTGCCGCCGGCGCGTGGGATGTAGTCGCCGGTGCGCAGCAAGATCTTCAAGCCGGCTGCGGCGGCGACAACGGCATGGGGCACCGACAGCGATGCGGCCGCAATATCGTTGTTGACCATGGCGGCGATGCGTTCGGGTTCGCCTTGAAACGAGATCACCTTGTAATCCCGCCCCGCATCCATCTGAAAGAAGCGGTGCAGCACGGCTTGAGCCTCGTCGTAATCGGCGCCGCCAGGGCGCCCAAGGCCGAGTGTTTTGCCTTTGAGGTCCTCCGGCTTGCCGATCTCCTGGCGCGTGGTAACGGTCCACTGCGATTTGAGCGACTCGCCGACGATGTAGATGATCTTGGCGCCGCTCAGCGCCGCTTGTGCGCCGCCTGACGGAATTGGCGCGCAGTCGAGATTCCCGGAAATGACCGCCGACACGATAGAGTTCGCCGGCAACTCGACGAGCGTCGCATCGAGGCCCTCGGCTTTAAAGAAATCCTCATCAAGCGCCACGTAGGTCGGAATGTGGAATCCGTCGCCGCCAATGACTTTTCCCATCGTCAGCTTGGTCTGGGCGCTGGCGGTTTTGGCCGGCGCCATGGTCAATGCGATGGCCAAAGCGATGGCAGCCGCGGAAGCGAATACGAGGCCTGGCACCCGCATGAGATTCTCCCAATTGCAGTAAGGCTGGACGAGTTCGAAAAGCGAGACATAGAGCTTAGCACAAAGTCGAATTTGATTACCCAAGCTCAAGACGACGTGCCGGAGGCGATGTTCCTGCGACGACGTGGCGGCCGAGGGGTTGTCAGTCATACTCTTGCTTATACCGGCAGCATTGCGACAATGAGGCCCCCATTAAGGTTGAAGTGAGTGGTTGCCATGAGCTGCTGCGATGAAACGTCTGCCCGCGTGCCTAGCACCGATTTTTCCCGGCGCGCGTTGCTCAAAGGCGCGAGCCTCGCCGCAAGCGTAATTCCCGCGGCGGGCACCGGTCCGGCGCAAGCGCAAACCCGGCAAATCAGACTCGCGTATTGCAGCCAGCTCCTGTGCGGAGTGCCGTACGAAGTCGCCCGCACCGACGGCTATTTCAAGAATCACGAACTTGACGTGCAGCTCGTTTATACCCGCGGTGGCAATGCCGCGATGCAGGCGCTGATCGGCGGCGCGGTCGACTACGCCGCCACGGCTTTGGATGTGGCGCTGCAGGCCTATGTCAACGTTCGCGCCGATATCCGCCGCTTCGCGGTGACTGGGCGGCTGCCGCTGTTCGCCGTGGTCACCGCACCCAAGGCCGCTGGCCAGATCCAGTCGATCAAGGACCTTGAGAGAAAAACCGTTGGCGTTTCGGCGCTCGGCAACGCCGATCATTCGCTGACGATTTATCTTCTCAAAGAAGCCGGCGCCGATTCCACGAAAGTGCAATTCGCCACCATGGGTGTGAACCTTTTCGAAGCGCTGCGCCAGGGGCAGGTCGATGCTGGCGTCGTTCAGGAGCCCGCCTTGACATTGCTGCGGCGCGCCGGCGCGCGCGTGCTCGTGAATGCAATGGATCTCGACGACGCCAAGCGCTATCTCGGTGGCGCCTACGAGTTCATGGGTGTCGCAGTACGCGGCAAAGAGGTCGAGCTGCGCCGGCCGGAAATGGTGGCATTGACCGCTGCGCTTGCGGATTCACTTAAAGCGTTGCGCACCATGAGCGGCGATCAGCTGACCGCGGCGCTGCCGAAAGAAATGACCACCGGGCTCGATCTCAAGGAGTTCGGCGATATTCTTGAGCAGCGCCGCGACGCGCTTTACCCTGAAACCGTGAAGATCGATGTCGACGCCGGTAAGCGCGTCGCGCAGAGCCTCACCGCCGGCGGCTTGATCAAGCCAGGCACCAATATCGCCGGGCTTTATGACACCTCGATCGCCGGAGGCTGACGCTGCGCGTTCGTGATCTGACGATCTCGTACGGCGGGGAACCGGTGCTCGAGGGAGCAAGCCTCGCCGTCGAGGATGGCCGCTTCGTGAGCCTCGTGGGGCCCTCCGGTTCGGGCAAGTCGAGCCTGTTGCGCGCAATTATCGGCTTGCAGGAGCCGCTTTCAGGCGCAGTGGAAACCGGCCTACCGCGTTCGCAGGTCGGCATCCTGTTTCAAGACGATGCGCTCCTGCCGTGGAAGACAGCGCGTGACAATGCCGCGCTCGGTTTGATCTTGAACGGCGTCGACGGCAGGACGGCGCGGGAACAGGCCGAAGCTTGGCTGGCGCGGCTCGATCTTTCCGGCTTTGGCGATCGTTTTCCACGGCACCTGAGTGGCGGGCAGCGCAAGCGCGTGGCGCTTGCGCAAGTACTGGCAATGCAGCCGAAATTGATCCTTATGGACGAGCCATTCGCTTCGCTCGATGCGATCGTGCGTGCGCGCGTGGTCAAGGACCTGATCGCGCTGGTCGAACGCGAGCGGATCAGCGTCCTCTTGGTCACGCACGATCTCGAAGAGGCGCTCAGCCTGTCGGACGAGATTTATCTCCTCTCGCAGGGACCGCGCGCGCGCATCACCCAGCATTACACGGTGCCGATTCCGCGTCCGCGCGACCCGGTCGGCTCGCGCATGCATCCTGCCTTCGCTCCGCTCTATGAGAAAATCTGGGCCGACTTGTCGCGCGAGGTGGATCACCGAGCGGAGGCGGCATGATGCGCGAAGCGTCGCGCTATAGCTGGGCTCGTCAACTCGTCGCCTTGGTGCTTCTGCTCGCGTTGTGGGAAGCGGCTGGTCGTGCCGGCATGCTCAACCCGCTCTATTTGCCGAGCCCAAGCCAAATCGGCGCCGCGCTGGTCGATCTGTTTTCAGACGGCCGCATCTGGCCGCATCTTGAGGCAACATTCACTGCGGCGCTGGGCGGTCTCGCGCTCGGCATTGCCGTCGGCGTCGTTCTTGGCGTTGCCGCCGCGCTGGTGCGGCTGGTCGCCGAGCTGCTCGAACCGGTGATGACGCTGCTCAATGCCGTGCCGCGCGTGATCCTGGCACCGCTGTTTGTGATCTGGCTTGGCATCGGCTTGGCGTCCAAAATCGCGCTGTCCTTCATTCTGGTGGCGGTGCTGATCTTTTTCACCGTATTCACCGGCATCCGGCAGGTGGATCGCAGGATGGTCGAGCGCGTGATTACGCTTGGCGGCGACCGTTGGGCGCTGGTGCGCCACGTTTATCTGCCGTCGGTCACCGCCTGGATCCTGAGCAATCTGAAGATCGCGGTCGGCTTTGCCTTCACCGGCGCGCTGGTGGGCGAGTTCGTCGCGGCGACGCATGGCCTCGGCTATCTCTTGTCCTTCGCGCAGAGCACCTACAATGCCGCGCTGATGTTTGCGCTGATCGTGCTAATTCTGATTGTGGTGCTGCTCATCTTCGGCATTGCGGGTCGATTGGAAAAATATCTGCTGCGCTGGCAATGAACGCAGCCGGCTTGCGCGCCATTCGCGATCTTGGTTAGCAACCGCTATTGGGCGCCATCCTCCGCGACATAGGCGATGCGCATGAAGTTCGTCGCGCCCGGCGTGCCGAGCGGCAAACCGGCGACGACAATGATGCGCTGTCCGGCAGGGGCGAAACGTTCTTTCAACGCGATGCGGCACGCGCGCTCCACCATGTCATTCTGATCGCGTGCATCCGCGTCGATCACGCAGTGAACCCCCCAGACCACGGATAGTTTGCGCCCCGCCGCATCGATCGGCGAAATGGCGACGATCGGGCATTTCGGCCGTTCGCGCGAGACGCGCAGCCCGGTCGAGCCGGAGCAGGTCCAGCAGACGATCGCTGAGAGATCGAGCGTCTCGGCGACCTGCCGCGCCGCGGCGGCGATCGCGTCGGCGCCGGTTCGTTCCGGCTCGGTGTGCAGCAGGTGAATCGACGGCAAATAGGCGCTGTCGTCCTCGACCTCCTCGGCGATGCGATTCATCGTCGCGACCGCCTCTATCGGATATTGGCCCGACGCTGATTCGGCGGACAGCATGACCGCATCGGCGCCGTCGAAGATCGCGGTGGCGACATCGGAAACCTCGGCGCGCGTCGGCACCGGGCTCGCGATCATCGATTCCAGCATCTGGGTTGCGACCACGATCGGTTTGCCGGCGCGCCGGCAAGCGCGCGTCATTTCCTTCTGCACTCCGGGCACGCGCTCCAGAGGCATTTCCACGCCAAGATCGCCGCGTGCGACCATTAGCGCATCGGCCATTTCGAGAATGGCGCCGAGCCTGGCCACCGCTTGCGGCTTTTCGATCTTGGCCATGACGGCGGCGCGCCCGCGCGTGAGCTTTTTCGCTTCGGCCACGTCTTCGGGGCGCTGAATGAACGACAGCGCAATCCAGTCGACGCCGGCATCGAGCGCAGCTTCGAGATCGGCAACGTCTTTCGGCGCCAGCGCCGCAAGCGGCACCACCGT
>Ga0126381_100004292_pt1 | contig 15513 bp, 12 predicted proteins | sample PanSoiMetPlot_28_FD_96465 | JGI IMG/M metagenome (GOLD analysis project Ga0126381, IMG submission 96465) | Tropical forest soil microbial communities from Panama - MetaG Plot_28 | ecosystem: Environmental > Terrestrial > Soil > Tropical forest > Bulk soil | place: Panama | collected 2016-02-17 | reverse complement strand
ATAGCCAAACATGCGCTCCGCGCTGCGATTCCAGCTTGTAACGACGCCATCGAGCGATTCTCCGATGATTGCATCGTCCGACGACTCTACGATGGCGGCGAGCCAGCGTTCCACTGCTGTGGTCCCGGTGTCCATGATCGGTAGGCCTTTCGCGAACATCCTACTACGTCGAAGCGCGATGATCTCTCCCTTGCGATCAACCAGGTCATGTGCGCGATGTCACATTCCTTCGCTGGGTCGCGGGGTATGTTTGCTGATCGACATCGTTGTTCCAGGAGTGAGCGATGACACCCGAGAACTGCGCGCCGCTTTCCCATGTTGAGGTAGCCGCGTAGAAGCCACGACTTCACTTAACCGCGACCTCTGGATGGGGAGTAAGGATGAACGCGGTGATCGAGTCACGGTCTTCGCTGGGTTCAATCTCGCTCGCATCGGAGCCCGTAGCAGCCGCCGGATTGATCAGGTGAAGAAACGTCAGCTTTGCCTGATAGATAGTTGCCGGGCCGTGCCAGGTCAGATGTGACGACGATTTCACGTGGTGAGACAGAATTGGCCCACACGACACACATCGGTCTGAATGGGTTTACTTTAGGCTCCGACGAACCACCAGGACCGGGCAGTGCGCTTCTCGGACCACCTGAGCGAGTGTTGACCACGGTGCATGATCGGGAAGCGTCCCGCCTTCACGAATGCCCAGAACAATGAGACTTGAGGCTTCGGCCTTCGATGTGTGAATGATCAGATCGCCCGGTTTTCCATATTCAATGCGGAGTTTTGCGGTCGCATAGGTGCTCAGGTCGGGCGGCAGGAGTCGTTGCATGCCCTGCAGAGTCCGTTCCTCCGAAAACTCAGGCTGTAGTTCGTTCTGCATGGTCTTTGGCTCAACAACATGCAACATTGTGAGCTTTCCGTGGAAGTGCTCGGCAAGCCCCGAGGCGTACTGGGCCGCTCTGAGCCCGGTGTCCTGCAGGTCGGTAGCGAACAGTATCGACCGAAACGGGAAATGATCGGTCTTGTAACGGGGGCCAACGATAAGAGTTGGGCAAGGCAGGCGACGAAGAATCGACTCGGCGACCGATCCGAGCGCGAGACGCTCCATTCCACGGGCTCCGTGCGAGCCAGCGATGACAAGCTGCACCTTATAGTCTTTGACCACTTGCGCTACGAGTTCACCGGCATCCGCATACGCGACGATCTCACGATGTTTCACGGTGGCGAGATTAGGCGTGCTCCCAAGGAGCTCACTCATCTGGGCCTTTGCAATATCAAGATTCACCTCAAATGTTTCGATCGGGCTTGGCGCCGTACCGATCCCGTAAATGGCCGGTGTAGCAGCATTAACTACGATCAGCTCGGAGCTGAAAAAATTGGCGATAGTGGTGGCAGCTTCCATGACGTGCGGCGTCTGTGTGGAGAAGTCGACCGCTGCAACCACCCTGGTCAAGAGAATCCCGGTGGTATCCAGGTGAGGGGTTACTTCCAGTGTTGTAGCGTTCTGCTGGATCATGGCGGGCTCCTCTTGTTTCGTCGCCTAGTTGCTTACGAGGTAAGGCTAGTCGCGTGACACTTCATGTTGCCGTGATGACAATCACATCGGTTCGGAGCCGGATAAAGGTTGATCGTGAAAACGCACCAAGAAGTTCGACGAAGAAGGTCTATCGTGCCCTCATGTCCAACCTCGCCGGTCTATGGAAGACCTCTACCAAGGAAGGTTTGCGGCCCGCAGTCAGGCACCGCACGCACAACTTCTCGCCTTCGGTGGGCGATGTCAAGAAAACGTGTGATTTACCTTCGGAGTGGCCGCGCACCGAGTTGCAATGGCAATAGAAGATGGCGCTTCGCCACTTCTACAAGGGCGAGATAGATTATCGTGACCAGTCCAAGGAAAACGAAATAGACCATCGGCAGGGGACTGAACCCAAGTCGTATGGCGAAGACTGAGTAGGGAAGCCAGATTCCTGAAACGACAATGATAATGACCGTAGCGAGCAGAGCCGCACTTGGCCGGCTCCTGAACGGTGATCTTGCGGTCCGAATTACAAGAAGAACGAGCGTCTGAGTGGCGAGCGATTCAAGAAACCATCCCGTATGGAACTCTGGCTCGCCGGCATGCATAAAGCGCAGGAGTGCGTAGAAGGTAAGAAAGTCGAAAACGGAACTGATCGGGCCGATCAAAATCATAAAGCGGCGAATCACCGAGATGTCCCATTGTTGTGGTTTCGCGTAGTACTCGGGGTCCACGTTGTCCGTAGGGATCGTCAGCTGCGATAGGTCATATAGGAAGTTATTGAAGAGCACCTGAGTGGGAAGCATGGGTAGAAACGGAAGCACCACTGACGCGACCGCCATGCTCAACACATTTCCGAAGTTCGAACTTGTGCCCATCAGGAGATACTTCATGACGTTCCCGAAAGCCCTGCGGCCTTCCAGAATGCCATTGTGGAGAACTTTGAGACCGGGCTGCAATAGGACCACATCGGCAGCATCTTGAGCGACGTCGACCGCATTCGGAGCAGCAATTCCGACATCCGCGGCGTGTAGCGATGGCGCATCGTTTACACCATCGCCCATAAAGCCGACGGAGTGTCCGCGTCTTCGCAGGGCGTTGAGGATTCTTAGCTTTTGTGGTGGGGATACTCGCGCGAAAACGTTCGCTTCTTCAGCCACCTGGATGAGAGCGGAATCCGTCATCGCGTCCAGTTGATCTCCAAGCACGATCTGCGTCACGACCAACCCGGCTTCGCGGCAGATATGAGCGGCGACAAGCTCGTTGTCACCCGACAGGATCTTTACAGTGATGCCATCGTGCTTGAGCTTGTCGATAGTGTCGGCTGCGTCGGGAAGGATACTGTCTGCAAAGCAAAGAAATCCTTCGAGTGTAAGAGACCTCTCGGAAGAAACAGACAGGTCCTCCCGTTCCGGCACGTTCCGGGTTGCGACGGCAAGCACACGGTAGCCGCCCGATGATTTTTCCGAGCAGAAGCAATTAATTCTCGCCAATGTCGCTTCGTCTACTGAAGAGGTGCCTGAAGGATTTCGGACCATGCTAAGGAGGGGAAGAATCCCCTCCGGGGACCCCTTGCAGATCAGCAATCGAGACCCTTTTGCGTTTCGAACGAGAACACTGAGACGACGGCGTTGAAAATCAAACGGTATCTCATCCAGCTTCTCCATGCTCGAGTTCGGCTTTGCTGAAGCCGACAAGATCGCAGCATCAAGCGGGCTGTGGATGCCGGATTGAAGGCTGCCGTTTATGGCGGCAAGGGCGAGAACCTCGTCGCTATGGTCCCCGTCAGAATTTACGCAATCCGTGAGGCACATAATTCCTGAAGTTAGAGTGCCGGTCTTGTCCGTACAAAGAACGTCGATACTCCCAAGATTCTGAATCGCGGGCAGACGTTTGATGATTACGTGGCTGCGCGCCATAGCCATCGCTCCTCGCGAGAGCGTGACCGAAGTGATCATTGGTAGAAACTCTGGGGTGAGTCCAACGGCCAATGCAACCGCGAAGAGCAAAGACTCCAGCGGCGGGCGATGAAGAGCGACGCTGATTGTGATCACAAATAGCACGAGGATGAATACGACGCGGGTTATCAGATAACTGAAGTGACGCAGTCCGCTGTCGAAGACCGTTTCGGGTGGTTTCGAGGCCAATCGTGCAGCGATGTCTCCAAAAGCCGTGAAAGAACCCGTCGCGACGACCTCTGCAAGTGCTGTGCCACTGATCACAGATGTCCCAAGGAAGACCATGTTCGGGGCATCTCCCGATGTGGAGGGGCCGTCACTAGTCGCGATTTTCTCGGCGGGGGCGGATTCGCCGGACAAAATCGCCTGTTGAACGTAAAGGTCGCGCGAGCTGAGAAGGCGGGCGTCGGCTGGGATCAGGTCGCCTGCACATAGACGTATGAGGTCCCCAGGCACAAGCTCCACACGTGGGATGTCCAACCATTTGTCGTCACGTTCAACGCTGGCAAGAGTGGCAACGGACGCACGAAGTCGTTCGATTACGATTCTCGATCGATATGTCTGGACAAAATCGATCCCTGTGCCGATCAGTACCAGGGCGATGATGATAAAGGCGTCTATTTGTTGGCCGATCAGCGCTGAGATGATGGCGGCCACAAGAAGCACGATCGCGAGTGGGTTCAACAGCAGTAGAAGGAGCTCTTCCCACGGTGAATGAGCTCGCTTAGTGCCCGGTTCATTTTTTCCATACTGCTTAAGACGCTGACGAGCCTCCTCGGATGTCAGGCCTGCAAATTGCGCTTGCTCTATTTGTTCCGGAACACCTACAGAAGGCAAGATCGCACCTCGTTGAGACGGCTGCAGCATCAAGCCCGTTGTTTGGTGCCGGCAGAAGGACGTCTCGCGATCGAATGCTCGTTCGCATACAACATTCTTGCGGCGGTGATGCACTCTGCAATGCCAAACGCCACGAGATACGCATACACCGACCAGGAAAGTGTTCGCGGCGTCAAGGCGTCGGCTTGAACACGGAGATAACCGTAGAGGACAGAGAAGGCAAAGGCGATAGCGGCTGTTGTGTAGTTCCAACGTCCGATTGGACGATCACCGGCATGCCTGGCAACGACAGTCTCCGCGACTCCTGCGCAGAGTGCCTGAGCCGCGGCGAGGCTCAAGAACCACTTCAGCTGGACATGATCGTAGACGACAGAAAGTAGCAGAAGACCGACCACCATCCCGACACAGCCCTGAACAAGCAAGGCAATCCTCGCCCGAGCCGACTCGACCATGAAGCTTGATACGAAGACCAGCACGCTGTCGACGACACCATAGGCGGCTAGTCCAGTTATCGCCACCGCCAAGGCAATTGGCAGGAGCAGGATAGTTCGCGCCAGGTCGGGCACGATCAGAATTGCGCTTCCGGTCAAGAGCGCCACAAAGCCCCGAGCCATAATGGTCAGCCAGAAGTGAAGATCTTGTCTCATTTGCTGTCCTCTCGAACTAGGGTCTCAATCGGAAAACTTCTGGGCTGTGATGTTCAACTCACCGGTATGTGATCACCGTCACATTCTGGCGTGACAGAGCATGCCGCGCGTGCCAGTATCCGCTCTTATCGTTTCTTCCATCGAGAGGGAAGAGGGAGAAAAGATATATGCCTGTCATAGGTAACGAAATCGGATTGACGCTCGACCAAATCATGGTTGCTACGGACTTCACTCCTGTATCTGAAACTGCCACGTCCTATGCGAGCGCTCTGGCGAAGCGCTATGCCTCGAAACTCACGGTCGTCAACGTAGTAGATCTATCTGTTTCAACCCAATCGGAAAAGGCACTCATTGGCATACCGATCGACAGAATGCGACACGATAGCGCTGAGAATATTGAGTGGGTCGCAAATGATCTCGAAACGGTAGGGGTGAAGGCACAAGGCAAATCGCTCGAGGGCCACAACCCTGGATCCGAGCTACTTAGGTTCTCTGAGTATCTGAAGACCGACCTTCTGGTTATCGGGACCCATTCGAAGACCGGACTCAAGAAGATGATTCTTGGCTCATTTGCCGAGGGAGTTATTCATCATGCGAATTGTCCAGTTTTGGCGGTTGGTCCTCACGTCAAACCGCCAACGGAAGTCGGCCTCGCGTTCGGCACAATTGTCTTTGCCACCGATTTTCGCCACAGCAGTGTAGAGAAAGCAGGCATTGCGCTGACATTTGCCCAAGACAGCTCAGCAAAGATTTACATGTGCCATGTGTTGGATCACACACCGCCTGATCTCACCGACTCACTCGATCTACAGTTCAAAGCAGAAAAGGGCTTGTCCCGATTGATTCCGATGGCCGCATTCGAGTGGTGTAACCCCGAATGTCTTGTGGACTTCGGGGATGTACCAGAACATATTCTCGGGTTGGCCCAAAGGGTACAAGCAGACCTAATCGTGCTAGGTGCGAGGAGGAGCGCAACATGGAGAACTCATCTCACCGAAGGAACGGTGGGCCAGATTCTCTCGAAGTCAACTTGCCCTGTGCTCACGATCTGTACGGACTGAGGGAATCCCAGAATGCGACGCTGCGTGAAGCCCATTCCACTCCATAAGCGGATAGCCACGCGCCCCTCGATTCGACTCTTCTGCGATCTGTCACCCATAGAGCTTGAAGAGTTCGATTCAATCGGCATTGAGACAACTCTGCCCAAGGGTGCAGTTCTGTTTCGCAAAGGCGACACCGCAAATAGCGTCGCACTTCTTTGTCAGGGCCAAGCGAAACTTCTGAGCCCATCGAGAGAAGGCAAGACCCTGATCCTGGGTGTCGCAGTGCCGGGCGATCTGATCGGTCTTGCGGCGGTCCTATCTGGCGGTGCTCACGAGATTACTGCCGAGATATTAGAAACCGCTGTGGTCAAAATTATCCAAAAGCATGAGTTTCTCGTCTTTCTCCAACATCATGGTCGAGCCAACGTCAGCGTTGCGAGTATTCTCTCCCGGGAATACAAAGCTGAGTTCTTCGACAATCGCCCTATTGAGGCGGCTCATTCGGCTGCTGGTCGTCTGGCTTCCATCATCCTGAAACTTGACAGTGAGACAGAGCCCAAAGATGCAGGCGGCAGTTTCAGGATGGCACTTACGCATCAGGATCTCGCGAACCTTACCGGAACTTCCAGAGAAACAGTGACTCGCATACTCAACAGCTTCAAACGGCAGCACCTGATCTCGAGGCAAGGCGCATCTCTGACGGTCCTCCAGCCGGATTCTCTCGTCCAGCTGGCTGCCCAATAGCAAATGCAGGTGTGAGTGACACCGGTCACGGAATGGCAGGAAACGCCGCCGCTATTGTTGGTTACGTGACAGGAGGATGGACATGGTTACGACGGAATCAAGGCAGGCATGTGTTCCATTGCCGACTTTTCAAAGAGTCCTACTCTGCACCGACTTCTCGGAGACATCGCAAGCAGCTCAGGAGGTGGCGACTCGCCTCTGCCAAGGCAGAGATGTTCAGCTGACAGCAATGCATGTTTCTGAGTATGGACCTATGGCGGCGGTCACCGAAGAGGGCTTGGATTACATTCTTGGACTGACAGCAAAGGAACATCGCGCTCTGCAAGCGGTAACTCTTCAGATGAGCAGTAAGGGAATTCAAGTTGAACCGGTGATGGCTGAGGGAACCGCGGCTGCCTTGATCCTGGAAGAGATAGAGCGCCGAAAGATCGACTTGGCCATAATCGGCACTGAGGCCGCGAAAGGATTGAACCGGTTCGTCTTTGGGTCGACCGCCGAAGAAATCTTTCGTCGTGCACCATGTGCCGTTCTTACAGTGCGGCAGACCCTGTCCTTCCCTTCATCGCAAAAGCACGGAAGACCAGTTGTTTTTTCCACCGATTTCGAAGATTGCTCGCTGCATGCGCTGCGCTACGCGGCGAGCCTCGCGGAGATGAATCGATCACCTCTGCACATCGTGCACGTGCTACCGCCAACCGCGGAGCGGGGCGAGGCGGCCCCGTTGATCATGAAGGAGGCGTTACGGCAGTTGGCTGTCTCGCTGCCCGCGGACGGAACCCTCCCTCATTGCGAAGTACTCGTTGGGCGAGACGTATCGCACACGGTCGTCGAATATGCGAAGGAACAGGATGCCGACTTCATCGCGATAGGAGCACGCAGAAAGTCGTCCCTCGCTGCCCACTTGCCACCTCACCGAGTCTTTCGAATCATTATGACGGCGACTTGTCCGGTGCTCACCGTTGCCTGTGAAGGTAGGTCAGTGCAACATCTTTCGGCGGCTTCGTAGTTAGTGTTCTACATCCTTTACTGTCCGCCTTCAGGAGAAGGCTCATGCAAGGCCCGGAACAGTCAGGACTGGGCAAGTGGCAGAGCGGATGATCGTTGTGAGCGTTCCCATTTGAGATGGGCTGCTTGCTGAGTGAGCGATTCCAAAGCATACGAGAGCGGCCGAAGTCACTTTCGCCTGATCCAGGATGTGATCACTCTGCGATCCGAATCGCAAAGTCCAACTCGATCCAACTCCGCTCGCCCGGAAGTAGACGGCAATCTTTTCTTCTTTCATCTCGAGACTTCGCAGAAGGGTGCGCGGTTCGACACCTATTCTTGGCGGCTCGACGTGAACTATGTGAACATGTCCTGCAAATTTGCGCGCTAACTCACGCACGAGTATCTGTGCGGCGTGCGGCTCCTCAGGTAGTGCAGAAGCATAAATGATCTTTGCCAGGCGCACCGCACCGCTAGGCCGCTCCTTTACAGATGGCCCGACCACCAGCACGGGACAATGCAGCGAGCGGAGCAGAAATTCCGCCGTGGATCCCAAAGTGCTTCGTTTGGCTGTATGGAAGCCGTAGGCACCCATCAAAAGAAGATCAGGCTTTCGTTCGGCTGCTAACTGGACCAAGAGGTCGGCTGGCGCGCCGGTCCGAACGATGTAGGACGACCTTATTCCCTGAGCCTGAAGTCGGCCGACAATGAGGTCCAGGTCCCCTAAATCATCTAACCGCTCAGCTCTGGCGGTAGCGACGCCGTCATGCATCTCGCCTCCAAACGACTCAGGAGACTGAATGTGGACCAGTGTGACCTCGGAGCCAAACGCTTTGGCAACTTCTGTAGCGTAGGAGAGAGCCAAACTGGAGCCCGTAGAAAAATCTGAGGCGACCATAAGCGATTTCAACGGAGATTTCTTCTCAATCACTTCTGATGCTGGTGGTGCATTGTCATTTTGAACAGTCACAATCTGCATAATCTTCCTCGCGGGTAATGACGATTCGAAGTATGCGCTGCGGGCGCGAGCCACGATGTGATGATGATCACAGTCCAAATCCAAGTGGCGACTAATTCAGTCAGCTCAGCTTCACGAGAACTGTGACCGGCATCACCAGACGCAAGGCGCCGAATGCTTAGAGTGGGGTCATGAAAGACCTAGCTATTCCTGACAAACAGGAAACCACGCAGCCCACAGCAACAATGAAGGCGCTCGTCTTTCGCGGACCCAATCGGGTCGCGCTTGAAACCGTACCTTTGCCCAAGCCGGGGTATGGGGAGGCCATCTTACGAGTCACGCTGACGACGATATGCGGTACTGACATACATATCTTCAAAGGCGAATACCCGGTCAAGCCCGGTCTGACCATTGGGCACGAAGCTGTGGGCACTATTCACGAGTTGGGGCCAGGAATATCTGGATATAACATCGGCGAGCGTGTGCTGGTCGGCGCTATCACTCCCTGCGGGCAGTGCTGCTCGTGTCTCAACGGAAATCAATCACAGTGTGGCGGAGTACCGACCGGCGGATGGAAATTTGGCAATACTGTGAACGGCGCGCAAGCCGAATATCTGTTGGTGCCCTTTGCCCAGGCCAACATGGCTAAGATTCCCGATAAACTACGCGATGAGCAGGTTATCCTTCTGGCCGACATTGCGTCGACGGGTTTTTCGGCTGCAGAGCGTGCCGAGCTTCAATTGGGAGATAGCGTCGCAGTATTGGCGCAGGGTCCGATTGGATTGTGCGCAACTGCTGGTGCGCGGCTCAACGGGGCAAGCCTCATCATCGCGACAGAATCGAATCCGTCGCGGCAACAAGTAGCGCTCCAGATGGGTGCGGATGTCGTGCTCGACCCAAAGAGAACCGACGTTCCCACGGAGATCAAGAAGCTGACGAAGGGCCGGGGAGTCGATGTTGCAATTGAGGCGTTAGGGACCCAGGCGACGTTCGAAACCGCTTTACGTGTTCTTCGACCGGGTGGAACGCTCTCCAGCCTCGGCGTCTACGCGGGCAAATTAGACATTCCCGCAGACGCTTTCGCTGCCGGTTTGGGAGACCACAAGATTGTGACGACACTTTGCCCCGGCGGCAAGGAGCGCATGCGTCGCCTAATGGAACTGGTTCTGCACAATCGCGTCGATCTCACTCCCTTGTTAACCCACAGTTTTTCCTTGGATGAGATTGTCGATGCCTACGCTTTGTTCAGTGAACAGCGGGACGGCGTTCTAAAAGTCGCGATTCGCCCGCACACTTGTCAGGCGAAGTCCTGAAGCTCTTTTCCAGGTGTGGACGCCCGAAGCGCATTCAATACGGCCAGAAGGTCAATCAACTCCTGTCCGAGCGCGCCAGCGATTGGAGGTAGAAGGCCGAGTACTGCCAACAACATGCCAATGAAACTCAAGAGCATGCCCCCGACAGCGCTTTGAAGTGCGATGCGACGCATGCGCCTTCCAATGTGAAGCAACTCGTCCACCTTGGCCAAACTGGGTTCCAGGATTACGACACCGGCCGATTCCGCGGTGATATCGCTGTTCTGTCCGAAAGCAACGCCCACCGTGGCAGCGAGCATGGCCGGAGCATCGTTGATGCCATCTCCCAGGAACAACGTCGTATGCTTCGTCGTATGCTCCGTGACGATTTGAAGCTTCTGTTCTGGCGTGAGGTTTCCGCGGACGTCCTCGATACCTACGATTTGAGCTAAATGCTGAACCTCAATATCACGATCGCCGGACAAGATGATCAGGTGGTCAACGTGATGTTTTGGGCGCAGATGGCCGAGGAAAGACCTGCTCTCACTTCGAGGGCGATCATGGAATCGAATGAGGCCAGCCACCTGAGAATCGATGATGATCACGCATTCCATTCCTGAAGTTGTGGATGGAAGCCGTGCTGCCAACTCCGGCCGGATGTGTTTCCTTCCGGTGATCATGATGCCTCTTCCACCGACACGCCCTCTCAGACCCTCGCCCGGCTTTTCGCCGATGTCTTCGGCATTGACAAGAGTTACTCCATGCTCTTGCGCCGAACGCAGGATCGCACCTGCGAGGGGATGTTTGGAGTATTGCTCGAGGCTCGCGCTGAACTTTAAGATGTCCTCTGTAGTTGCGCCTGACAGGCAAACAATTTCCGTGACCGCGGGCTCGCCATGTGTCAGAGTGCCGGTCTTATCGAAGAACATGACGCGGATGTCGCCGACCTGTTCCAAGACAGCAGGTTTCTTGATCACGATGCCTCGTTTCGCGGCGAGTGAAATGGTCCCGATAATCGCAACGGGAATTGCCAAAAGTAACGGACAGGGCGTTGCGATCACAAGTACCGCGAGAAAGCGTTCAGACTGACCGCTGATGAGCCAACCGACAAGGGCTATCAAGACAACAACGGGTGTGTAAAAGGCACCAAGCCGGTCTGCCAGCCTGCGGATGGCCGGCGGTCTTTCTTCAGCGGTTTTCATCACTTGAATGATTCGCTCATAACGTGAGTCCACGGCGAGCTTGTCGGCGATGATCGTGAGTGCCGAGTCTTCGTTGAGGGCACCTGCAAACACCTGCGATCCTGAGGTCTTGCGAATCCGAAAAGGCTCTCCCGTGAGAAATGATTCATCCATCGTGCCGGTGCCGGATTCCACGGTACCGTCCACCGGACAGATTTCGTGAGGGAAGAGAATCAGGCGATCTCCGATGCGGATCTCGCCGACTCCCACATCGGACGTGCTTCCTCCCAGTACGCGATGAGCCACGCCCGGCGAGCGACTAGCCAGCGCATTCAGCACGGAAGAGGCACGCCGCGTAGCGATCTCCTCCAGAGTTTGGCCACCGGAGAGCATCAGAATGATGATGGCAGCTACGAGCGGCTGGTGTAACAGGGCAGCCGTTACGATCGATAGACCTGCTAGAAAGTCCGCTCCAAACTGACGCTTAGCTAACTGCACTAGAAGGTCGTAGAGCAGCGGGAGTCCACCCATGATAATCGCGATCCACAGTGGTGTTGAAAAGACCCTCGCAGGTTGATGCACCAAATACTTCAATATCAGGTGCAAAGCTATAGCTATGAGAGAAGCGCCCGCGGTTAACTGATTCCACGAGCGCGTTGCCCGCTGAAGGCGTTCGGCTTGCCGCCGGCGTGTCTTACGCGGTTTCGTTAAGCCGTCGTTCATTGTGGAATCCAATAGGCGCTCGCGCTCATATAGGTGAACACGTCGCGATTACTTATCAGCCGGAGCCATTGATAGTCTTCCCCAAACAACGAAGCCGAGGATACCAGTCGTTTGTATTGGCCTCTCCTCTGGCGGGATCGCGCCCGTCCAGGTGAGTATTGAGACCAATGAGGTGGGGTGCTCGTGGCGCAGATTCATTAGGAGGTTTCCGCAATGGATTTTCGGGTCAAGATGAATGCAACGGTTAGCAGGATGGCCGCGAGCACATACCCTGCTGCAGCCTTTTGGATGGCGTATCCCAGCCCATGGCGCAGCGCGAGATACCCCATGACGACAGGTGCCGTCGTGCCTCCTAACAACCATCCGAATGCATTCATCACTCCAGTGCTGACGCCACGCATCGATGCAGGCAATTCATCAAAGAGTGAGGCAAATATGTTGGCATCATAGACACCTTTGCAAAAGCCCCACAGCGCTAGCAGCATGAGTGTCGTGGCTAGCACGCTTTCCCGACCGCACAAATACACGAACGGAGCAGCTGTTAACGCGCCAAGGATCTGCACGAGAATGCGCCCTCCTCGCCTGTTGCTTCCTTTGTCCGCGATAACACCGCCAGTAAAGGACCCTAACACCGCGGCCCCCTGTGCCAATGCAGTTGCCAGGAAGGCGGCTTGTGCCAAGCTGAGGTGAAATCGCTCATAGAGGAAGCTCGGCATCCAAACCAACTGCACGACCGCTACAAAGTTCATCGCACCGAAGCCCAGCACCAACAACAGTGCTGAGGGCTTCCGCTTTAGCTGCCGGACGAAGTTTCTGACCTGTGAAAAAGATGCACGCTCTGTGGTCGTCGCCCGGAGTGGTTCTTTAAGAAGTCGGGCAAGCACCAGACCCAGTCCCATTCCGAGTACTCCGAAGATGAGAAAGGAGGCGCGCCAGCCAAACCTCTCGCCAAGCCAGCCCGCGACCAATCCTCCCGCTACAGTCCCCACGTAGACGCTTGTCTGATGAGTTCCAAATGCTCTCGACCTGGTTTTGCCGGGGTGGTACACGGCCAACATGGACATTGAAGCTGGGAAGTAGATCGACTCACCGAACCCCTCGGCGGCCCGAAACAGCAGCAGTGAAGTAAAAGTTCGGGACAGAGCGGTGGCCGAACAGATAAAGCTCCAAATCTCCAGGCCAGCAAGAATCGCGGTTTTGTATCGCATGCGATCGACAATGATTCCCATGACCGGGCAGGCGATCGCATATGTCCAAGCAAAGGCGGAACCCAACATGCCCAACTGGAATGCATTCAGGTTGAAGTCGTGTGCGAGCAGCGGAAATACAGAGAAGATCGCCTGGCGGTCCGCGTAATTGAAGAAGCAAATCCACCACAACATCGCGACCACTTGCCATGCATAGCGAGAGGCGTGAGACTGGTCCGGAGTCGCGGGGTTTGTGGATTGCGTTACAGAGGAAACGGCCACATGGCACTCAAAGAAGAACTATTTGTTGATTCGCGCCCAACTGTATCAAAAACTATTGTGTGACGTATGTTGGGAAAACGAAACAGAGCTTGACCGAAGGATCCCATGTCCCAAAAGCTGCTGAAAGGAATCATCGTCCCAACGATCACACCTCTAACCCAACAAGGGACATTAGACAAAGCCGGGTTAGAACGCCTTGTGGATCACCTTCTCGATGGTGACATCAACGGTCTATTCCTTGCGGGCACCACAGGTGAAGGCCCAGCGTTGAGCTACCAGATCCGCAGGGAGTTGGTTTCGAACGTCTGCAAGCAGATCAATGGCCGCATCCCTGTCGTCATCGCAGCACTGGACAGCTCGCCGGCTGAGACACTGAACATGATCTCGCACGCGGCCGACGCCGGTGCTGTTGCAGCCGCTGTGGCCCCTCCTTTCTACCTGCCATTGAGCCAAACCGACATCATTCGCTACGTCGAGACAATTTCTCAACGGAGCCCGCTGCCGCTCTATCTCTATAACGTTCCCAACGCGAACCTTCCCCGGTTTAGCCTGGGAGCCTTGGACAGGCTATCGCAGCTTGATAACGTGCGCGGCTTCAAGGACAGCACCGGAAGCCGCGAGTTTTTGCTTGATGCCATCCGAATCTTCAGCAGGCGCCCGGACAGCTCTGTCCTGGTCGGACCCGAGGGGCTGCTGATGGAGGCGTTGCGGGCGGGGGCCGACGGCGGCGTCTCAGGTGGCGCCAATCTGTTCCCCGAACTCTACCGGCGAACGTACGATGCTGCCGTTGCCGGTGACTGGAGAAAAGCCGAGCAGTTGCATCGATTGATACTACGCATCGAGAAGGATTTTTACTGCGTGGGAGAAGCTGAATCGGCGCTGATCCGCGGAGTCAAGGTTGCCGCCGGCCTTCTGGGGCTGTGCAACGACACGATTGGCTCGCCTTATTCTCCTGCAACTCCGGAACAAATACGCGATGTGGCCCAGAAGCTTGACAGGTTCCGGAAGGCGCTCCAAGAGACCTTTGCATAATCCATCACACTTGGTGAGAAACCCACCTCCTGATTTTGCTAGCCGCCGTCCGATCTTCTAAGCCGCTGATGGCGCTACGAAGTAGCTGGGCCAACGGCTTGCGTGTTGCTGGCGGAACTTGCGGAATGGTGTCGGCACGACTGGCGCAAGTGACAGTTGCCGCCTCTCTCTCTTCGAGAGCACTATCCAACTGGTTGTCTGCCGATCGATCCCGCGCCTCTATTGAGACTGCTGATCGCGGATTCCTCCAGAGTCGGACAAACCGGCCCGGCCACAGTACAGGAATGAGCCGTTGCAGTACTGTGGGCCGGGCTTCCGTATATGTCCGGCGGCCATGTTGCTGTCGTGACCAAAGACGGATTGCTCGGCGTATTGACTTTCGAAATAGCGCAAAAAGTCAGGTGCTCATGGATTTCCATTACATGACACGCATAAGCGAAAATCTCCTGGCAAGAGTCAGCGGCCCGATGAAGTTCCGTTTGCTTCTTCAACCGTCGACCTCGCTTTTCCTTGCGATCCGCGGCGGATTGAGAGATGCAAGAGTGGGGGATCCTCCCTATTTCTGGGGTCTCTTCACTGGCCCGGCAGAGCGCAGGGTGATGCTGAAAGACGGTTGGAAGTCCATCAGCAAGCTATTCATCTTTGCGGTGTTGCTTGACGTTATTTACCAGATCATCGAGCAGCGTTTTGTCTATGTGGGCGAAGCCGTGCTGGTCGCGGTCATTCTGGCGATGGTGCCCTACCTTCTGGTCCGAGGACCCGTGAACCGCATCGCGCGCGACATTCAAAAGGAACGATTAGCCGGACGCTAAACGCTCATGATCGCCAACAGAAGTTCCATGTCGGTTCGCGAAGGGACTGGTACGTATGACAGTTTCAGGCGGATAAGGCTGCCGTTAGCCTGATCCTGCCCTCAAGCTGGAGTTGTCATCGGGATCTCTGGTAATCGATCTGTCTTGTCTGCACTGACGAGGTTGAACCGCACTCGCCTGAGAGAAAGGCGACTATGAAAACAGGCGCCACCGCGCAGCCTCCCGCAGCCGTGGAACTGCCCGTCGAAAAGATCGCGACGGTGAAGGTACCGACAGCGTCGGAAACCGCTGAGGGCCGACGTCTGCTCGAGACGCATGGCAAGCTT
>Ga0126381_100004291_pt1 | contig 15514 bp, 11 predicted proteins | sample PanSoiMetPlot_28_FD_96465 | JGI IMG/M metagenome (GOLD analysis project Ga0126381, IMG submission 96465) | Tropical forest soil microbial communities from Panama - MetaG Plot_28 | ecosystem: Environmental > Terrestrial > Soil > Tropical forest > Bulk soil | place: Panama | collected 2016-02-17 | reverse complement strand
TGTTTGTGCCAACTGTTCCTCATCCAGAACTGCATCAACGGTTTCAGAAAGATGATCTGAACATGATTGCTATCGGAGCACTCCAGCAGAGTGTCTGAGGCAAAACTTCCGGTTTGCCGACAATTCGCTCGTAGCGGTGGGAAAGGTTATGCGCGAGAGGTCTCTATCGTTCAGTTCATGACAGTGACGGTCCATATGCATTCGCTGTCCGCAAGCCACACGATGTGGATTGGCGTCTGCCCGTTACCACATGGCTTCGACAGGTCTGGATTAATGCGGATGATTGCACTGCCCCATCCCTTTACGGTGAGACGGTAAGTGCCACGCCGAAGGCCCTTGATTTGGAACGAGCCAGTTTTGTCGGTCGAACCGACCCAAATAGTCTTGCCATCGGAAAGAAGTCGAACTTGGGCGGACTTTAGCGGCCTTTGCTGTAGGCTCACATAGCCGTTTATCGTATCTCCAACGATTGCTGCCTGCTGCGATTTCGGGTCGGGACAACGCTGTGCATAGCACGCAGCCGAGAGCATAATCCCGATTGCGACCAGAGATGGCAGCGCTTTCATGGCTTGTCATTTATGTTACGTGAAGCAGCCGTCGTAGAGGGCGCTGCTGTGGGAATGCCAATCAGTTTTTCGTTTGTGGGCGAGTGACCGGCAATCCGGAAGTTACGCTGGTCTGGGATCTCCGAAGCCGCCGATTGTTACGGCGCGAGGTCGAAGGGAATTCCTTCGAGCCATCCGAAAATCCCATTCGATTCATCCTCATCGCAAACACAGTTCTCCTCTGGGTTTTGTGGGTTATAGAGCATCCCGAGGACTGCCCCTTTTTCCCATCTGCGTGAGGAATAGAATTTGCCACCGTATTGCTTTTCAGGTGCGGCATAGGAAAAACGAACTACGAAGTACCCCACGAATAGGCTGCTCTGAGTCTGCGGTGGAGCGTCTTCCCACTCACAACTTTGGATTGTTGCAGTGGTCACACTCCAATTCTCGTAGGTCATTTGGGCTGAATTGTTGCACTGCTCTTGGATAGTTTCCGAGTGACCGGCAAACCGGAACTTACGCGCCCGGGGCGACCGGAACCGGGGTTTACGGTTGGTTCTTTAGCTTCTCAAACCATGTTGGGTCCACTTCCGCCATCGCGTCGGTGACATCTTGGACATGAAATCCGCGTCGCATCAGTTCCTCAACGAGGCTCTTGCCGTCCATCGGTTCCGAAGTAGACCAGCTCCCTCCACCCCTCCATTGCGGGGTAACCGCTAACGCGGTGTACAGATCGTCCGACACTCGCTTCACTCTTATCGTCATGCGAATACACCGTGATTCTCTCAGAGGAACGGCTCTTGCACACGAGTTGTTTTCCGTTATGGGCGAGTGACCGGCAAACCGGAAGTTATGCCGGATTGTGAGACCGGCCTGAGCCGGAGGCACCGTGACCGGCACCACCGGCTCGTATACCGCTCACAGCGGCGTTGCTGCTGGACATGGGCAGGCGAACCAGATCGTCTAAGCAAACAACTGCGCCCTTAGTGGTTTTACCTGCGTTTTACACTTGCTTGCACAGGGCGCTGTTTCTTAGCATTCGGTTGGGCGGTGACCCCGGAAGGACTTGGACCTTCATCACGCCGGGTACGAACCAGGTGCTCTATCCAGTTGAGCTACGGGGCCATCCTGAAAGCGCCAGAGATCACGAGTCTCTGGCGCTTTCCTATTTACAGAGTGCCTTATTTCGTGTGCACCCTTCTATGTGGATAAATGGGTGCACACGGAGGATAACGCGTACCGGCAGGGGGGGGCTGTGAATCCCCGGACGAACAACAACGTCAAACAACCACGCCCGCGCCGCGTACTACGTGTCCGCTGAATACAAGCCTATTGCGACATTCCAGACCCGTACAAGGCGCAAAACGAGTGCATTTCGGAGGATTTTGCTGTGCGAAATCGCGCGAAATGTGGAGAATCCAGCGAAGCCCCCGGCGTTCGCGTCCGGCTGCTTTGAAATTACGCGGCTTCTTCCCGCTGTTTTTTGCCCGATCCGACCGGTCGACCCCGCTTTGCGCATACACCCTGTGGGATCGTGGTCCGTTTGCATTCGAGGTTGCCGGAGATGTTGCGTTCTTCCATGAGCCAGCCAACTACTTGCTTGAGGAACACCCTGTTCTGCGCCGGGGTGTTGAGTGACCGAGCACGCTTCATAATCTGCCGAGCAGAGTTAAAGAAGTCTTTGGCTGCGTCGTCGGTGGTCACGCTGACGATTCTGCCCGCGTTTCGAGCCACCTTGCGCTCCCTGAGCGCAGGTCTGAGGGTGTTCTCTATGAACGCGTCGAGCGTGGCAGGGTCTTTTTCTTTCGGGGCAGGGAGTTCCTTTGAGACGTTCGCCAGCTCCATCAGTCCGATTCCTGTCGTACCCCTCAGGAGCACGGCGCCTCGTTCGGCCAGATACTTGGTAAGGTGTTCTGGCCATTGGATTTGCTCGTACTGTTGCAGCATCCTAAATGCGGTGGCTTTCGACGCATCAAAGACAGTCTTCACGTAAGTAGTGAAGGTCATCGATTCGCCTTGGAGTAGCTTCCTGACCTCTATAAGCTCGATGCATCGGTTGACCTGCGCCAGCTGTTCAACCCCGACGAAGCGTTTGATCTTAGAGGTTTTTTCCTGAAGCCGCTCTTTCTTCGAGCTAGAAAGATCATCCCACCCGGGAGAGTTGGATAACCCCGGATCGTAGACGATAATCTTGGTCATTTCTTTCTGCCTCCAGTTTCTGGAAAATCTTGCTGCATATTTTAGCCACCGCCCGCCGGAAATTGCAAGGATAATTATGTTGGAAAATATCAGGTTGAGAATCCTGGGCGCAGTTGTTACGGAGCAACAGGCACCGGAAAATGACAAGCTACGTTCGACGCTGGCCTAATATCCACTGAGCCATCCACTATGTATCCACTATCGGCTGACGAACAGCACAAACAATGCCGAATGATGTCTAACAAATGCTATATAAATCAATTATTTGCACGTACAGACGAATGATGAAACACATTCCTAAACTGCGTGGCGGAAGTTCGACTCGCCGACATCACGGCACTCGATGCGTGAAAGTGTGCTCTGAGGGAATTGGCACACTGTTTGCACTTTACTCACCGGCACTCACCGGCAAAATCGAATTGTGCCTAAAAAGCCGCCTGAATTGCGGTGAGCGTCAGTATTTTCCCGCCCAAAATCCTTCTGCTCAAGCCCGAATTTGCACTCACTTTCGCACTCACACAAGGGACTACAAAGCGTACTTTTCGGCACTTTTCACGGCTTTTCGGTGAGTTGGGATGCTTTAGATTCTTAAATTTAGGGGTTTTAGGAAACTGCTGCTCTATCCACCTGAGCTACGGGGCCACGGGAAAAGGGAGGCCATCAACAGGTTAGCATCGACCTCTGAAGCTGTGTGTTTCAAGGCTCCCGTTCGCGCGACGAGTGCCGATTGAGCATCGAAAACCGATTGCTATTCCATGAAAAATGAGAGGCCCGCCGGTTTGGCGAGCCTCTCAAGTTTAAGCTTTCGAATGACCACAAAACGTGCAGATGGCGCCCGAAGACGCCATGCAGGGCCCGTGCAAACACTTGCTCTGCTTACAGCTTAGGGCCGTTCCGACGCAAGCCAAATACACCCTTCGACCCATCCCGCATTGCACTCTCCGGTGATCACGAAAGTCCCGTGCGCCTCGACCCTGCCCCTTGCCCCCGGACTACCTGCTACCATGAATTTCGGTGCGAGAGGTCAAGCGCCGGATCTGAATCCTCCTGAGGAGTTCCTGTCCGGCGATGTTTTTGTGCCGTTTTCGTCCTCCATCACAGAAATTGTTTCGGCACTTCAGGCAGAAAGTGGCAATTCCCGTCTTCCCCAATTCGGCAACCCGCGCCCCGTTCCTCGTCGCTGTCCTGTCGCTTTCCTGCATGGTCTGCTCCGCACAAGACCCATCTCCACAGTTCAATGACATCGCCTCCCGCGCGGCTGCCGCCCGCGATCAGCAGAACGTGCCTGCTGCTATCCAGCTCTACGCGCAGGCCGAACAGCTCAAGCCCGATTGGCAGGAAGGCTGGTGGTATCTCGGCGTCCTGCAATACAGCTCCAATCAGTACGCCGGCGCCATCGACGCCTTCACGCGCCTCTTGCAACTTGCCCCCACGGCCGTGCCAGCGATGGCCTTGCGCGGCCTGTGCGAATTTGAGACCGCCGCATACGACGATTCGCTCCGCGACCTCGAGCAGGCCACCGCCCACGGCGCTCTCAATGAACCCCGCAACGAAGAGATCATCCGTTATCACCTGGCACAACTGCTCACCCACGCCAGCCGTTTCCAGGACGCACTCGAGCAATACCAACGCCTTGCCACCTTGCGCACGGGTGCACCCGACTCGGATCTGCTGATCGGAATTGGCCTCGCAGGCATGCGCGATCCGTCGTTTCCGAAAGACGTCTCCGCACAGAACCGCGAACTTTACCAGGCTGCCGGGAACGCAGGTTATGTCTTCCTCTCCGGAGACAACGAAAAAGCCGACGATCTCTTCTCGCAGCTCTTCGCCCGTTACTCCTCCGCGCCCAATCTTCACTACTTCTACGGATTCCTCCTCTTCCCTCACGATCCAAGCCTGGCGATCGATCAGTTCAACAGCGAACTTGCCGTCAATCCTTCCAACGAGACCGCGAATGCAATGCTTGCGCTCACGCTCGTGATCGCAGGCCGCTTCGCTGAGGCGCTTCAGCCTGCGCAGAGGGCATATGACAATGCTCCGGACATGGAGATGGCGCAGATCGCGCTTGGGCGGTCGCTGGCCGAGACTGGAGAGATGAAGCGCGGCGCCGAATTACTGAACCAGGTAATCGCACGTGACCCAGGCAATCTCGAGGCGCATTTGGGCCTCGTTTCTATTTACTCCCGTAGCGGAAACAGACAGGATGCAGAGCGTGAGCGCAAAGTCTGCCGTGATCTGGCGAAGTAGCTCTCGGGCTCTTGCCGCCGCCGTGTGCGCCTTCGCAGTGGCGATTCTGCCCTGTTTGCTTCCTGCGCATGACTCCGCGCACGCAGAGCAGGCGAAGCCGTCGAAGGACAACGTCAGCTGTGCAACCTGTCATAACGGTGTCACCAGCTCGTACAAGACCGCACCGATGCGTCACGGGATGGAGCCGCTGGGTGCGAATCCTGCGTTGAATGCCCATCCCGATCTGACCATTCAGCTCGGCGGTTATACCTATCGCGTGCAGACCAAAGGCGGTCAAAGCACCTACTCGGTATCCGACGGAGCGGACACCCTTACGCTTCCGATCCACTGGATATTCGGTCAGCATGCCCAGACGTGGGTACTCGAGAAGGACGGCCATTACTACGAGAGCCTTGTCAGCTACTTCCCGGGCGCCAATGGTCTCGCAATCACTCCCGGCGACCAGAAGATCACGCCCCACAATCTGATTGAGGCGATGGGCCGCCAGTTGCCTCTCTGGGAGACCCGCACCTGCTTCAACTGCCACGGCACCGGCGTCACGACCGGCGAAAAACTCGACCCCCACAGGATTACACCTGGCCTCAACTGCGAACGCTGCCATGCAGGAGCGCAGCAGCACATGGCCGACGCCGTGAACGACAACTTCAAAACGCTTCCGAAATCGCTCAAGCATCTCGACGCGGAACAGACTTCCGATTTCTGCGGACAGTGCCATCGCACCTGGGATTCCGTGATGCGCAACAAATGGCACGGCCCAGCATTCGTGCGCTTTCAACCGTATCGTCTCGAACTCAGCAAGTGCTTTATCGGGAGCGATCCGCGCATTAGCTGCCTTGCGTGTCACAACCCGCATCAGCCGGTGAATCATAATGCCGCGTACTACGATGCGAAGTGCCTCGCATGCCACGCGGAGACAAAAACCGCGTCGACAGCGCCAGTGACCGCCGTTAAGACCTGCCCTGTTGCCCAACAGAACTGTTCAAGCTGTCACATGCCAAAGGTTGAATTGCCCGGAGGCCACGCCAAGTTCACAGATCATTTCATTCGCGTGTCAAGGCCAGGCGAACCGTATCCTGAATGACCAGGGCACTCGGCTGTCTTCGATGGCCTTCTCAGTCCAAAGAAAAAGAGCGCGGCAGCAATGCCACCGCGCCCGGAGTGGAAACCATTTACTTGAGTTAGAAGATGAATTTGCCGCCGAACTGGAGTTCCCTCGAGTCCTGCGCGCCCGTGACAAAGCCGAAGTTCTGGTTCGCCACAGTGCGATTGAAGTTATTGAACTGCGTGTGATTAAACGTATTGAAGCTCTCCACGCGAAGTTCAAAGCGCGACCGTTCCGTCATCGCGAACGACTTGAACAGCGAGGTGGTGAAGTTGGTGCGGCCCGGTCCGACTACGATATCCCTTCCGGACTGACCGAATCCGAGGTTTGGACCGCCTAGCCACGACGCCGTGGGCGCCGAGAACCCGTCGGAAGCAACCCATTGGTATCCTGAGTTCTGTCCCACAGTAGCCTGCCCCTTGGTGTATTTCACCTTGCCGATGAAGTTGGCCCGGTTGGTATAGTTTCCGCCCAAGCCCACCGTGTCGGCATATCCGCCGCCCGGAGCATTGTTGCCGGCCCAGGGCATACCAGACTCGGTAATCTCCGTGCCGGAGATTTCCCAGCCACCAAGGATGGAGTGCACCAGGCCGGTCGAGCCCGCGAAGATCGGCAGCCGGTAGGTGTAGTTGATGTTCAGGATGTGACGGCGATCGAGGCTGCCGGATCCTCTGTCGTATTTCAGGTTCCAGGGATTGGTGCTCGTGTTCAGATCGACGCTACCAACCTGGTCGTCGATCTCGTGCGACCAGGTGTAGTCCACCTCGTAGCTGAGACCGTGCTTGTTTTGTTGACGCAAACCCACCTGCAGGCTGTTATAGCCGCCGGTAAGTATGTTCGAGATCTGGTTCATGCCGTTGAAGCCGGGATATGTTCGGGCATTCAGCGAGTCGACGGTCGACAGCGAGCCGTTTGCGGCGGCCTGCCTGGTCGCCATCGGCGTTGTCAGTGGGAAGGGGTTGATTGGGTAGTTGGTGTTCTGATGCCACGCAATGTTGCCTACATATTGCGACACCAGGACCAGAGAAGGCGCCAGCTCGCGCTGTACACCCAAGCTGTACTGCGCAACGGCCGGTGGGGGGTAACCCATGGCTTCACTGGTGGGACCCTGGGTGAACAGCGGTATGGTCGCAGCGCCGCCGCTCTGCCAGTTGAAGCTGGTGTTGGTCAGCTCGACGTTAGACGCCGATGGAGTGTTAACGAACGGAGCGCCGCCTGCGATGTTGTAAATGTCGTTGCCCTGCATGCGCTCGAAGAACGTTCCGAAGCCGCCGCGGAGCACGGTTTTTCCATCGCCCAGCAAGTCATACGAGAAGCCCACGCGAGGCTGGTATGTATTGAAATCGTTCCGGACGACGCCTCGCGGGATTCCGTTCTGTCCCGCGATCGCGATGCCATTCATGTAGTACTGGTGGCCGTTGATCGTCTGCAAACCAGGGCTGCCGGCGGCAAAAGAGCCGTTGGAGTTGAACATCGGCTTCAGAGCGGACTGATAGAGCGACGGAACGAAGTTGGAGATGGAGTTTGTGCGTTCCCATACGTGCGGCAGCGCGTCATAGCGAATACCGTATTGAACGCTCAACCGGTTGTTGAGGTGCCAATTGTCTGTGGCATATACCGAGATGGTGTTGTTCACGTAATGGAAAGTAGGATTGGTCTCCGCCTGGTTGAAGGCAGTCGCAAGGCCCAGCTCGAAGTCCAGGTAGGAGTCGCCCGTCAGCAGACCGGAAGGCTTGTGGTTGGTCGAATCCCATCCGTCGCCAAAGGTGTAGGTGCCTTCGGTCTGAGCGCCGTTGATCTGATTCTTCGTGTACCGGTTATAGCCGCCGCCGAACTTCAGCGAGTGCTTGCCTGTCGTCCACGAGAGGCTCACGAGCTCGTTATAGTCCTCGGCTCCATTCTTCCACGGGTCGTTTCCAGGACCCCAGGTGGTGCCGAAGGTCGAGATTGAGAGATTGGGCAGCCGGTTCAGATCGTTGTTCTTCGCTGGGAAGTAGGACCCCGTGTTCCAGCCCGAAGGCTTGATGAAGGACCCGCCGCCCGCCGCAACCGGCGAAATTACAATCTTGTTGCCGTCGTAGTTGAACGCCGCTTCCAGTAGCATGTTCGGCGCCATGGTGCCTGTCAGCTTGATTACCGACATGTATGAAGGATTGACAAAGTTTGAGCCGACCGACGGATAGCTGTCGGAGCCCCACAGAATGGTCGCGTAGTTCTGACTCACTGCGTCGTGCACAAAGTGCCCGAACAGTTGCCATTTGTCGTTGATGTTGTGGTCAATACGGAACAGATCTTCACGCACAAACGTGGGCAGTTTACCCGCGGTGGGTGTGAAGGTGTCACCTGGGTTCGTGGCTGCGGGAACATTCTTCATGCCGTTGAAGATCAGGGCATTCGGATCCAGCAGGTCGCCCGGAATCATGTTGCCCGGGAAAGGCTGGCCCGGAGTGAGTTCCGGATGGATCGCGAGCAACTGGCCAATCCGCGAATTGGGACTGACTTGTGGCACAAACAGCTGGTTGCCCACACCTGCAGCGATCTGGTCCTTGTTATTGAACGCCGGCACCTTGTAGACGAAGCTCTGTGCCGTCGTGGGGTCGTTGCCCTGTGGAACGGTGTTGATGGGCGAAGAAGACTGGCCCTGAATGATCCTGCGCCACTCCTCGTTGTAGAAGAAGAAGGTCTTCTTCTTTCCCTCGTTGTAGACATGCGGAATGAACGCCGGTCCGCCCAGGTTGAAGCCAAATACGTTGTAACGCAGTTCCGAGATCTTCCTCTGCTGACCCTTGTTGTTGTCGAAATAGTTGTGCGCCTTGAATGCATCGTTGCGGTCAAACATCCACGCTTCACCGTGGAAGCCGCTGGTGCCGCTCTTGATCGACATCGAGACCGTGCCACCCGACGAAATGCCATAGTCAGCCGGGTAGTTGCTGGCCAGCACCTGGAACTCAGCCAGCGCATCCTGCGACGGCATGACGGACATTTTGCCGCCCGAACCGCGGTCGTATGATTCGCCGCCATCCAGCAGCCATACGTTGTGATGCTGGTTCAGACCGTTGAAGCTGATGGCGAAGTTCGATCCAACCGAAGTCGGTATGTTCGAATCGGGTAGGTTGCCACTGACCCCAAGACCCAGTGCAGCAAGCGCCACAACGTTGCGGCCATTAGTTGCGAGCTCAGTGATCTGCTGCTCGTTGATCAGGGTGCTCACCACGTTCGAGTCGCTCTGAACAGTGAGAGCATTCGCCTGCACAGTAACCGTTGTTGATTCCGCACCGACCGTCAGCTTTGGATCGACGCGGAAGGTTGCGGAGACGTTGACCACGATTCCATTCTGAATGAACGTCTGGAATCCCTTGGCCGCGACGGTCATGTTGTAGGTAGCGGCGTTCAAGCCCGCAATCTCATACAAGCCCGTGTCGCTGCTTATGGTCGTTTTAATTGCGCCAGTGGCTGGATCAGTTAGAGTGATCTTCGCCCCTCCGACAACTGCTCCCATCTGATCCGTAATAATGCCGGTGACGTTCGAGTTCGCCTGCGCAAATGCTGCCACGCACGCCAACGCGAACAGTAACGGCAACAGGATGAACCTGTAGCTCGTTCGACTACCTCTTACTTCCATCTGACTCTCCTATTCAGAAGCGGTACTTCCTGGTTAATGCAGCCTGGGAAGTGCCTCTTGCCTCCCGCTGCCGGGAAGCTCGGCTGAACCCCTGTTTTTCGAGTTGCCTTCCTTCAGGCCACAAGGCCTCTCTCTGTTGGCATCAGCCTGCGAGACTCATGCCTTTGACGGCTACTCGCACATGGGGACGGGAGCACTTCAGACATCCCAACCAGCCACCACGAACGTAGCTAGATCCAACTGCCAGGAGGCCCGAAGACAGCTCGTCCTAAAACGTTTCAGTAACCAGCAAATACGCTAACTCAGCGAATTACATTCCTGTATGTGATGAATGTCACCCCTACGCGCCTCTGGCAGATAGCGTTTACTCAACATGGAGGGTCTGCAGGGGATCCAGCCGGTCAGCCCTGCAGCGCAGGTATAAGTGAAGCAGCGACGACGAAGACCAGCAGCAGTCCAGCCCCGATGATCGTCGCAGTATCCAGTGGATCAACGCGGAAGAGAAGCGACCGCACCAACCTCGTCGCGCAGACCGTTGCAATGATCCCAAGGACACAGCCGGCGAATCCGAGTTTGACGCTCCAAGCCAGCACCAACTACGCCACGCTTGCGCGGCGGGCGCCCAATACGAGGCGAATTGCCATCTCTTACGTTCGAAGTGCGACGACCGCCGCAATCACGCTGTAGCAACCCATCACTGCGAGCAAGACCGCGATGCAAGCGAACAGCGAGATCAGGATCGTGTCGAATTCCCGCGAAGCTTGTCCTCTTTCGACAGCGCGCTCCATCGACTCCAGGCGCGAGAGAGGCAGCAGCGGATCGATCGAGTGCACAGTCGCCCGCCGCGAGGCCACCATCTTCTCCGGCTCCAATCTGCCCGCATCACGATTGTGCCCGACACCGCCTCGGAATCAGGGTCGGGATCGGCAAACGAACCCGCCGAGGCGCGTGTCTGGCTGACCGGCTGGTAGAGCTGTGGCAGGGTCTCCTCGCCGGCGCTTCCCTGCTTCACGTCCGCGATTTCGCCAACTACACGAATCCAGGGCAGCGGCGACTCCGGCGCGCCAAGGTGCATCCGCTTTCCAAGCGGATCCTGCCCTGGCCACACCTGCTCCGCCAGTTTGCGATTCACAATCACAACGAGCGGCGAATACCCGATCGCGCAGCATATTGCAATCCTTGCAGCAACATGATGATGCCTTCACGACCTCCGGGAAGCAATGCTTCTAATCCCTAATCCCTGCCTTCGGGCAGCACCTCAATCCCGCTTATCGTCGCGTATCCCAACACGGGCACGAAGCTCAATACGAGGGTTCCCTGTGCGTTTGGCTCGAGGCCGGAAAACTTTCGAACAACCACATCTGTTTTTCCCGCCTCTTGTCCCAGATCGAAGTTCTCGAGCAGCGTCTTTCCGTTGCAAAACACATTGAAGACGTGCGACACATGCGCCGCATTCGCACCTTCCGGTGCAGGCTCACCCGGACTGCTGAGGCGTGCAGCGAAGTACAGAATCACTGCATATTTTCCGGGCGTCACCGGGATCGCATACGAAAAGTTCCCCCATCGCTCGCTCTCATAGAGCTCGGGATCGTCCGTTCCCGTCACTTCCTGCGCGTATGTGGCGAGCTGCCCACCTTCAAAGTAGTCATCCGGACTCCACCAGTGACTGTCATTCGAGTAATAAGGAGATGACCGCGCCAATATCCGTATTGGCCGGATTCTTCCCTTAATCCCCGGCAGAATCTCGATCGCCGACAACAACGCCTGCTTCCCGTCCTCTCCGATGAACTCTAGATGCAGCTTTCCATCCTGCGCCGGGCTGATGCCTGCGAACACCTTCACATCCACCAGGCGACTCGCGCCGGCATCCCCGATCACATCGAAATGGTCAAGCAGTGTCTGGCCATTGGCACGAACGGTCATCACCCGGCTGCCTTCTCCCCCGGTTCCGGTGGCGTCCGGCCCAAACATCGTCTCCGCAAAATGCAGTCGAAGTTCGTGAACTCCATTTTTAAGCGGAATGTCGTAGCGGAACTGGCCTTGCCTGCTCGTGCGATAGAATCCGGGGTCCAGAGTCCGTCCGAAATGAAGCACTGAGTTCTTCACCGCCGTTCCGCCGCTGAAGCCGGCATCCGCGCTCCACAGCTTACCGGCGTGATCGACAAGACTACGTGTAGCTCCCGCCAGGATCCTGACCTCTTCTCCTCCCGGAGGGCCAACACTTGCATCGCCAATCGCCGGCTGCACTTGCTGAGGTCCAGCCTCAGTGGCGGTCTTCTGCTCCATGTTGCGAGACAACACGGCGTATCCGATCCAGCCTCCGATCAGGATGACCATTCCGCCTGCAACCAGCCACCATCGCTGCCGCACCCAGTTTCCAAGTCCGGCAGGTTGAGTTGAAATCTCAATTACTTTACCCGGCACATTGTCCGGAACTTTGTTCGCCAAGTCGCGTTCGACTGCCTGGGCCTCGAATCGGGGCACGTACTGCCCAACCGGTATCGTGATCCGCAGGGAATGCGATGCACCCTCGCCTGCGTAGTACTCAGCAAGCCGCTTACGCAGCCGGTTCGCCTCGACGCGCACAATTGAATCGGAATCCTGGTCGAACGACGCGCCCCGGTCGAAGACCTCCAGCGCGATCGAATATTCCTTGATCTGGTTGGCCTCGCCCGCAAAGAGCTTTTCGCACAGATAGTTGAGCAAACGCGCGAGCTTTGGGGCGCGCACGAATTCCGGTGAAGCGAGCACGGCTCTCAGTTCCGCCCGCTGCACTTCCATATCGACCGATTCTGCGTTTGCCGCCGTCATCGTTCTGACGCTCTCACCCGCGGGCATCCACCTATATATTCGCGGTTCGCACCCATCTTAGTTCCTCTTTTTGTTATCAGGCGGACTTAACCGTGTAGGTAGCGGGCTCAATCAGGGATGTAACGGCACTTAACCTCCCCCCCACAAACGTGTCGCGCGATCTAACCCCCATTCTTTCAGGAAACGGAAACCCTGTGCCCTCAACGATATGCATCAACACAAACGGATGTAACTGCTTCGGCAACCCTCCGGTAGCAGGAATAGCGTTGTTGCCCGCCGCCGAGTGTCCTTTACTTGAAATCGACGTTGAGCAGATCGCGTGCGGATCGGAAAAACCGGATCGAGCGAAATGCTCCTCGTGGAAAGAAGGTAAGAACATGCGAAGACTCATGACACTTCTTGCAGCCACGAGCCTGGCAGTCTGTGCGGCCCCGTATTCCAGAGCGGATTCCTCACTTGATGTGCCCAGGCCTGATGCACTGCAGGTCTCAAAGTCGGCTGAGTTGAGGGGCGACCTCGAGCGGATACACAACAACTACTTCCTGGCGATCTCTTATTACAACCAGGCGCTTCGGGCCGATCCGAAGAATCCGGAGATACTGAACAAGCTCGGCATCTCCGAACTGAAGATCGGTGACCGCAGCCCCGCCCGCAAGCATTTCAAGCTGGCGTTGAAATACGATCCGCGAAATATCTCGGCCCTTAATAACCTTGGCGCCGTCGCATACCTCGACAAAAAGTACAAGGACTCCGTCAAGTATCTGAAGCAGGCGCTGGAACTGAATGAATCGAGCGCACCGGCACACCTCAATCTGGCTGAAGCCTGGCTGGGGTTGAACGAAGTCGATCGCGCCATGACAGAGTATGCCCGGGCACTCGAGCTGGATGCCGACATCCTTACTGAGAGTGAATCTGGGGTTTCAGCGCGTGTCAGCACCCCTGAACAGCGCGCCCGCGTCAACTTCCTGATTGCAAAGGCCTACGCGAAGCGCGGCAACATCGATGGCGCTCTGGAGTATTTGAAGCGCGCCAAAGACGGGAGATTCCCCGAGATGGGCCGCGTTTACAAAGACCAGGAGTTCGCGGTGCTCTGGACAGACCCACGCCTGGAAAAGATCGTAAAGCGTTGAAACAGTTTGCGGTCCTTCCGCGCCTCACGCCTCACAGGGCCATCTCTGTGAGGCGCTCTTTTTTCTTCCTGTGGCCCCATCGGGCGTCGCTGTGCTTTACCACAGCAAGACGCCAACGTCTTCCCTGAAAATCTTTCTGGCAGCCGAAATTTTTAAGGCGCGGCGTCCGGTCATCTCGTGACGGGTTTCTATGCCCTCAACGCCGAAATCGTGAGATGAGATAGAAGATTACCGATAGAACGACGCTGATCAGGATCGAAGTTCCCAGCGGAAAGAAGAAAGAGACATTCTTGCCACGGTACGAGATGTCTCCAGGCAGCCTGCCAAGCGGCAAGCCGATGCGCCCAGCCAGCAGCACTACCGCTCCAACGATAACGAGCAGGATTCCAAGCCCGAGAATCAGTTTTCCAAGTTCAACCATGGGGCTTTGAAACACCCCCGCCTGCACGACTAGGATACAGTGATCGACGACTGGCATCCAGGCGTCCCCCCGAAGGAGGTCGATGCGAACCCTCACGATGATCGTCGGCATTTTGTGCGTTGTGGTGGTTCTGCTCGATGCCTTCCAGACCGTCATTCTGCCGCGCCGTGCCGCCGGGCGCCTGCGGCTGACGCGCATCTTCTACATCGCCACCTGGGTACCCTGGCGATTCATTGCGGTCAGGATGCACCATCCGCGCAAGCGAGAAACCGCTCTCAGTTTTTACGGTCCACTCTCCCTGATCTTCCTCCTCGTTGTCTGGGCGTGTGGAATGGTCGTTGGCTTTTCCTTGATTTATTACTCCCTTGGAACCCCGTTCAACGACCCGTCTCGGCAACCCGCTGCATATCTCACCGATCTCTATGTAAGCGGCACCAACTTTTTCACCCTCGGTCTGGGCGATGTAACACCGCACACCAATGCCGCGCGCGCGCTGTCCACGCTTCAGGCCGGCACCGGCTTCGGGTTCCTTGCCGTAGTGATGGGTTATTTTCCGGTTCTCTATGGGGCGTTTTCACGGCGCGAGGTCAGTATCTCCCTGCTCGACGCCCGGGCAGGATCTCCGCCTACAGCCGCTGAATTGATGCGTCGCCACTCGTTCAGTGGAGCCGAGCACGAACTCTCCGGTCTGCTATCGGAGTGGGAACGCTGGTCGGCTGAGTTGCTGGAAAGCCACATCTCGTACACCCTGCTGTGCTATTTCCGTTCCCAGCACACGAACCAGAGCTGGATCGGCGCCCTGACTTCCATTCTGGACACGTCAGCACTGCTCATCGCCGGGGTCCGCGGGCACGAAGCGCGGCAGGCGCAGCTCACGTTTGCCATGGCCCGTCATGCCCTCGTCGATCTTGCGCAGGTCTTCTCCCTCCGACCCATTAAGAACATGCCTGACCGGCTGCCGCCGGAGCGTTATGAGCAGCTCTATCAGATGCTCTGCAAGAGTGGCGTAAGCGTCTGCCGCGACGGCGAATCCTACGAGAGACTTCGTAACCTACGCGCGCTCTACGAGGGCTATGCGAGCGCTCTCAGCGAACATCTGTGTATGTCGCTGCCGCCCTGGATGGCCGAGCAGCCCCACAAGGACAACTGGCTTGCGGTCGCAAAGGTACGAAACCAGGCTGAGGCGGCTAATCCGGGATTGAATGAGCCAAACAACATCGTAGAGGTGATCGATCGCCACCACGAGTTCTAGGTCACGGCAACACAAAACTGCCCTAAGACACACGGCCGCATCCGAGCTGAATATCTGATAGGGCTTACCATTCCATTAACACCGCTAATTCGATAGCCTGTAAGTGCAGGCAGGAGCACGACTACAAAAGATGAAGCACTCCGGTTTGAACCACGAGGCCTCCTCCGTCCAAATTCCCCCCACGA
>Ga0126381_100004290_pt1 | contig 15516 bp, 11 predicted proteins | sample PanSoiMetPlot_28_FD_96465 | JGI IMG/M metagenome (GOLD analysis project Ga0126381, IMG submission 96465) | Tropical forest soil microbial communities from Panama - MetaG Plot_28 | ecosystem: Environmental > Terrestrial > Soil > Tropical forest > Bulk soil | place: Panama | collected 2016-02-17 | reverse complement strand
TCGGATTCGTAAGAATTCACCGGTCCATTCTGGTGAACACAACTCTAGTCAAAGACCTCCGACGGGATAACACCGGGACATACGTGTTGCGTACAACTGATGGTAGGGAGCATCCGGTGGGCCGCACTTATAAGGGGAATCTCAAGGTGATCGCGAGGTCGTGGCTGGGCGTCGAGATTGTGTGAACACCGCCCGGATGGCTGAGCGAATCACGGCCTGCAGTCTCGTATCCCATTGGGAGGACCATGGGTTTTACCCCGGCACAATGCAAGTTGATGCTCCAGAATGCGCGGCTACGCACAGACCCATCGAACCCGGTTGTAGTTGGCACATTCCCGGATATATCCACAACGTGGAATCAGACCGACTATTGATAATCCCATGCGCCTACGGCCGTCCCAAATGGCTACACATCAGCGGCTTGCCGATTTTACTCGCGTCAATTCTCCGGACCACAATTCCGTCGACTCGCCGCGCAGTTTCCACCAGAGAAAAGCCAGTAAAGCGATAAACCCTGCCACCAGACCAGCATGGCTCGAGATCGTGGTCGGCCCATTCAGCGAAACAAGCGTGTAGAAACCACTCCAGCAATAGGTCAGCAAGGCGCCAGCGACGAGTGCGAAACGGTGCATGTTTGACCAGCCTCCGCGCCGCGCCGAGGTGAAAATATAGGCAAGCGCACCAACATCCAGCAATAGGATGGTAAGCACCGTTACCGCCGCTGGCACGTGCCATGCTTTCCCATGCTGAAACAAGAGCATCGCAATCGAAGTTCCGACGAACGCAAAAGCACCCATAAGCCATGGGCTTGGCGTGGTGCCCGGCAGAGTCGGCGAGCCCTCGCCGGGACGGAAGAGAAGGAAAGCAAACGCCAGTCCAATCCCAACCAACATCGCGACGATCCCGTACTGAAAAGGCCTGGCACTAAACCTGCGCAGAAAATTCAGGGTGATCATCGTTGCGCCGGCGACGTAGAGCACTGCGCTTACGCCGAGACCGATGTTGCGAAGCCACGGCTCCGTACGGCGCTTCACAAACAACAACTCGACCAGTGCGATAGGGGCACAGATGCTCCAAATCACATGTAGATTCAATATGAAGGCGGTTAATACCGCGCCCATGCCTAACTTCGGAATGAAGCCGTAATCCAGCAGGTGCGCATTCAGAAAGTTCGGATTGAACAGCGACTGATCAACAACCCCTTCCTCCAGCACGCCATAAACAAAAGCCAGTGCGATCATGGTGGGCCAGCCGCGCCCGGTCCGTCGCACTAGTTCACGTATAAGCAGCGCACCGAAGCCATACATCGGCCCAATGAAAGCGAGCACAGATACTTGTTCGACGGGGAAATCGCCGACCAGATATTCCGCGATGATCGGAGCAATGAAGACCAGCAAGATCGCTGGAAGAATACGTTTCAGGAATGCCATGTCCCCTCCCTAGTTGAACCAACGATAGCTAGCCTGAAAATGACCACGGTTGATGCCAGCCAATAATCTCTACGAAGTGCCCAACCAGGAGTGCCACTCCATTCCGGCGGTTAGCATAGCATGTGCCTTATGAGGCGTTGAGCTACCAATGGTCAATGGTTGAAACCAGATGTCGCTCAAAACTCCTGTCATGGGGGATTTTGAGTCCAATCGGGTTTTTTGCAGCAAGTATCGTCCAGTCTGTCTTGACAAAGAGTTTCTCTGCGGATATTCAACATTGCGATGACTCCAGAACTCCAGAAAGCCCTAAAGAGCCACACTCAGTGGTTCGGTTCCTACAAAAAGTCCGGCGAACTCGTAAAGGTTCAAGTCTGGCTGATCGTGAATAGCGGAGGAATTGAATTCCTTACCGGTAAGGACTCCTACAAAGTGAGGCGATTGCGCAGGAACCCCAAGGCGATCTGCTATGTGGGAAACAAGAATGGCCCCACGGTTGCCGGAACTGCCCAGATCGTCTCGGAGAAAGCCGAGCTGGCACGGGTCTACCGAGCCTACTGGAAAACGCACCCCGTGTTCATGTTGTTAGGCATCGGGCTGCGTATCTGGATTGAGATGTTACTCGGCAATCGCGTAGTCGTACGGGTCAATCCGGATGAACCGAACCCTCTGGCAGGGAGCCATGACTGATATAGCGATTTTCGCCAACCATCCCTGCTTCCCTCGATTCTGTTCGACGGTCTAGCACCGCCCAGAGTCTCCACGAAACGACGGTCACAGTCAGACACACACTCCTACCGACATGCGATACAGGCGACACCGTCACGCATGTCACGCGGATACTTCTTTTCACTCGCTGTCAGATTTTTCTAACAAAGGTGAGTGCGTGGGGAAAACGCCGTAAACGGGGCTTGGGGGTAGTGGCCAGCCCACCGGAGTGCTGGAGAATGCGCGATCGTTAAGAGGATTGCGATCTTGATTTCTGGGTCGTGAAGTGACCGGCTGCTCTGCGCGGGCGAGAGCGGCCACATACGCCCTACTCTGGCACGCTCTGCTCTTCGCTGTGGGCACGGATCACACGATCCACCGAATACGGGGCGCGCCGCGTGGGCTCGTGATAATGCCGGACCTGCAGTTCGCCGAGTAATCCGATCGCCAACAGGTTCAATCCCGCCAGCAGCAGCACGGCTGCAAAGATCATCATGGGGCCATGCGCAGCCATCACCGGTGTGTGGCGGATGAATTTCTCGACGAATAGCCACGCCGTGATGCCGACCCCGCCGAACATTCCAAGCATGCCAACCGTGCCGAAGAAATGCAGCGGGCGGCCCAAGTATTTCAGCAGAAAGCGAATCGTCATGAGGTCAAAAAAGACACGGAACGTGCGCGAAATGCCGTAGTGGGACGCGCCGCGTTCGCGATTGACGTTTTTGATCGGTACTTCGCAGATGGAAGCTCCATGCCACGAGGCCAGCGCGGGTATGAAGCGATGCAGTTCGCCGTAGAGCGGGACCTGCTCGAGAATCTCGCGGCGATAGGCCTTGAAGGTGGTCCCGAAATCGTGAATGTCGACGCCGCTGAGCTTGGCCATCAGCCAGTTCGCGCATCGCGAGGGGATGCGCCGCAGCCAGAGATTGTCGATGCGCTGTTTGCGCCAGCCGCTGACGATGTCGTAACCCTCGGAGACTTTTTCGAGGAAGATCGGAATGTCGCCGGGATCGTGCTGCAGGTCTCCGTCCATGGCGATGATGAATTCGCCGCGTGCATGATCGAAGCCTGCCGCTAGGGCTGAAGTCTGACCGAAGTTCCGACGCAGTCGGACTACCGTCACTCGGCTGTCGACCCCAGCAATCTGACGCAGCAGGTGGAAGGTATCGTCGGAAGAACCATCATCTACAAAAACAATTTCAAAGCTCTCGCCGTTCGCCTCCATCACAGCTTTTAGGCGATCGTAGAGATCAGTGACATTGTCCTGCTCGTTATGCAGAGGAATGACGATCGAATACTTGGGCATCGTTGAGTCGATTATACGGTTTGAACACTGAATCTGTCAGATGCACTCAATGCGGTGGGTTTGGACGAACCAGAGATACCAATGGTTCCTGCGGGTCTTCGCTTTATGATGGCCGGTTAAGAGCAGGCACTCGTGCGAGGTCCCCAATGACCATGCTGATCATGTTCAGCGGTTTTGTGGCGGCAGTTGTTGCTCTGACTTATATCGAAGTCCGCCGCATCCGCAAGAAGCTCACGCCGAAATAGGCATCCAAGACCTTTCGGCTCATTTGCTGACACCAAATTTCGTCAGCAAGCCTATAATTCCGGCAACCCACGTGTGGGAGGCGCGGATTGAGCAAACGTACCCTTTTGTCCTCAGGAGTGAAGTCGCAAATTCCTCGGCGCGACCTTTTGCAAGCCGGCATGTTGGGAGGTGTGGCGGCTGTAATCGCTCCGGCACTCTCTGCCGGACGCGCCTTAGCTCAACAGGCCCCGGAGCCTATGTCAGTCCCGGCATTTGAATTTGAAGAAGCGACGGTGTCCGATCTGCAGTCTCGAATGAGCGCTGGACAGATTTCCGCCGCAGCACTCGCCCAGGCATTTCTCGAACGAATTCAGGGCGTGGACAAGACCGGTCCGCGCTTGAACAGCGTGATTGAACTGAACCCCGATGTCCTCGCAGATGCCGAAGCGTTGGACAAGGAGCGAAAGCAGAAAGGCGCGCGCGGACCCATGCACGGAATTCCCGTGCTGATCAAAGACAACATCGATACCGCAGACCGGATGCAGACCACGGCGGGTTCGCTGGCGCTCGAAGGAACGAAAGCGGCCGAGGACTCGGGGGTCGCGCGAAAGCTTCGCGAAGCCGGGGCGGTGATTCTCGGCAAAACCAACCTGAGCGAATGGGCCAATATTCGCTCCAGCCATTCCACCAGCGGCTGGAGTGGACGCGGAGGGTTGACGAAAAATCCCTATGCGCTCGATCGCAACGCCTGCGGATCGAGTTCGGGATCGGGTGCGGCGGTATCCGCCAATCTGTGCATGGTCGCGGTGGGCACAGAAACCGACGGATCCATTGTTTGCCCGTCGAACGCCAATGGAATTGTCGGAATCAAGCCGACTCTCGGCCTCATCAGCCGCGCTGGCATTATTCCTATCGCCCACAGCCAGGATACGGCTGGCCCCATGGCGCGAACCGTACGCGATGCCGCCATTCTGCTCGGCGCCTTGGCGGGAAGCGATGCGCGCGATCCCGCGACCGCAAACCCGAAGATAAAAGTGCAAAAAGACTACACCCAGTTTCTGGATGCGAACGGCTTGCGTGGTGCACGCATCGGAGTGGCGCGAAAATATTTCGGCTTCAACGATGCGGTTGATGAGCTCATGAACCATTTGATCGATGAGATCAAAGCTGCGGGTGCGGTGGTCGTCGATCCTGCGGATCTGGAATCGCACGGGAAGTTCGACGAAACCGAAATGGTGGTGCTCATGTATGAGCTGAAGACGGACCTGAATCGATACTTAACATCGCGGCCGGATGCCCAGGTGCGGACCCTCGCCGATGTGATCTCGTTCAATGAGAAGTATCAAGGCCGGGAGATGCCTTATTTCGGACAGGATCTGCTTCTGAAGGCTCAGGAAAAGGGTCCGACGGAGAAGGAGTATATGGCAGCGCTGACGGCGAATCACAGCCTCGCGCGCGAGCATGGGATCGACGGGGTGATGGACAAATTTCATCTGGATGCGCTGTTGGCACCGACGGGCGGACCGGCATGGATCACCGACCTGGTGAACGGCGATCATGCTGCGGGAGGAAGTTCGAATGCGGCAGCCGTCGCGGGATACCCCAACATCAACGTTCCGGCGGGATTTGTTTTCGGATTGCCGGTGGGGGTTTCCTTCTTCGGTCGCGCCGGGAGCGAGCCGCAGCTGCTGAAGATCGCGTATGGATTTGAGCAGATGGCGAAAGCTCGAAAGACGCCACAGCTGTTGTCCAGCATCAGCGTGGGAAGAATCGAAATAAGCATTCGATAAAGGCCAAATGCATCGCCAGGGGTTCGCATGTTTTGCCTATCCGCGAACTTCCTGGGTTGACGCAATCCCCCCGGACTCTGTGTCTCCGGGGTGGCTTACTCGTAGCGCAGGGCTTCAATCGGATCTAGATTGGCAGCCCGGATGGCTGGGAACATGCCGCTAACAATGCCTACCAGGCCCAGGATGGTGGTCGCAATGAGAATGATTTTGGGCGCGACCAGCAGGTGAATGTCGCCGGCTTCGGCGAATTTGGCGCGCGCGCTGAACAAGGTCAAAGTCCCAACCGAATACGAAATTGCATAAGAAATCGCAATTCCGATCAAGCCGCCGATTGCGGTAATCACCAGCGCCTCGGCCAGGAATTGGAACAGTACGTCCCTTTTGCGGGCACCCAGCGCCTTCTCAACTCCAATCTCGCGGGTGCGCTGGGTCACGGAGACCAGCATGATATTCATCAATCCAACACCGCCGATGCCCAACGTAATGGTTCCGATGAACGCCAGCAGGATTTTAAGCGCCAGGATGATGATGCCGAACTGCTGCAGCTGCTTTTGCATGTCGAAGATAAAGACCGCCCGTTCGTCGTCAGCTTTGAAGCCATGGGCAGCCGCCAGGGCGTCTCGAATCGTTTTGACCAGCCTGGCGTGGTCTAACCCGAGCGAGTCGAGCCAGATGCCGCCGACGTAGTGGGTATTCAGCAGCGTGTCCATCGAGCGGAAAGAAATGTAAACGACAGAGTTGTCATCTTCTTCCGGTTCCTGCATGCGCGGTCCCAACACGCCCACTACTTCAAAAACAACGCCATTGATGCGGATGCTTTGTCCAATCGCCGGCATTCCCGAAAACAGCTTGCGTTTGGCCTCCGATCCGAGCACGGCGTACATGCCATGACTCATGCTGTCTTCATCATTGATGAAGCGACCCTCGGTCGGCTGCAGATTCCAGATCGATTGCAAGCCGGGATCAATGCCGAATACCGTCAAGCTGAACGACCGCGGCCCAGACTGCACTGTGGCACTGATGTTTTGATCGCGGGAGATATGCTTTACCAGCGGGACGACGTTGGTGATCATGTCGACGTCCTCTTGGGTGAAGCGAATTTGTGTTCCGGCTTTGTTGCCGCCCGCCTGCTCGGAAGTTCTCCCGGGAAAAATTCCGACAGCGGTTGCGCCGTAGGAGTCCCAGATGGCCTGAATGGCGCGCCCGAAGCCTTCGCCATAAGCGAGGAGCAGCACGACCGTCGCGATCCCCCAGGCCATGCCCAGCATGGTGAGCAGGGTTTTGCGGACATCGTGCCGCATGGCGCCGTACGCTTCGTGGAGCAGGTCGTGTTTCATGCTTATTCCTTCCGCAGCGCATCTACGGGCTCGAGCGCGGCTGCCTGTCGCGCCGGATAAAGCCCCGCTCCCACCCCGGCAATGGTCAAGGATCCCAATGCAACCATGGCGCTCGCGAATACCAACTTGGGGGGATCGAAACCCTCCAAGTGGACGATAGAGGAGAGCACAGCCATGAAGGCAGCTGCGCCTCCAATGCCGATACCGCCGCTCATCACGGTGAGAAATGCGCCTTCGGCAAAAAACTGGAACATAATGCTGCGGTTGGTCGCACCCAGAGCCTTTCTCAACCCGATTTCGCGGGTGCGGTCGGCGACCGCGACCAGCATGATGTTGACCACGCCAATCGCGCCCAGGCTCAGCGTCACCAGGCCAACACTGCCGAGAAACATATCCATCGCGTCAAAAATCTTGCCCACAGATTCGGCGGTTGCGATGCTGTCCCATTCTTCGTATGCATCCGGCGTATCGTAGGGAAAGCCGTGATTCTTCGCGATGACTTTGTGGATCTCGGTTTGCGCGGTCGCGTGCAAGTCTCGCACCTTGGGCTGGTAAACGATGAACGAGACGGCGTCGTTGGTTTCGCCCACGTTCAACGGCGGGAAGTACTGGCGCATGGTGTTGAACGGAATGAAAATGCGCAGATTCACGTCGTTATTGTTGCCGTGGCCGACCCTCTCGAGGGTCCCAATTACTTGAAAGCGCACTCCGTTTAGCAGGATGGCGCTGCCGATAGAGGGACGCCCGGGGAAAAGCAGTCGGCGCGCCTCATCTCCGAGGACGACGACGGAGCGCTTTTGCTGGTCGTCCAAGTCATTGAGCCAGCGGCCCTCGGAAATCGGGAGGTACCGGATTTTCTTGTAGTCAGCAGGCACTCCGGTGAGCTGTCCGCTGCTCTGGAAAAATTCACTGACCGCGCGAACATCGCCGCGCTGAATCACCGGGGCAGCGGCGCGAACATCAGGGCAGTCTGCCTGAATGCCGAGAAAATCGCGGTAGGTGAGGTAGTACCAGTGCAGGCTGGTGAAGCTGCCGTTCATGGCGGGGGCCCGCCCGCCCCATATGAACATGACATCCTCGCCCAGCTCGTTGAAGGACCTCTTGTTGCCGGAACGAAAACCTTCGCCCAAGCCTACCAGTAAGAGCAGAGAACCCACCCCCCAGGCAATGCCAAACATGGTGAGAAACGAACGCAACTTGTGCGCCCAAAGGATCTGCAGGGTCTGGTGGAAGATGTCAAAAATCAGGCGCATGGGTGCCGTATCGGGGACTCATTCCATCATACGTGAGATGTCGGTTCGGTGTTGCGAAGGAATAGACACCAGAGCGGGCGAGGCTTACCCTTTACCGGCGCGGTAAGCAACCGCTGGTGTCCCCTCGGTACTTGTTCCTTACTGCACCACAAGCGTGAAGTTAGTACTGTGGGTGTACGAACCGCTTGTACCTGTCACCGTTATGCTGTAACTACCTGCCGGAGTGCCGGGATCTCCACCCCCACCGCCTCCCCCACCGCTCGAACCTCCGCAGCCGAGAAGCAGAGCAAGCAACAGTCCCATGCCGCACAGATGGATTTTGCGCCTGGCACGGCGCGGCGCACCGAGAATGAGAATTGCCGCGAAGGGCAAGACGCTAAATGGGAATCCATCGAGACCTGACGATTTGCCGACTCGCACCGCGTGTGGCCCGGTCGTCGCGATCAGGACGCCGACAGAACCCGACCCGGTGGCTGGATTTGGCGAGATGGTACACGTCGATTCCTTCGGGAGTCCCGTACACGTGGCGAAATTGACCGGTGCCGTAGTCGATTGGAACGCGAGGTTGACGTAACCTGTCACACTGTTTCCGGGAAAAACGGACACGCTCGTTTGGCTGGCAGAGATGGAAAAGTCAGAACCATTGACTGAGATCTGCACGGAATTGGAGGAGAACTGCGCCGGATAATAGGTGTCTCCGCTGTATTGTGCTGAGTAAGTTTCGTTGTTAATTGTCGGCGCAAATGTGATGGATCCCTGGAGGTCAAGATAACCGGTGCTGGGATCGGGAACGGTGGCATAGGAAACGGTGCCGGCCGGCCCCCCTTGATTTCCAACAAACGTGATCGCACCGCTGGGCGCAATGGTCTTGCTGGCACCCGTGACGGTTGCGGTTAGCGTAACGTTCGATCCGGCATTTACTGAAGCTGACGAGGCCTGGACCACAACATTCGGTGGTGCGAACTGGACGAGTACATTCGTTATCCCTGAGGCCGAACTCTGGTAGTTGGTATCGCCGTTATAGGATGCGGTGATGCCGTGGTTTCCCGGGGTCGTAAGGGAAAATGTTGCCGTGGCCATTAGGCATTGATAAATATTGCCAAAACAATTCGGCTGAGGCGTGTAGGTCACACTCGGAGACGAGGGCTGGCCGTCGACGAAGAAAGCGACGGTTCCGCTTGGTGTAGTCCCTAAGCTTAGAGATGACACCGTAGCAGTCACGCTGAAACTCGTTCCAATCGAAACCGTGTTTGCAGAGGCAGAAATATTCACGGTCGTGACTGCTGGAGTGATGTTGTAGGTGGTTGGGGCAGACGCGCTCGCATTAAAGCTGCCATCTCCTGCATACTGCGCCTTGACCGAATTATTGCCGGTGGGGAACTGCACGGCCTGATCTTCGGTATAGCCCTGGCTATTCAAGGCATAGGTTCCGGCGTCGAGCGGATTGCCGTTATCGGTTAGCGTCACATTGCCGGTCGGGCAGCCCAGTTGGCCCGGATTGGACTGGCACGCCACGCCCTGACTGTCCAGAACATCAACGCGCAGAAGATAGGGAGATCCATAGACAGCCGAGCTGGCATTCGCGCTGATCAAATTTCCATTCCAGTCAAAGGTCACTAAGTCAATTTGAATGCCGCTGTTCTCCTTTCCGATCGCGATGCTTACCGGCGTTGAATCGCTGCCGCCGAAGGTAGAATCTCCGGCGTAATGAGCGGTCACCTTGTAGCTTCCGCCGGGCAGCAGAGTCGTGCTGCCCGAAATCGCGCCATTATTGAGAGTGAATTCGCCCGCCGAGACGCCGGTGCTGGTCAGCAAAGAAACCGCGCCCGTAGGGGTTCCGCTGCCGCTGCTAGGTTTAACGCTCCCGGTTACCGTAACCGCTTGTCCATGCGTGAGGTTTCCAGTGGGACTCAGTGAGAGAGTGGTTATGCTGGGTCTAAACGTGACTGTGTTCCAGGTATTGACCAGGTTGGCCACATTGATCGAGCCCAGTCCCGTGGCCAGGTCATAACCTGTTCCCGTGGCATAGCCACTCAAAACCCCGTACTGGTGCCCGCCCGTCTGGACGGTGCAGCTCGGCGAATTCGCCAGGCAGGGCATCGCAATCGTGCCGGAAGTAATGTCGTTGAAAACACAGCTGGCGCCCGGACCAGTGCTCGAATTGCAGGAGGCAGGGTTTTGCTGGTTAGCGAGCTTATACAGGACGTAGTTTGCGTTGCCTTGCGGGGCTTTCATTTGCTGGTTCACCAGCGCCATGATGCCTGCAAAGGCAGGCGCCCCGAACGAGGTGCCACCAGCGGCGCCATACAGCGAAGCTGCGCAATCGGCGGAATAGAAGGAGTCTGCCTGACAATAAATATAGAAATTCCCCATCACCCCATTGCTGGCGAACAAGGAAACATCCGGAACATCGCGTTTTCCATCTGCGGGCACTCCCGGCGCCACTTGCCAGGAAGGCTTGCTGTAGCCGCCGGAACACGAACTCGGATCCTGCCCGTCATTTACGGTGCAATTACTGAGGCCGCCACCGCCTCCTGTCGGATAGAGCAAGAATGGGTAGGAGCCGATAAGTTGATAGTTGTTGCAGTTGTTTTCTGCATTGGTGCCCCATTTGCTGTTCGTGCAAGTTCCATTCCAGGTGGTTTCCGGAATATATCCTTTCGCTGATTCCTGAGTAGGGGTTGTGTTGCTCAGATTCCAGTACTGCTGGGGATTCTGCGAATCGTTGAAATCGGTTCCACCGATAGCCACGTTGTAGGGGGTGGAAGCAAAGCCGCTGACCTCTAATCCGAATTGGGCACCCTGGGAGGCGCGGTCGCAAGTGGCGGAGCCGCTATCGCCGGCGGCCAGGATCGCAGTGATTCCCTGCGCCGCTGCTTGTGCCCACAACAAATTGAAGAATTGGTTTCCTCCGGTTCCGATTGCTAATTCGCAAGCTCCGTAGCTCTCGCTCATCACCGGCGCGAGATTATTGTCAATGACGTAAATGGCGGAAAGATCCACCCCCAGGGTAGTTTCCGTGGATTCGGATACGACGAAGTCAATGGTGGCTTTGGGGGCGATGGCGCCAGACCACTCCACATCGATATCGGCTTCGCTTTCGTCAGGTTGCAAACCCGGATTTGGCCCGTCGTAGATGACGTGGGGATCATTTGCCGGTAGCCCAAATAGATTGCGGAAGTCGCGATCGTCCTGAAGGTTGATATCGGATTCGCCGACGATGGCAATGGTTTGACCGGTGCCGTCAATCCCCGAGTTCCATAAGCTCTGCGCGTTGTAAATGGTGCCAAAATCTGCAGGGCCGACGGCGTAGCAATTATTGGTGCCCGGGTCGCATCCCCAACCGAGGAGGGTGAACAGGGGATTCGCCGGGGTGAGATGGCGGGTTTTCGGAGAATACGTCCCAATCAACTCCGACATGGGGTGCCGCGGGAAGTTGTTCAGGGAGACGAGTCCTGCCACCGCCGGCGCCAGTGCCGCCGGAATTTGCGGGTCCGTGGCGTTGGCCCAGTGGGCTTGGCTATTCACCAAATATTGGTGAATCTGGGTGTGAAAAGCGCTCTCAAGTTGGGATTCCACCCCGGAAAACTCGATCACCGAGCGGCCGTGGGAGACGCGAGACACCGCGAATCCATGCGTCTCGAGCCACCCGGTGATGATCACGAGGTCCTGATCGGTGGCGCCAAACTGCTGGCCAAATTGGTCTGGGGTTAGCCATTTGTGGTAGTTCGGGGAATTTTTGTCCTGTTGATCGTCGAGCAGTCTTTTTAGAGCATAGTCCTGCTGCGGGCTGCGTTTGAGCACCAGCAGCAGGCGGTTCAGGGACATGTCAGGCGGCGCCGTTCCCACGTCGAACTGGGGTTGGGCAAGGGGATGGGTGTTGCCGCGGAGCGTCACAAGTTGGCTTTCGTCTACCGGTCGTGTGATCAATGGATTAGGCGCACGTTGGGCAACGGCATCGAGCGAGAAGACAAGAAGAAATAAGACCAAGGGGAGAAGGAAAACTCGACACCAATGGGTATGCATGCCAAACTCCTGCCTGGAATGCCAGATCAGCGATTCAACTGCACTTTGGGCAGAGTTGGCGGGCGGGGAAGATCCAGCAACTCTGGTTCGGGAGAATATTGCTCTTTCAGTTACGCCGCGTCAAGCAGTTTCCGTTGATATAAAACGACTTTCTGGCAAAGACCTGCCCCAAAAATGGGTTCTTCCCGAAACCTCAACTGAACATGGGTAGTTTCACGAGATCGGTTTCCGGCACGGGTTCGAGCGGATGCCCGGCCTTGCGCCAGGCGGTAAGGCCGCCAGCGATGACGAACGCACGAAATCCTTGCTCTCTCAGTAGCAGCGCCACCCGGGCGCTGGTCGCTTCCCGTGCTCAAGTACAGTAGACGAAGATGTCTTTATCACGGGGCAGAGCTTTCAGTTCCTCGGAGAGGCGGTTGGGTTCGAGCCGGATTGAGCCGGCGATGCGGTTTGCCCCCGAGTCATAGTAGCCATGACTGCGGACGTCCACGATCAGCACGTCCTGTTTGCCGTCAAGCAAGCGGCCCGCCAATTCTGTTACTCCGATTCGCGGAACCACATCACTCGTCTTGAATCGACGGTACTGCACGATCCGATAGATGGCAAACAGGATCATCGCCCCAAAAAACACCTCTGCTGCGGTGTGACTCGCGCTTGCGAGCCCGCGAGTGATTCGGGCAACCAGGTCGCGAAATACGTAGCCCACGCCCATATAAGTCAGGGTGTAAAAGCTGGCCCCGAGAAAGTCCAGCCGCAGAAATTGCGTGGGACGCATTTTCATGCTGCCGGCCAGAGGTGGAGCCATGGTGTTCACGCCGGGAACGAATTTTGAGAAAAGAAGTGTGACCCGGCCGTATCTGTAGAACGATTCCGCAGAATGGAGAATGCAGGTTTCCGGATTGAGGGAGAGCCGGCAGAGGATCGCGAGCAGCCCCCATCCCGTGTAACGCCCGAGAAAGAACAGCAAGAGATCGCCAACGATCATGCCAGCCAGGGCTACGGCAATTGCGGTTGGCAGGCTCAGGATGTGCGCGGAAGCCGCGGCACCGCCGGCGATCAGGGCGAGAGCCGCGGGAACGGGCAAGCCGCAGGCCTCGGCTAACACGATGAGGAACAGGACGGCGTATCCGTGTTCGGAAACTGTGCCGAGCAGATTGTTCATAGCCCGCAGGCCTCGAAGCTGATCTGATGAACGATAGCAGGGCCGGGATGATATTTGTCTCGAGGCACGATCGGGGGTCTATTTCTCTCTGGCAACCACAAACTCCGGAGCCCATAGCAAGGCGCGCTTGATGTTCGAATCTGGGAAGGTGCAGATGGCTCTGCGGGCGGATTTCGCATACTGCGAGGCACGCTCAGTGGCGGAATCAAGGGAACCGTAGCGGGTGAGAATGTCGAGGATCTCCGCGTGTGTCACTCCGTTGAATGCGCGCTGCTCCACTACGGTCGCGATGCGCTGGCGCTCCTGGCGCGTGCAGTGCTGGAGCGCATGGATTACTGCCATGGTCACTTTGCCTTCCCGCAAGTCACTGGCCACCGGCTTGCCGAGAACGGTTTCTGACGCGGTGAGATCGAGAACATCATCGACGATTTGAAATGCCATGCCCAGATCGCGACCATAGCCTGCAACTTGCTCCTCCTGTTCAGCGGTCGCACCTCCAAGAATTGCGCCCAGGCGCATGCAGACGGAAAAAAGACAGGCGGTTTTGCGATAGATCAAGTCAAAGTGCTCATCGAGCGAGATGAGTTTGCCGAGCTTTTCCATCTGCAGCAGTTCGCCTTCGACCATCTGCTGGGTGAGGTCAATCAACGCGTCAAGGATGCGGAAATTCCGCTCTTGCACGGCAACTTTGAATGCCTGCATGTAAAGCCAGTCGCCGGCCAGCACGCATTTGGAATTCCCCCATTGTGTATTAGCAGCGGGGCGGCCACGGCGGGTCTTGGCATCGTCGATGATGTCGTCGTGAACGAGCGTAGCGGTGTGAATGATTTCGACCACCGCGCCCAATTTGACAGCTCCACGACCTTCGTAGTTGAAGAGCTTCGATGAGAGCAGGAGCAACGCGGGACGGATGCGCTTGCCTCCTCCGCCGCGCAAATACTCGCCAATCTCGGTGATCGCCGTGACATCAGACACGGTGTCGCGCCCGAACTCGCGTTCGATGGCAGCTAGGTCGTCGCGCAGCAGTTCAAAAACTTCGGTTCCGTCGATGGCGCGTGGTGTGCTCACGTTTAAATTCACTACAGAGTTCCAAAGGTACGGGGAGAACCAAATCGCATGCTTGGCCTTTTGGGTTCAGCACCATCTTTGGATTCGCCCAATTCTGCAGGTTCTATCTCAAATGGCTTCTCGGTGACTCCGTCTCGCTCGGGCAATCAGTTTGTCCGATAATTCGTAAACTGCATGTCAATTCCAAAATCCTGCTGCCGCAGCATGGCGATGATCTCTTGCAGGGTGTCGCGATCCTTGCCGCTGACCCGCACCAGGTCGGCCTGGATCGAGGCCTGAACTTTCTTTTTCGAATTCTTGATCAGCTTGACGATTTCCCGAGCTTTTTCGATCGGGATCCCCTGCTGCATGGTGATTTTCTGTCTTGCCGTACTGCCGGCAGCCGGCTCGACGGGTCCGTAGGTGAGCCCTTTCAGCGGCACGCTACGCTTTACCAGTTTTTGTTGCAGCACGTCGTTCACCGCTTTCAGCTTGTATTCGTCGATGGACTGCAGGATGATCGCGTCTTTTCCCTCCAGCGTGATGTTGGATTTTGAATCCTTCAGGTCGAAACGCGTATGGATTTCCTTCAACGCCTGTTGGATGGCGTTCGAAACCTCCTGCAGGTCGATCTTGCTCACGATATCAAACGTGTTTTCAGGCATGACGTAAATAGATTAGCGTAGTTGCAGTTTCGGTGCGCGGGAAAAGCACCACCGGGTAGGCCGGAATCGCCGCGCCACCTAACCGTCTCTCGCCGGCCTCAAGCGCCTTTCCTGGTTAAGAACTTGGGCGCGGTTCTGCGAGCGAAAAAAAGCGATAGAAATTCTGTGCCGTTCTCAAGCCAATCTCGTCGGCCGAAAGCCCGCGGAGTTCGCCAATGTGCCGCGCGGTCTCCTTCACAAAGGCGGGCTCGTTACGCTTGCCGCGATAGGGAATCGGCGCCAGATATGGCGAATCCGTTTCGATCAGCATGCTCTCGAGCGGGACTTGAAGTACTATGTCGCGAATCGCTTGGGCTTTTGGGAAAGTCACGTTTCCCGCGAACGAGATCATGAAGCCCATGTCCAGCCCTCGCTTGGCATGGGGCCAGCTTCCGGTGAAGCAGTGGAGAATTCCTCCCCGCCCCGATGGCTTCCAGTGCTGCTCCATCAGATCGAGACAGTCTTGCCAGGCGTTTTCGCTACTCTCCGACGGGCGGCAGTGGATCACGATAGGAAGCTTTGCCGCACGCG
>Ga0126381_100004289_pt1 | contig 15518 bp, 14 predicted proteins | sample PanSoiMetPlot_28_FD_96465 | JGI IMG/M metagenome (GOLD analysis project Ga0126381, IMG submission 96465) | Tropical forest soil microbial communities from Panama - MetaG Plot_28 | ecosystem: Environmental > Terrestrial > Soil > Tropical forest > Bulk soil | place: Panama | collected 2016-02-17 | reverse complement strand
ATGCTGGCCGGAATGTATCCCAGGTCGGTGGCGATCGCAACCTTTGTCCCCTCGGCGCGAAAGGAGAAACCCACAGGATCGGCGGCATCATGGGGTATGGTGAACGGCGTCACCGTAATGTCGGCGATCTGAAACGAGCGCCCGGCAGAAAACATCTCGATTTTCTTGAGCTTCGCCCTTTCCCCACCCTTATCACGCACTCCACGCGACCAAGCTTGGTAGGTTGCGCCGGTCATGAATACCGGCCCATGCAGCTTCTTGGCCAGAGTATTTAGTCCATAAACGTGGTCTGTGTGCTCATGGGTGATGAGGACGGCTGAGATACTCTGAGGATCGATGCCTTGCGACTTCAATCTTTTGAAAGTCTCGCGGCAGGAGATGCCGGCATCAATCAACAAGCGGGCTCGCGAACTCTCTATTACGGCAGCGTTCCCTCGGCTGCCGCTTGCCAGCACGTAGACGGAAACACCCATGGGCTCGAGCATACATTCCCGTACTGTGGAAACGGGAGTAACTGTTTAGTTAGCGGTAGCGTGGCGGTAACACGAGTCCCCCAATGGCTCAGCGGGAGCGAAACAGTTCGTCGACGCCCTTGCGGCCAAGCACGCCCGCATAGGCTCCGGCCGTTCCCGTGACGAACCCCAGCAGCGATTCCAAAATCTGCGCCCGATAGGCGCGTTGCCCGAGCAGCCAATAGGCGGCCAGGCGCAGGAGCGGTACAAAGGCCGAGACAACCAGGATCCAGCGCCAGGCTTTGCGGGGACGAACAAAGCCCAGCACTAAGGTCGACAGCAACACGAATAGGGCGGTAATTAACAAATCGCCCACACGAATTTCGAGCAGCCCGGCGCTTAGGCCGAGCAAAGCCGCCAGAAAATACATGCTCACATCGGACGTCTGCATGACTAATAGCTATAAAATCCCTGTCCCGATTTGCGTCCCAGACGCCCTGCATCAACCATCTTGATCAATAAAGGACAAGGGCGATATTTCGGATCGCCCAGTCCTTTTTGCAAGACGCGCATGATATCGAGACAGACATCCAGGCCGATAAAGTCTGCCAACTCCAGCGGTCCCATGGGGTGATTCATTCCCAATTTAAACACCTCGTCGACCGCCGCGGCCGTGGCAACCCCTTCCATCACGGCGAACATAGCTTCGTTCAAAAGCGGCATGAGCACGCGATTCGAGATAAATCCCGGTGCATCCTGTACCTCGACCGGCGTTTTGCCCAGGGAAAGCGCCAGTTCGCGCACCACCCGGACCGTCTCCTCGGAGGTCCCCAGACCACGCACGACTTCGACCAGCTTCATCACCGGCACGGGATTGAAAAAGTGCATGCCGATGACGGTTTCCGGCCGCCTGGTTACGGCGGCAAGTTTGGTAATAGAAATCGAGGAAGTGTTCGAGGCCAAGATTACTCCCGGGCGGCAAATGCGAGCGAGAGCCGAGAACAGCTCAGACTTGGTTTCTAGCCTTTCCCATGCGGCCTCGACGACGAAATCGCACCCTGCGAGAGCCGCTCGGTCGCCGACCGTCGAGATTCGCGCCAGAGTCGCCGACTGTTCGGCTTCCGTCATTCTGCCTTTCGAGACTTGGCGCTCGAGATTCTTTCGCACTCGCTCGAGCGCCCGTTCCAGAACGGAGGGTTCGACATCGCACAAAGTAACTGAATATCCATGGCGGGCGAATACCTGGGTAATTCCGTTGCCCATGGTGCCTGCTCCAACCACGCCAACTTGTTTTATTTCCATGCCCACACTCCACCAGGGAAACAACGAAGTCTACCATTCACGCTCCGCGACGCCCGGCGAAACTTTCGCCTGGCACTGGGGTTCGAACTCTTTGTCGAGAGGGGACGGCAAACCGGGTTGAGAGCAACAGGAAACCCAGCCCCCACGGAGGTTTTGTATGAAACGGAAGCTTCGATCAGTCCTGCTCGCGGGCGCAGTTCTTGCCGGCTTAGTAGGGTACGCGGCTGCCCAGAATCCTTACTACGACCACGACGACTACCGCTACGATCATGACGGTTATGGCTATGACGGTTTTCGGCGTGGCATGCACGTGGCGAGGGAAGTGGGTTTCGAGGATGGCGCTCAGATAGCCCGCGAGGATATGTGGAAAGGCAAGCCTTTCAATCCCCGCCCGCGCGGACGCTACGATGATGCCGACCACGGCTATCGCCCTGAATTTGGCAGCCGCCACGAATATCGTGAGCATTACGCCGCTGCATATCGTGAGGGCTATATCAGCGCATTTCGCCACTATGGTTATTGATAAAACGGTTTGATGTGGGGGGGAAGAAGAGGCCGCCTGGCAAGTTATAGGCGGCCTTCTTTTTTGCTCCTGCCGTCGTGGTTTACTTCGGCTCTACTTGCGCCTGGAATTTTCCCGGTTCCCGATACTTCACGGTTTGCAAGTGTTCGCAATAGAGCACCAGTTCGCCCGGCACTTTAAATACTTCATAGGAAACACGCACCATGCCTAGGGCAGAGTACTTGGGCCATTTCTCGAGATGGGTGCGGATAGTGTAGATGGTATCGCCGACAAAAACCGGCTTGATGAAGCGAAGCTTGTCGTAGCCGTAACTGAAGGTGTGAATGTTATTGTGCGCCATTAAGCCTAGGCCTAGGCTGAATACCATGGCGCCCGAGACCAGGCGTCGGCCGAATATTCCTTGTTCTTTTGCGAATGGGTCGTCGGCGACATAGGGATGCATGTCGAGGACAATGGCATTGAACAACATGCTTTCGCCTTCGGATATGGTGCGGCGAATGGAGCGCGCGCGCTCGCCCACCTCGAAATCCTCGTACCGCCAGTCTTCGGCATTCCAGATGGCAATTTCTTGATGCTTAGCGGCATCGGGATTGGGATTTTTCACCGACTTCTCCTGGTTGTGGCGGCTGTCGGCTGGGCCGAGCTGCGCTGGGATCGGTAGCTTGCATTCAGCCACTCGACCAACTCTCGATCGCGTAATGCGCCGCGCAGGCAGCGATTGATCTCGCTGCCCGCAGCCTCGAAAAAAGTCACAAAGCCGGAGAAGCGGGGGCGCACATACGCGGTCTGGAGAGTGCGAAACGTACCCGAAAAGAAGCCGCCCGCGGCATCATCCAGGTTGCGATCGGTCCAGGCCGCTAGACTGGCGGGCTGTCCCCCGCCTCGAAAATAGGTTCCCCGCTGATGCCCCTCACTGACCAGCCATTTGGCATAGGCAATCGCCTGCGGCTGATGTTCACTGTACTGGCTAACCGCTACGCCGGTGCCGCCGAGCATGGTTCCGCCCGATCCGCGGGGGCCGGCTGCCGGTGCATTGGTAAACTTTAGACGAGGCATGCGCTCGGCCCGCGAGTAATTGGAGTAGCCGAAGCCATACGGACAGTAAACCGCCTCCACGCCAGAGACCATGAAGTCGTACACCTGAATAGGATTCCAGTCCAAGGACCTGGGGTGCGCGACCGATATCAATTCATGAAGCCGGTCAAAGACTTCGCGGGCGACAAAGTCGTTGACCAAGACCTCGCACCCTTCCCCGACAGGAAATCCCAAGTTGGCGGAAAGCGTGAAAAATAAGCTGATGGCGTCGATGGGACAGGCGGGCACGATGATGAACTGTCCTTCAGCCCGAAGTTCTTTTCCCAGCTCGAAAACTTGTTCCCAGCTCCGGGGTGGTTCGGGCCGAAATCTGGTAAGCAGATCGGGACGATACGAAGCAACTTGCGTAGCCGCGTCGATAGGAAGTGCCCACAGGCCACCGTCATACCAGTAGCTTTGCCAAGATGGGCCCACGGAGTCGTGCGCGAAATGCGCCTTTTCGGCATCACTGAGGTGAGGAGCCAGATCCACAAGCGCATCGTGCCGAGCGGCAAAACCCACAAAAGGGTGATCGACGATCATGAGGTCGTAACGGTCGACATACTGTTCAATGGGCGCTTCGCCGAACTCCCGCAAGCTGCGCCGGTCCCACTGAATGCGCAATTGCGGATGCTGCTGCTCATATTCTGGAGCGCCGGCAATTAGTGGAGCGTAACCCCGCGGATGATCCCAGGTGAGCCCGCGCAAAACATTGGTTGTGGAATTGGTCAGGGTTTCACCTCCTGGCCGGCTTCGTTCTGCTTCTCAGCACTGCGTTTTTCCGCGACCAGAATGTGTTCGCAATACATGACCACTTCGTCACGTTGATTCAGAACTTCGCAAGCTTCGACCACCCGCCCCAGTCCTTTTCGCTTCGGATCGTCTTGCTTTTCTTTCACGGTTACACGCGTTCGCAAGGTGTCACCTATGAATACCGGTTTAGGGAATCGGAGCCGGTCATAACCATAGGTAAACGCCAGGGGATTAATCTCCCTTGCCGTAAGCCCAATGCCAATGGCGAAGGTCATTGTCCCGTGGGCGATGCGCTGGCCAAAGGGCGTTTGTCTGGCAAACTCGGAATCCATGTGGTGAGGAAAGAAGTCTCCGGTGTGGCCGGCATGAATGACAACGTCAGTCTCGGTGATAGTCCTACCGGAACTGATACGCTGTGCGCCGACTACATAATCTTCGTAATACTGCATCCGGGTCATGGTTCCAGCTGCCCCGTACTGAGTTCCAGTCTCTTTCCGTTACCCATCGCCGCCGATAGAACCTGACTGGCGCTGGCTAGCACCTCCTTCACCCGCGAGCGGCCTATGCCGCCTCGAATGTGCGCCAGAAAGGGAACCGCCATAGCCGCGATCGCTTGTCCGTGCTGGTTCAAGACGGGGTAACTGATGTTGACGACACCGTCGACCTGATAACTGCGCAGTTCTTCATAGCCACGGCGACGAATCTCGCGTAGGTGCCGGTTGAGCCTGGGAGGAATGGGCTTGTTCGAACGGCCGCGCCAAATCTCAAGAGCTCGAGCTCGAACATCCTCACTTTGAAAAGCCAAAATTACCTGCCCCGAGGCGGTGTTCAAGATGTCGATATGGGCGCCCAAGCGCATGGAAAAGCCCATGTTTCCGGGTGCGTCGACCTGGGCAACCACCACCACTTCCGCATTGTTCATCATGGCCAAGTGACAGGACTGGCGGGTGCGGTTGGCAACCTGCTCGATCAGCGGGCGCGCCTCCGCGATCAGCCGCTCGAGGGGATGGTAACGATGGACCATCTCAAACATTTTCAGGGTCAGTCGATACTGCTCGCTCGGCCCACTGCGCGAGATGTAGCCGCGTTCTTCGAGACACACCAGCATGCGAAAGACTTCACTGACGGTCCGCCCTAAGCGCCGCGCAATCTCGCTGTGGGTTAAAGCCTGGGACCGAGAGGCAAGGAGTTCCAGGACCTCCAGCCCTTTTTCAAGAGCCGGAGCCGCGTAGCGGACCGCCCTGGAACTGGTGCGCAGCCTTCTTGCGAGAGCACGTCGAGATGCCATGACAAAAATCCCCGCCATCGTACTACATGATTTTTTCTAATGAAAAGAAAATTTCACATATAGAATGTCCAATCTGAGGTGGGTTTCCATGTCACACGCAGCTCAGGCCGATAGCCTCGAACGTCCCTTACGGGGCATTCTGGTCCTCGATTTCTCCCAGTTTCTCTCCGGCTCGCTGGCCACCCTGCGGCTGGCGGATCTGGGAGCCCGGGTCATCAAAGTCGAACGGCCGGGAACCGGCGATCTGGGACGTTCTCTGTATCTGAGCGACACCGACATTCACGGGGAAAACACCCTGTTTCACGCCATTAACCGCAACAAGGAAAGCTATGCCGCGGATCTGAAGAAGGCCTCGGATGTGGAAAAACTTCGAGAACTACTCCGCCACTCTGACGTGATGGTAGAAAATTTTCGTCCCGGCGTAATCGAGCGCCTAAGCCTGGGATATGAAACGGTCTCGAAGATCAACCCGCGTCTTGTCTACGGCGTGGTCACAGGATATGGCAATGCGGAGCGATGGCGCGATCGTCCGGGGCAGGACCTACTGGCGCAGGCGCGCTCGGGCATTATGTGGCTCAGCGGCAACCATGGCGATCCGCCCACGCCGATGGCCTTGGCCATCGCCGACATGCTTGCCGGCCACAATTTGTGCGAGGGAATTCTCGCCTGCCTGATCCGTCGAGCAGTCGCCGGGCGGGGTGGTCTGGTGGAAACCAGTTTGATCGAGGCCCTACTGGACTTCCAATTCGAGGTGCTCACAACCCACCTGAACGACGGCGGCCGTCTACCGCGTCGCGCCGCCTTCCGCAACGCTCATAGCTATTTGGCCGCCCCTTACGGTGTCTACGACACGGCAAATGGCTATTTAGCCCTGGCCATGACCCATTTGCCAACCTTGGGAAAATTGCTGGCGTTGCCTGAACTCGAAACCATCTCGGATTCGCGCGAAGGCTTCCGGCGGCGCGACGAGCTCAAGCAGATCATAGCCCAGCGTTTGAAACAGGAGACCACCGAGCACTGGCTTGAAATTCTCAACCCGGCCGACGTCTGGTGCTCCGAGGTTCTAAATTGGCCGCAGCTGAGGGCCAGCGAAGCCTTCTGGCAGTTGGCCATGCTGCAGAAGTTGAACGACGGGCAGGGTGTCGAGATTCTCACCACTCGCTTGCCTATCCGAATTGACCAGTCGTTGCTTACCAGCCCACGCTTGGCCCCCCGTGTAGGACAGCATACGGAAGCCATTCAAAGGGAATTTGGGATTTAAGCTAAGCCATACACCCGCATGGCATTATCGTGAAACATCTTTTTCTGATTGCTTTCGCCGGCTTCCTGGGTGATCGACTGCAAGGCATCCACCCATTGTCGGCAGCTGGCCGAGAGCGTACAGACCGGCCAGTCACTGCCAAACATCACCCGGTCCCAGCCGAAACAAGCAATTACGTGATCGATGTAGGGCCGCAAGTCCTCTCGAGTCCAGTTTCTTGGATCGGCATAGGCTACCAGTCCCGATATCTTCGAAACCACATTAGGAAATTTCGCGATCTCGGTAATGTGGGCACGCCAAGGATCGAGGATTTTTTCTTTTACCGCTGGAACTCCGCAGTGATCGAGGATAAAGGAGACGTCCGGGCAGCGGGCAACCAGATTGATGGCAATCGGCAGTTGTCGAGCAAGCACGCAGATATCGAAGGACAACCCGTATTGGGATAGGCGAGCGACGTTTTCAAGGAAACGGCTCTGTTGCCCCAATTCGTCCGGTTGCGTGTGCAGTACCCGGCGAATTCCCTTCAGCATAGGAGATCCGACGATCTCCTCGAGGTAGGATTCGAAGTCGGGGCTCTCCGGCCGTCCTGCGGCCACGATCCCATCTAGCGGATTATCCGGCTCAGCAGCCAATCGCAGCAGGTGCCGCGTCTCGTCCAGCATGTACGGCTCGTCGACGTCCGCTTCGAGGTGTACTGACTTGACGACATCCAAGCCCGCCGTAGCTTCGAGGTAGTCGGGCATGCGGAACGAACGATTCAGGGTGGGAACCGCCGAAAGCCAGGAATAGACAAAGAGTTCTTTGTCCCAAAGGTGCTGGTGCGTATCTATGATCTGCATCGATCTAATCGCAATGGAAAACTTCTCCCATGTTGGCCCACCACTCGCCTTCGGCGCGAGTCTCTAAAGGCTGTTGCATCGGCATCATGATGGCCCACCACTCTTGCGTCTTGGGATCGGCGGCCATCTTGGCCATGTCGGCGGCGTAATCGGTTCCGTGGTATTCAAAATATCCAAACAAGGTGTCGTCTTTGAGGAATATGGAGTAATTGCGAATGTTGCATTGCCGAATCATGCTAAGGACTTCGGGCCACACCGCCGCGTGATACTTTTTGTAAGCCGGAATCGATTCCGGCCGCACTTTGATCACAGAACCGTAACGCTTCATGCGCAATTCCCTTTCGACATCATTCCGCTACAGAAGAAATCGCTCGCTAGGCGACGGGTCTCCCAGCGAGCGGCTCTAATATATTCGATCGCCCCAAAACTGACCACTCCTCGATGAGGAGCTCAGGCGCTCTACGGGGGGCGAGGGCGTCGCGTTCTCACCATCCCAAGGTTTTCAGCTGGAGTCAGAAGCTAGGCAGTGATTTCCTCTGGCCGGACGGCACGCTTCTCCGCCATGGCACGATACTCGGCAAACACGACCTGCAGAGTTCGTAGATTGTCCCGACCACTGGTTTCTGGTTCGGTATCGTCTTCGATGGCACGCATTAACGAGGCCATGGGACCGATAAAGGCATCGGGGATCCACATGCTGTCGAGGCGGGCTGTGAACCAGTAGCCCGGGTTGCGTTTGGACATGAATTCCAGAGTGTCGGGACGGCCGCTGGGGTAGTTGTACATCAGGCCGATGGTTCCCTTAATCACCCCTTCGCTTCCTTCGAAGCGGAAGATGGCATAAGCGTCGTCCTGCCAAGTGCTGTGGCAAACGTCCATGAGCACCTGCAGGCCGGAGTCGTATTCCCAGATCGTGAGTGTCTTGGTTTCGGCCTTTGTGGTTTCGTCGGGTCCGCGGCTGCCGCTGGTGAAAACCCACGCCGGGTCGCCAAACAAGTAGCGCAGCGAGTCGATGTAGTGGATGCTGTGAAACATGATCTCCACCCGAGTGCCCTGATAAATCCAAGGCCAAAGACTCCAATCGGTTTTGCAATGGACCTGGATGGTGCCATAGCTGGGCGTGCCCAGCCAGCCCTGGTCGATTAACCGCCGGGTACAGCGAATGCCCGCATCCCAGCGCATCTGTTGGTTCACCGCCAGCTTGACCTTGGCGCGTTCGGCCAGTTCCACCGTGCGTACGGCTTTCGCATATTCGTCAGAAAACGGCTTCTGGCAAAGCAGATGCTTGCCGGAGTTGGCGGCCTGTTCCGCCAGCGCGCCCTGCACGTCGGGATATACGGCAATATCCACGATCTGAATTTCGGGATTGCTAAGCAACTCATCGACGCTGGCATAGACCTTCGGAATGTTGTGCTGCGCGGCCGTACGTTGTGCTTGCGCGAGATTTTTGTCGCTCACCGCCAGCACCTTAAATCCCGCCTTCTTGTATGCAGGCAGATGCGCGTAGTTTACGATGCCGCCCGCGCCAATAATTCCTATTGTGTGATTCAGGCTTCGCGGCATCGTAGGCTTGTAGTCGAGATGAGGAAATGCGTCCGACATTGCAGCTCTCCCCCAAGTGATCTTGCCCCAAATGCAACCAACAAACTGTAGCAGTAACGGTGGCGACGAGAAGCCATTTTTCAATCTCGTTATGGCACCTAAGACGGCTGCAGTCTCGGAACCAGTGCTGGAAGGCCGTCGCGCGTATCGTGTAGCGTCGCCGCCCGCGATATCGGAATTCAACTGATTGCCTATGAAGACGACATCCTAACGGAAGAACGGCGATGGGAAGAAAACCGCCGGTTCGACTGCCATGCTCCGGCCTAAAACGCCGTAAGCCAGCCCCCAGTGGCGCATTTCAATTCTTATTTGTTTTGAAGATTCGTCTATTCGCGCGGCAGAGTTTCTTGTATAGCCAGCTTCTCTCCCTCTTGCAGCTTGATCACGCGATGCACGCTGCCGTATCCGGACATCGAGATGTCAATCACGTACGTGCCCGGGTTCAGATAGAAGTCAAAGGGGCTGGTCTTGTCGAGCACCTTGTTGTTGACTACAATCTGCGCGCCTTTGGGTTGCGTTTTGATGCTCACGATCCCCATCCCCGAGGTGTCTTCATGGCCGAATACTTTCTTGAGTTTGCTGCCAGCGGGGCGGATCTCCTCGGTATTGCCGAGATGAGTCAGGGTAAGGTTGAAATTCGCGGTCTGACCCGGCTCGACGTTGACCGGATTCGTGGCTTCGAGATATCCGTAGCGCCGCAAGGTGATGGTGTGGGTTCCCGCGCTGGGCAGGCTGAACTGGGCAGGCGTCAGCTTGCCTGTGTCGTTTCCATCCATTACGATCACCGCCCCAGCCGGCGTGCTTGCCACCGATAAGACGGCGACGAGTTGATGGAGTTCCAGCGTAACTGTGGCGCTTTCGCCGCGTGCCATCGAAAGGTTGCGGGTCACGGAGGCAAAACCGGGTTTGCTGGCGGAAATCGTATGTTGCCCGGGCGCGATATCGGTCAACCGGCAAGGGCTCTGGCAAAGCGCTGCCCCATCAAACACAATCTGAGCTCCTGCGGGACTGGAATCGACTGCCATCTGCGCCGACTTCACCGCCGGTGCGCTAGGTCGAGACTTGGTCTTCTTTGCCCGTGTAGGCTGGGGAGCGGCGGCGACGGGTTCTTGCACGGGCACATCCTCGGCCGCCTGGCTGGGTTCCGGGGCAGGCGTCTGGGTTGGCGGCGGGTCGGGTTGAGCTTGCGGCGTGGGCTCAGCAGGAGAAGTGGTTAGAGGCGCCTTGGCACTTTCTGCCGGTTCGGTCTTTGCTCCGGTGAGCTCCTCAAGCGCGCGATTCGGCTCCTGGTCGCGCCGTTCTTCGTTGAGATTGTGCAATGCCATCCCGCCCACGATCAGGGCCACGATTGCGGCCGCGCCTCCCAGCGCAAACAGGAAAAACTTGGGAGGGGTCTTACGGATTTCGACAAGCGCCTTTTCCGCGAGCTCGCGGATTGTATCCTTCGGCTTCGCTTCAGCTTTCTTCAAGATTAGCGGCGATACACTCGGACTGAGTGGGGTCTCTGCCGGTGAGATTACAGGCGGCCTGATGGCTACTTCTTTCAATGGCGGCAGTTCGCTGATATCCGAAAAAGCTTTGCTGGCTGCCGCAGCAGGCGGGCTCGCTTCCGCCACCAGCGGGTCAACGGCGAAGGCCGGCGCTTCCTTCTCACTGGGCGCTTCGCTAGGGATTGTCGGCTTCAGCTGCGGCCAGGGACTCACGGGCTTAGGCGCCGGGCTGGCGACAGGAGCCGCGGGAGTGGCCGTCGGCTTTTGCCAGGCAGATTCGAGCTTATTCTCTGACTTCGCCGTACTCGTAGAACGAGCCGCCGCAGCCGCACTAATGGCGGCGCCCCTTCTAGATTGTTCAAGATCATGTACCAGCTCCTGGGCGGACTGGTATCGGTGGTCCGGAGATTTGGCCAGCGTCTTCATGATCAGCTCATTGAGCACCGGGTTCAGGTTCGGCCTGAGTCGCACGGGTTGCACCGGTAACTTCTCGAGAATGGCCTCCCGCAACTGGTCGCCAGTTTCGCCCGCAAAAGCCTTCTGATCGGTTGCCATCTCGTAGAGCACTGCACCCAGGCTGAAAATTGCCGAGCGGGCATCGCAGGTCTCCCCGCACAACTGTTCGGGCGAGGCATAATACAGTAGTTCCGGAACCGTCGGGGAAGTCAGGTTGGGCGCGGTCATAGAGGACATGCCAAACCCCAGCACTTTCACCAGACCATCCCACTGCACCATGATCTTTTCCGGTTCTAGCGCCTGGTGCACGACTTGATGAACCTGCGCATGCTGGAGCGCATGACAGACCTGACGGGCAATGTCCTGAATGTCCCAGATCGAGAAGCCTTCCTTGCGCGCCAACATGGTGGCAACCGAATTACCTTGAATGTATTCGGTGGCCGCCAGCAAGAGATCTCCTTCGTCACCTACTCCGTAAAGCGTGGCGATGTTTGGGCTATTGAGCGGCTTGGCTTGCTCCGCCTCTTCAAAGACACGCTTCAGTACTTCTGCGCGGTCTTGGACCTTCTCGAGGGATACGACTTTTAGCGCAACCGTCTGCTGCCCTTCGGGATCGAGCGCCTTATAGATGGTCGAAAAAGGAGATTGCGCAATCTGACTGATTATTTCGAAACGCCCGATTTTATTTGCCATTTTGCGTTCCTGCCCGGGCGCTGGCCACATCTTCCGGGAAAAGAGAACCTCTAGGATGATAGGGGAATCACGAGTCCAAACGGGAATTACCGAAGTACCTAAGAAATCCTCCTCGCCAGGTCCATTGACGCAGTGTCCGCTTGGAGTTACGTCCCTCCCTCTCTGCACCTTGCGCCGGCCGAGCCGCTTTGAGAAAAACTCTTTAGTAACCTGCGGATCGAAAGGCTGGCCGGGTACGATCGAGGCATCTCATCGACACCGGTCAGGAGATTCGATCAGTGCGCACCTGGATTGTATTCGCCGCTTATCTGCTGGGAGCAATTCCGGCACGGGCCGAGAAAACCCCACCCTCCTTGCAGGTGATCGAAGACAAGATGCGCTTCCATCTGCTTCCGCGAAGCTCTCTCGAACTGCCGTCCGATTGCAGCGGCCGATTTCCGGAGGATTTAGTCTGAAGCCGCTCGACGAGCAGAAGGACGCTATCGGGTTCAGGCAATGAGCGCCCCGTCAGTAATTTACGATTATTACGACCCCGAGGCCCGCGCTACCGTGCTACCGGTTGCCTTCATCGTTCACTAGCGCCTTTGTCATGGTCTGTAATTCCGTGGAACCCAAATACTAGAAAACACGTATTAACCTGTAAGCGGTCGATTTCAGGAGCTGTGACAAATGTCAGATCCTGCCGTTGACGATCTGCACTTGGCCAAGGGAAGCGGCTAACCGATCCTAAGCGTGTTGTTGTTTAACGCGGTTATGGTCTATGCTGAATGTCCGCCCCTGAGACCCTAAACGATTGCGTAATGTAGGCTTTCCCGGAGTTTACGATGACGCTAGCCCGATTTGTCAGAAAGAATGCCTTTCGCAATAAGCGCCGCACCTTTCTTACCATTCTGAGCATTGCCTTTCCCCTGTTGTTGCTGTCCTTTTTGATGTCGATCTGGCGCGCTTTTTTTGGCGATGATTTGCGCTCGGCGCAATCCAACCAGCGCTTGATCACGCGTCATAAGGTTTCTCTCGCAAACTTAGTTCCCGGCTATTATCGCGACAAGATTCGCCACATTCCCGGGGTGACCCACGTGGTGAACATGAATTGGTTTGGGGGAATCTACAAAGATACAACGCAAAAGAATTTCTTTGCCCGCTTCGGAACCGATCCGGAGGAATTTTTTGATGTGTATCCGGAGCTGACGATTCCGCCTGACCAGTTGGAAGCTTGGAAAAAGGACCGGGCGGGCTGCGTTGCCGATGCGGAGTTGGCGAAAAAGTACGGCTGGAAAGTCGGCGACCGGATCGTTTTGCAGGGGGATATTTATCCCATACGGCTCGATCTAACCCTGCGGGGCATCTTCACCGCCCAACTGCCGAACAACTCACTTTACTTCAATCAGAAATATGTTGAAGAAGGAGTGGCGTTCGCCAAGGGACAGGCAGGCTTCTTTGGCATCATGGTCGATTCTCCGCAAAATGTGGACCGCGTTTCGCACGCCGTCGATGCTACCTTCGCCAACGCGCCAGAACCAACCAGAACCGAGACCGAGAAGGCCTTTGGGCTGAGTTTCGTTGCCATGCTGGGCAATGTGAAGGCCTTCATCCTGGTGATCTCATCGGCTGCCGTGTTTACCATTCTGCTGGTTTCGGGCAATACCATTGCCATGTCCATTCGCGAGCGAACACGCGAGGTTGCGGTGTTGAAGACCCTGGGCTTTACCCAGAGGACGATTCTCGGGCTCTTCATTGGCGAGGCCCTGGCAATCGCTTTCATCGGCGGCGTTCTCGGAACCCTGATTGCCCTGGTATTTCTTGCCGGCGGCACGCACGCACCGCAAGGCGCGCAAATGTTTCTGATTGCCTTGCGGGAGTGGAAATTCACCGCCCCGACCTCTTGGGCGGTAGCCCTCCTGGCGGGGCTTCTGAGCTCCGCGATTCCCGCCTACGGCGCGTCCCGTACGGGCATTGTTGATGGTTTGAGGCATATCGGATAAAGGCACTCGCATGGCGATACCCATTAGCTACAACATCCGCAACATGATTCTCCGCAAGCGCCTGACGCTGATGACCGCGCTCGGAATCGCGCTCACGGTAACCACCACGGTTTTCCTGATGATGCTATTGGCAGGAATGAGAAAAGCCTTTGTCTCGAGCGGAGATCCTTTGAACGTGCTGGTTCTAAGAAAAGGTTCGACCTCGGAGCTGGCGGGCGGATTTACCAAGGACAAGCTGCCAATCCTAAAAGAGCTCCCGGGAATTGCCCCCGACAGCCACGGTCAGCCCATGGTCTCGGGCGAATGGGTGGTTGTGGTCGCGCTTCCTCGTGCCGGCTCGGAAGTGAATGTAACCCTGCGTGGCATGGAGCAGGACGGTCTGGAGTTGCGCAGCAAGAAAGTCAAGCTGGTCGAAGGAAGCTGGTTTCGTCCCGGCCAGCGCGAAGTCGTGGTCAGCCGCTCCATACACGGCCGCTACGGGAATACCAATGTTGGCGACATGATTGATTTTGGAAAAGGCCCCTGGAAAGTCACGGGTATTTTTGACGGCGGCGGCTCGGCTTACGACTCCGAAATCTGGACGGATGTGAACCAGGTGGCCAGCCAGTTCAATCGCCAGAATGCCTTGGGAAATGCCTATCTGAGGGCCCCCGACAAACCTGCGGCCGACGCTCTCAAGCACCGCGTGGCTGATGATCAGCAGCTGCAACTGGACGGAATGCTCGAAACCGAGTACTACGATAAGCAAACCGCGAGCGGAGGCGGCATTCGCTTGATGGGCTACATCGTCGCCTTCACCATGGCTATCGGTTCCATCTTCGCCGCCGCAAACACCATGTACGCTGCCGTGGCCTATCGTTCGCGCGAGATCGCAACCCTGCGGGTCATCGGCTTTCGCCGAGTCAGTATCGTGACCTCGTTTCTTTTCGAATCGGTTCTGCTTGCTCTCGTGGGTGCTGCCATCGGCATCCTGCTCATGCTGCCCTTCAACGGCATGAGCACCTCGACTTCGAACCAAGTTACCTTTAGTGAAGTGGTCTTCACCATGCAAATCACCCTCTCGGTGGTGGTCACCGCAGTGGTTTTCGCGATCTTTATGGGCTTCGTTGGGGGTGTAGCTCCGGCCTGGGGCGCGGCACGGCGCGAGATTCTCGCTGCCCTAAGAGACTAAAGAGCGTATGGCGATCGATACCAAACATAAGGACCTCGAGGGCTTGCGGATCGACCGCGCGGCTACGGCTCAGGGGCCGCAAGCACCTCTTTGGGCACGGATGTACATTTTGATTGGAATTGCGGTATTGGTGCTGCTTGGAATCGCCGCCCTGGCTTACCGCTTTTTCGGATCGACGCCCGAGGTGGAGGTGGTCCGTGCCACCGCCGAGGGCGGCCAAATTGCGGGATCCGTGGTCCTCACCGCGACCGGCTACATCGTGCCTCATCACAAAATCAACGTAAACTCCAAGGTCACGGGGCGCGTGAAATGGATTGGGGTGGAAAAGGGCGACAAGGTCCAAGAGGGCCAGGTGCTGGTGCGGCTGGAGGACGAAGAATTCCGCGCGCAGTATCAGCAGGCGCGGGGCGCGGTGGAGAACGCAAAAGCGTATTTGATGGAATTGCAGAACGGATCGCGACCGGAAGAAGTGCAGCAAGCGCAGCACAACCTTGACGAAGCACGCGGCAATGCGGCAAACGACAAGACCCCGCTCGACCGGACGCGTGAGCTTTATGGGCAGGGCGTTGTTTCCAAGCAAGCGCTTGACGACGCTACCGCGAACTACGAGGCCGACCAGCAGCGCATGAACT
>Ga0126381_100004288_pt1 | contig 15518 bp, 12 predicted proteins | sample PanSoiMetPlot_28_FD_96465 | JGI IMG/M metagenome (GOLD analysis project Ga0126381, IMG submission 96465) | Tropical forest soil microbial communities from Panama - MetaG Plot_28 | ecosystem: Environmental > Terrestrial > Soil > Tropical forest > Bulk soil | place: Panama | collected 2016-02-17 | reverse complement strand
TCTCCCTCAAGCGCGAAGGTTAATTTGGGAGTAGCTGACCATGTTGCGTAGCTGTCGAAGATATTCAGCTTGCCCTTTGGTGCATTGGGGATGGGCACAAAAGGCTGCCCCTGCTGCTCAGGCAATCCTGGCGTTCCATTTGTGACGTATTCGAAGTCGGGATGCTCCTGGCCTAGATAGTAATTAAAAATCCAGTCGATCGACTTGATTGGCTTTGCCTCGAAGCCGACCATTTCATCCTTGAAACTGTTGGTGGGTTCAGTCTGCTGAGTGCCATTCACCATCCAGTAATGCCCAGAAATCCGCGGCGTGAAGGCATAGGTTGCGCGCAGGCCAGCATGGTAGAAGGGCAGATAGTCAAACCAGTAGGAGCGCGAGTAGTTGATCTGATCCTTAGTGTAATTGCCTTCCATCCCTAGCGCACTTGCCCATTTGCCAACGTCGACGGTGAGACCGCTGCCGACAGGAACGACATACGTTCCATAAGCTTGAAAAATATTGCGGTAAATTTCAGGCCGAGGCTCGTTGGCGGGATTGCCCTGCAATGTCTCCGTTGCCTGGCCATACTGTAGATCGATGCGTGCGCCAAAGCGCTTTCCATTCGCAGGGTCTACAGCGTGCTCCATGATAAGGTCAGCCTGATTAATGCTGAAAGCATTGCTGCTTACATCGTAGGCGCGCAGCAGGTTTGCGCGGCCAATCGGATTATTGAAGTTGTAGGCATAGTAGCCGTCGAGGACCATATTGATCGTCGTTCCATTGAAGAAATCGAGCGTACTACGATCTGCCGGTGTCAGTGTCGGCGCTGGGGATGGAGCGGTTTCAGGAACTCGTGCACTAATTGCCGCGCTTGCGTTTCTCAGTGCTACCGCATTTGCAGCAGGATCGACCGATGCGATGAGCGCGCTGGCATTCTCCTCGTTTTCAAGCTTCGTCAATCGTGCATTGATAGACGAAAGCTCGCGTCGCAGCTCACGGATTTCTTCTGCGTGAGAAAGTTCGGCGCTGGCAGTTTGTGCTGAAAGCCTGCATGTGGGTGCGAGAAGCGACGCAATGGTCACGACAAGGAGAGAAAAGCGCGGTAGAGGGTTCATTGGTGGTCCTCCTCAACAGCTACTTGCGCTAACAGCATTACCAAGGAAAGCATGAGGAATTCATAAATGAGGCATAAGTTTGAGGCTCACGCAGACCTTGACCCCACCGCCGCTCTCCCCTCGCGCCCTAGTCGCGCATCTTTGGCTTGACTTTCTCGTCGAGGGGCGTGAGCCTTGTAGGCAAAAGAAAAGCGCCTCGGCGGATGAACCAGCCCCAGGACAGGGCCAGTTCATTTGCTCCACAGAGGCGCGAGCTAGAATCAAACCCCAGGGTCAAAATCGAGGGAGTTGAACAGGGCGGTCTTGGAGGCCGCCTTTTTCGCTTATCTAGTGCTTACTTTGTTTTTCCTGCGGAGTGCAAGATGGAAAAATGGGGAAAACGGGGAAAGCGCAGCGTTATTTGTTAATTTTTGTCGATTCCCTAATTTCACCGCCACAATTCGCCCAATGCGCAGGCGCAGTTTCCGCAGATCCGTCGCCTGACACCACAACCCCCTGCTATACTTAACAATTGCGGGAATTGCTCTAAACCATTCCTGTTTTCAAGCATTTCACTGCAAACCGAAAACACAAAGCTTCCGAGGTTTCCCATGTCCGGCCATTCAAAATGGGCGACAATTAAGCACAAAAAAGGGGCCCTTGACGCAAAGCGCGGCAAGGCCTTCACGCGTCTGATCAAAGAAATCACCATCGCTGCCAAGGCTGGCGGCGATCCCGACGGAAATCCGCGCCTGCGCACCGCAATTGCTGCTGCCAAGGCTGAGAACATGCCTGCGGACAACATCAAGCGCGCCATCCAGCGCGGAACGGGCGAACTTCCCGGTGCAATCTACGAAGAGATCACCTTCGAGGGCTATGGCCCCGGTGGTGTCGCCATTATTGTCGAAACGACGACCGACAACCGCAACCGTACGGTGAGCGAAATCCGTCACGCCTTCTCGAAAAATGGCGGCAACCTCGGTGAATCCGGATCGGTCCGTTTTATGTTCACCAAGAAGGGCGTCATTGCCGTTCCCAAGACCGCAGCCGACGAAGAAAAGTTGATGAACATCGTGCTCGAAGCCGGTGGCGAAGACCTGAACGACGAAGGCGAGACATGGGAGATCATCACCGATCCTGCCTCCTTCGAGGCCGTAGCACAGGCTGTTCGTGACGCGAAGATCGAGACGGTTATGTCTGAGGTCACCATGGTGGCGACGACTTACACCAAGCTTGAAGGCTCCGCGGCAGCGCAGATGATTCGCTTGCTCGAAGCGCTCGAAGACCATGACGACACACAAAACGTCTATTCCAATTTCGACATGGACGCAAAGCAACTGGAAGAAGTCGCTGGGTAGCGGTCACTGAGATTCAATACGAGGGCCGCCAAATGGCGGCCTTTCTTTCAGACAAGAAATCGAAGCACAAATTCTGTCCCTGAAATCAAAGATACAAAGCACAAATTATGCTGAAAAAATTTGTCTCCTCTCTTCTTGTTTTGGCCGCAGGTGTGTTTTCGTTTTCGGCAATTGCACAAAGCGCGCAAAGTCCCGCACCTGCGAACGACAGCCCGGCATCGGAGGTTCTGGCAACGCGTCCATGGGAGTTCGGACCGTTCTTTCAGGGCGGTGTTGGTATTGGTGATCGCTCCGATTTCAGCTTTACCAGCGCGGGTATGCGACTCGGCAAAGTAATTACGAATCAGCATCTGCCGAGCCTGCTGCGCGGACAATTTGAATACGCCGGTGAATTGATGCCATATTGGCAGTCCTTTACACCGCCGCCGCATTTGAAAGAAACAAAGTATGACTTCCAGGGTCAGACCGGAACCGCACTGTTCCCCTACAACGGTGGAACCTTTACCGGTGTCAGCATTACGCCGATCATTTTGCGTTGGGACCTGAAGCCGGGCAAAAAGTTCGCTCCCTGGGTTCAGGGCGCAGGCGGCCTGATCTGGACGAACCATAAATATCCGCCGGACATCATCGTTCCTCACGGTGAGCCGGGCGGAACGAGCGAGTGGAACTTCACGCCACAGTTCGGCATTGGCTTTCACTATTTTGTAAAACAGCGGCAGTCATTGACGTTTGCTGCAAATGCGATTCATATATCTAGCGCATCGCTGGGCGACCGCAATCCGGGCGTGAATGCGAGCGTTCAGTTCCAGATCGGCTACACGTGGTGGAAGTAAGAGATTGAGATGAGCGATGTCTTAATCGAGTGCGTGCCGAATTTCTCTGAGGGGGCCAACCCGCGCAAGGTTGCCTCGATCGTTTCGGCTATGCACATCGATGGTGTCTCGCTGCTCGACTGGTCGCTCGATGCCGATCACAATCGCTCTGTCGTGACCATCGCCGGACCTCCTGCAGCAGTCGTCGAAGCCGCAATCCGCGCAGCTGGTCGCGCTGCAGATTTGGTTGATCTTACATCGCAGTCAGGAGTGCACCCACGCATCGGCGCCGCCGATGTAATCCCTTTTGTTCCAATCCGTGGCATTTCACTCGAACATTGTGCTCTGCTCGCGCGTCAGGCTGGCATGGAAATCTGGAAGCGCCATCACATTCCGGTCTATTTTTATGAAGCCGCCGCATCGCGTCCGGACCGCGCTCTGCTCGAAAATGTTCGTCAGGGCCAGTTTGAGGGCCTGCGTGAAGCTGTACGCAAGGATGTTACTCGCCGTCCCGACGTAGGCGGACCCGATCTGCACCCAACCGCCGGAGCATCAGCCGTGGGCGCGCGTCGATTCCTGATCGCCTATAACATCTACCTGGACACGGCAAATGTCACAACCGCCCGCGCCATCGCTAAGGAAATTCGCGCGTCTGCTGGCGGCCTTTCCGGTGTAAAGGCAATGGGAGTACTGGCGCACGGTATGGCGCAGATCTCCATGAATATCACGGATTTCCGGCAGACCTCGGTGGCCGACGCCTATGCTGCAGTCAAGCGCCAGGCGGCACGTCACCGTGCGCAGCCTGTACGCGGTGAGCTTATCGGGTTACTCCCGGAAGCAGCTTTCGAGCATGACAGCGAGTGGGTGCGTCAATTACATGGGTTTAATCCGGATGAGAAGCTGCTCGAGCGCAAGCTGGAGCGTCCTATCGAATGGCCGGTACCAGAAGCGGACCGTGCCAGTCTAAAATAAGAAGTCGGGCACTCGTTGCCTGCTCATGACAAAAGAGGGTGAGCCGAAATACTCAACAGCCCTCGGAGGTATGAATTTTGAAGTTTGGTAAGAATCTGTCGCTCGCGGCCGCTATGGCCATGGGCATCTTTGCATCTTTACCCGCAGTTGCGGCGCAGCTCGGTGGCGACGCCCGTGCGGCTATTCCTAAAGACGTTCAGCAGCTCATTGTTGTCGATTATCGCGCCATGCAGAACTCTGAAGCCGCCATGAACCTGAAGGCACGCGTGCTTCCACCTGAGCTGAAACAGCTTGAAACTGCGCTGAAATCATCGGGTTTCAATGAGAATCATGACGTGGATGAGCTGGCTTTTGCAGCTTTTCGCACTTCCAGCAACTCAGATAGCACAAGGATCGTCGGTATTGCGCAAGGCCAATTCTCGTTGCAGGATATTCTGGCGAACTTCAAAAAACAGAAAGTAAAGGCCACCAAGATTCGCGCCAACTCCATCTACCCCATGGGCGCAAGCGGCATGCTGGTCAGCTTTCTGAATCCCACTACGATGGTCTTTGGTTCCAGCGACGCCATCAAATACGCCCTCGATGCCCGCGATGGCCTGACTCCGAATTTTCTCAGCAACGACGCCATGATGCAGCAGATGTCCCTCGTCGATAACGAGCCAATCTGGAGCATTCTTGACCAGAAGGGAACGCAGATGATGATGCGCGGTGTCCTTGGCGAAGCGTCGCAGTTGGCAGACTACGACACGGTTAAAAAGCGTTTAACTGCATCGCGTTACACCATGAACTTCAACAATGGGGTGAAGTTTAATCTCGATGTGGTAACCCCGGACACCTTTACGGCCGCGACGATGTCATCACTCTTGAACGCAGCGGCTATGTACAAGAAGGTGAGCGGAACGGCTATCGAAAAAACAGCGATCGATAACACAACGATCGATTCCAACTCCGGCACATTGCAGGTGCGGTTCGCATCCTCAGACAGCCAGTTTGCCAGCTTGTTACAGTCGCCACTCTTCCAGTCAGTTGTGCACTAGAAATTTCGCTGGAAAACAAACGCCCTGGCTATCAGCCAGGGTGTTTTATTTGGCGAGCAATTCACTCCTCATGAAGAGCACTCATTGGATCGACGTGTAAAGCTCGCCGCGCAGGCAACAGGGCTGCAGTCGCAGCAATGGCTATTAAGACTAGAATGCCACCCGCATAACCAGCCGGATCGAGATTACTGATACCGAAGAGTATCTTGCGCAGAAACTGCGAGACGCCAGCTGTGGCAATTGCTCCCACGACGGCACCCGCAAGAACCGGTATCAGGAACTGCCGCAGGACCACAGAGAGCACATGCATCGGCTTTGCTCCGAGCGCCAACCGAATGGCAATCTCCTTGGTACGTTGCGAGACCGCATACGCAACCAGTCCAATGATTCCCACTCCCGACAGCAGCACTGCCAACACTCCCAGCACGCTGACTCCGAGGGCAGTATTTTCCAGAATCTTGGTGTAGTCGCGGAAGCCGGACTTGAGCAACCAGATATATGGAAACAGCTTTGGGTCGAGCGTTTCCGCAATCGACTTCATCATGGGTGGAAGGTCATCAGTGGCGCCAGCAGTTTTGACCAGCAAGGTCATGGATGCCATGTCTGAAGGCTGCATCGCCCAATACGCTTCTACAGCGTCGCCATCATTCAGCGCTTTGATGCGTGCATTTCCCGCCACGCCTACGACGAGATCCTTCTGATCTCCGAACTTCTGCCCCAGCGCATCCTGCCCTGGCCATAACCTGCGTGCCAAGGACTCGCTCACAATCATGGCGTGCGTTTCACCCGGACGAAGATTTCTTCCGCGCAGCAGCGGGATCTCCATTGTTTTGAAAAACTCGGTATCGACCCAGTTCGGATAGATGTTGACTGAATGTCCTCCGATGTCTTCGGTCATATATGCCGTGTAGCCATTGCCGAGAAGAGATATCTTCGACAACGCTACCGACGTCACACCCGGTAAACCCAACAGGCGCCCTTTAAGGTTATCGATGTAGTTTTGGGCTGCTTGTGGAGTATAGCCATGACCATCGAGTCCGGGACTGATGCCGATCACCTGTTCGTATCCAAAGCCGGGATCGGAGCGCATCATATGAAGCACCGCGTGCACCAGCAGACCCGACACGATGAGCAGTACGCAGCTAGCGGCAATCTGTGCGCCTACCAGTAGCTGGCGGACAATCGTTTTACGCTGACGTTGCCGTGCAATTTGCAGCGCAGGAGCCAGTCCGAAAAATATAGCTGCCACGACGGCAATGCCTACCACAAACAGCAGCACTCGCCAATCGGGAGCAAAGCTCATCCAGGACGGTCCATCGGCTAAAACTGCCGTAATGCGCAATCCTATACAGCCTAATACGAGTCCGCTGAATGCGCCGATCAGAGCAAGCAACAGGCTTTCGGTAAACAACTGCCGAAAGATACGTTTCCTGCTAGCCCCAATCGCGATACGAATGCTGATCTCATGCTCTCTCGTTACACCACGGGCCATCATAAGTCCACCTAGATTCGCGCACGCCACAATAAAGATCAGCAGCAACAGCGCCGCGATCAACGCAAACGCGCGTAGCATTTCCGGCTGCATGATAGCCATGTGACCGCCCGGGTCTATCCGGATATATTCTTTGTCCCAGATCAGCTTGGGATATTGTTTGCGCAATTCGTTGGTGAGTATCAGCAACTCCTGTCCAGCTGTCTCTGCTGTTGCACTCGATGCGACTCTGCCCCACATGCGCACGCCGCCGGGACTGAACACGTCGGTCAATGCTGTACTGCCCTCTACAAAATATGGTTGCTGCTTGATGGGCAGGTAAACCTCTGCAAATTGGTCGCCGAGATGCGGCGAGAATTCGGAAATGACGCCAATAACCGTTACGGGCTTCTTGTTCAGATGGATCACTCTGCCGATGACTGAAGAATCGCTGTTAAGTCGCTTTTGCCAGAAGTCATGACTCAACACGGCTACCGGAGGGGCATTCACGGCATCCTCTCGCGCCGAATCGAACAACCGACCAGTCGATGCCTCCGTTCCTAACTCGGTGAAGTAGTTGGCTGTTACAAAATTGATGGAAACCGGCTGCAATTCGCTGTCGAGTTCCATTGCTGGCCCGCCCATCGCAGCAAACATGGCAGACAGGGTCTTCGTGTGGTTGCGATAGAAGAGAAATGATTGATATGGCGTGTCAGGGGTGTTGATTTCTGGAGAGCGCCGTTGAAGCCTTACCAGAGACGAAGGATCGCGTACCGGCAACAACTTAAATACGAGAATATTCAGCAGGCTGAACCCAGTGACGCATACACCAATTCCGAGTGTCAGCACTCCGACAGCCGTCAGCGTAAAGCCAGGTGAGCGCCACAGGGTACGCGCCGCGTAGCGCAGGTCCTGAAAGAGACGGTCAATCCATGTCCAACCCCACGCCTCGCGCGATTGTTCGCGCAAACGCAGCGTGTTGCCGAAATTCTGCCGGCCATGCCGCGCAGCCATCTCGCGGTGGAACTCCATTTCGTTTTCCAACTCGCGATCAAAGCGGCGATGAAACAGCAGATAGCGCAAACGGCGAAAAAGTTCGCCCATGATGTCCTCCCTAAGCGGTGCGCAGAACAGTCTGAATTGCTTCGGTGATGCGGTCGTAGTTCGATATCTCAGCCTGTAGCTGCTTGCGACCTGCTGCCGTCAGGCGGTAGAAGCGGACTTTGCGGTTGGTTTCGGAAATGCCCCACTCCGCCGTGACCCATCCCTTCAGCAGCATCTTCTGCAATGCCGGATAGAGCGAACCTTCCTCGACGGCCAACACATCACTTGAAAGGAGATGAATTCGCTGGGCAATCGCGTATCCATGCAGAGAACCAGATTGGAGGACTCGCAAAATCAGCAGTGTGAGAGCACCTGGAGGCATATCAGGCTTAGGCATAAAACTCATAGGCATATATTGCCTATGCCTATGTCCATTGTCAAGACACTTGCCCAATTTTGTTTTGGCCTACAATGTTCACCATGACGGAACAAGCTTGGAACGCCACGCAATACGCGCTTAACGGACGCTTCGTCGCCGACCTCGCAGGAGGCGTGCTCGACCTGCTTGATGCCCGGCCCAGCGAACGAATCCTCGACCTCGGCTGCGGCGACGGCGCTCTGACCTTGAAGATCACCGCATCCGGAGCGACGGTGAAGGGTGTGGACAGTTCCGAAAGCATGGTCGCAGCCGCGCAGGCTGTGGGCATCGATGCTCAGGTGACAAGCGCCGATGCACTCGACTTCGATCACGAATTCGATGCGGTCTTCTCAAACGCGGCCCTGCACTGGATGCGCAATCAAGATACCGTGCTTGCAGGAGTGCACCGCGCACTCAAGCAGGGCGGGCGTTTTGTTGCCGAGATGGGTGGCCACGGAAACATTGCAGCGATTCAGGTCGCCCTGCGCGCTGTTTTCTCAAAGCACGGATTCGACGCAACCAGCGCCGAGCACAACTACTTCCCAACTCCAGCAGCATACGAATCGCGCCTGCGGCATCACGGCTTCGATGTGCACTACATCGAGCTACTTCCACGCCCTACGCCGCTTCCAGAAACAGGCATGCGTGGATGGCTTGAAACCTTCCGCCGCGGACTCTTCGAGCAATTGCCAGAATCCGAAAGGGAAGAAGCACTCAAGGAAACAATCCAGCTACTCAAGCCGATGCTGTGTAACGATCTGGGCAAGTGGACCGCAGACTATGTGCGTCTGCGTTTTCTCGCCGTGGCTCTCTGATTGAGCAACTAGCGTCCGTACTTCTTCAGCACTTCCTGCAACCGCTGATGCGGAAGACCGGGCACAGTGTGTCCATCAATTCCGGTCATCGTCTTCGCGCCAACCATCGCGTTCACAATAGCTTCTTCCGTAGCCTCGACCGTCGCGTTAAACAGGGGACTGATGCGCCCGTTCGCCACCGTCTGCACTGTATTGGGGCCGGGCTCGTCATTCGCGTGCGCGTTCGCTGTTGAGAAAGCCAGGAAAATATCTCCGGATCCGTTACCCGAGGTCGATCCGGTACGCGCAAGACCCATCGTTGCGCGGCGTGCAAGCCGCTTCAGCTGAGTGGGAATCAGCGGCGCATCCGTGGCGATGATGATGATGATCGAGCCCAGATCGCCCTGTCGCGCGCCCGTAGCATCATCCTTGAACATCGAATAGGGAACACCTTCGCTAATTTCTTTCCCGACAGGAACGCCGGCAATCGTGAGCTGCGGCCGCCGTCCACAGTTACACTGCACCAGAACGCCAACAGTGTAGCCGCCTGCTTCTTTCGGCAATACGCGAGAAGCTGTACCGATGCCACCTTTGAATCCGTAACAGATCATGCCCGTCCCACCGCCGACCGCACCCTCAGGGACCGCGCCGCCTTGCGCGCTGTCTAGCGCACTGAAGACATACTCCTGCTTTACATGAAAGCCGTTAATGTCATTCAGCCAGCCATCCCAGGTCTCGGCGACAACAGGCAACGACCAGTCCTGATGAAACATCGGATGCTTCAACGACCACGCAATGATCGAGTCTCGTACTACGCCGACGCTGTGTGTGTTGGTGATGGCAACCGGGCCTTCCAGAAATCCTGACTCTTCCACCCATGTCGTCCCGGTCATCTCGCCATTACCGTTCTGGCTGAACCATCCCGCATATACCGGATCGGCATTCGTCTTACCACGCGGAAAGAGGACCGTGACGCCGGTACGCACCGGGCCTTCGCTAACTTTCAGAGGCCCGTCGCCTGAGATCAATGTGGTATGACCAACCTCGACGCCGCGCACATCGGTGATGGCATCGAACAGTCCTGGAGTACCGTCGAAAGGCACTCCTAGGTCACGGGCGCGTTGTCCCTGACTGGCTATGGCTGTGAGCGAAAGAAAAATAACAACACAGAAACGCATGCAAGGAACGCTATCGCAGAGTGCGTTTCAACGCCAGAAAAAGATTGAACTACCTGATCAATCTACGTGAGCGGTTGTGCGCGACGCAGGTGTTGCCAGCGTACGAACGGGTAGATAAACACGGACACTGGCACCATGCAGATCGCCATCGTTGTTGTTCTCAATGCGGATATTCCCGCCGTGCTTTTGCACGATGCCCATGCTTACCCACAGGCCAAGTCCCGTGCCCTGGTCGCCCTTTGTGGTAAAGAACGGCTGAAAGAGCTTCTGCGAAGCCTGATCGGCAATCCCCGGTCCGCTGTCGATAATTTCAACCGAGACACCTGCGCCGCGAAACTCCTCGGCAGGTAGGCCGCGCATGCGAATCAGAATCCTGCCATCATTACCCACGGCATCAACGGCATTCGTAATTAGATTGGCGAAAACCTGACGCAGTTCGGCAGGAAAGCCCTCGACGACGTAGCTCCCCTGAAAATCCTGTTGCACCTTCACAGACTGGTTATCCATGCGTCGCTGCAACAAGAGCAGAACGCCTTCGAGCAATTCCTTGAGATCAACCGTTATTGGCACATTCGGTTCGCGATAAAGATTCAACATGGTGCGGCTGATCTGCATCGTACGTGTCAGTTCCTGCTGCGCCATGTTCAGATATTCATCCCGCTTGACCGGATCGCTTTCCCGGGCAATTAGATAGTGCAGGTTTGCCACCGAATCCAACGGATTGTGGATCTCGTGCGCGATGCTTGCCGCAAGTCGCCCGGCGACAGCCAGCTTCTCGTTTGCGATCAGCACAGCCTCTTTACGTTTCTGATCCGTAACATCGCGAAACACGAGCACGATGCCGATCATATTGCCATTCTTGTCGCGGATTGGCGCCGCACTGTCGTCGATGACATATTCGGTCCCATCGCGGGCAATCAGGGCGGTATGATTTGCCAGCCCGATCACAGTATTCAGACGGCGTACTTTTTCAACCGGATTCTCCGCTTGCTCGCGGGTCTGCTCATGAATAATGTGGAAGACCTGCTGGAGTGGCTTGCCATTTGCCTCAGCCATCTTCCATCCGGTAAGTTCTTCGGCAACAGCGTTCATGAATTCCACACTGCTGTCGGCGTCGCAGACAATCACCGCGTCGCCAATAGAGCGCAGCGTCGTACGCAGCCACTCACGGCTTTCGTAAACCTCAGTGTTGCTTTTCTGCAGATCGTCAAGGGTGCGCTGGTATGCTTTTGATACGCGTCGCAAGCGCGTCATGGAGAAAACGCTTAGAGCAACTCCGACTACCAGCGCACCAATGATGATCAAGACGATTTCCTGGCGTTCGAGCGTAATCGCTCGTTCCAGGCGCTCCTTGCGCAGCTTATCTTCGGCTTCGCTGAGCGTTCTGATTGCCTGACGAACTACAGTCATTAGGTCCCGTCCGCGATAGGCCAGGCTTTTATCGGCTGTAGGGTTGGGCGATGTTATGACATTTTGCGCAAAACCAAGCCAAATCAAATATGCGTCATGCGCCCGCACCAAGTACCCAATCTGCTGGGGATTATCGGAAATGAGTTGCCGAAGGTAGGTAAATTGGCTCTCGATGTTAGAGTTGCGGCTATCGAATGTATGCAACATCTCCCGATCGCCGGTAAGTTCGTAGCCCCGCAGAGCCGTTTGCTGGTCGATAATCCGGCGTTCAAGTTCGGCGATCTGTGCGCTGACCAGGTCGCTGTGGTCAAGCCAGAGTTGCGCCTGCCGGGTGCTGGTTACCTGCCAGAGCCATATGCCCGCCAATGCAATGAGTGCGAAGAGTGGTACGTAAAAGGCCTGTCTTAAAATGTGCCGGAAGTCCCCTAGGTTCACTGATTTCTCCCCATGGAAACATGGGATGCGTCGATGAGCAGTTGCAGTCTGCTGATCAACATTTCGGGGCCTTCTCCTTTCGATAGGGTGGCATTTACCAGGTCAATTGTTTCCTGCGGCAAATCAACGCAGGCGGAGTGCAGCAGTATGGGCACATGCGGCTTAAGCGCGCGCATGACTGCTGCTACCCGGCCCCCATCCATTCCTGGCATCAGGTAGTCAAGCAGTACTATGTGAACCTCATTGTCTTCAAACAGGCTGAGAGCTGCCTTCCCATCCAGAGCTGTCAGCACCTTATATCCGGCTACCTCAAGAAGCGCTCTTCTGATTTGTAATCCGAGTGCCTCGTCATCAACACATAGAACCGTATATAGACCCGTCATTTTCTTCGCTATCTAGTACGCATGGCTTCTGGATATTTGGGGGAATTCTCCGGGGCGTGCCAGAAATCCAATGAAATCAATCACACATAGAACGTGCCAGAGTATAGCATTACCAAAGGCCATCGGCCTCCCGATTCTTGCAACAAGGGTTTTCGGCACATCTTCTCAATCGGCTAGTCCTGTGAATTAACAGAACGTTTGCATTCTCTTTGCCGTCTTGGGATAGCCTGTAATCGAAAATTAGCGTCCGATTCACGTTACCGTGACGACGCCTACTGAGGAAGAACCCGCTTGAGCCAGACCGTATTCGTGCTTGAGGACGACACAGATATCTCACGCCTGGTGCAGCATCATCTTGAGGCAGCAGGCTTTGCTGCTCGAGTTTATGCCAGCCCAGCCAATGTACTCACTGACGCTGAACGTCAGCCACCCGCTCTTTTTCTTCTCGACATCATGGTTCCCGGCGGAGACGGACTGGATGTTTGCCGCCGCCTGCGCAGTCATCCAGCTTTAAGCGGTGTCCCCATCATCTTTCTTACCGCTCGTGCTGGGGAAAACGATCGCGTCCTAGGCCTGGAACTTGGGGCGGACGACTACATCACCAAGCCCTTTGCGCCTCGCGAACTGCTCGCCCGCGTCAAAGCCGTTCTTCGCCGCTTTGAAAGGCCTGCTACGCCTTCGATTATCAGTTTTGAAGATGTTGTGATCGATGCCAGCGCCATGCAACTGAAGGTTCGAGGAGAGCTGACCACAACCACGGCCACCGAATTCAGGCTCCTTGATTATCTTGCCCGCCATCCTGGGCGGGTTTTCAGCCGCGATCACCTGCTCGATGCCGTGTGGGGTGACGCGCGTTTTGTTACACCGCGTTCGGTGGACGTCTATGTACGGCGCATCCGTGAGAAAATCGAATCAGACCCGGAAAATCCGCGATATCTGAAGACGGTGCGCGGCGCAGGATACCGTTTCGAGATTCCGCGCGCAGCGCAGTGATTCCGGCATGTCAGGGCCTGTACACAGGCCCTAAACAGGACAAGGTGTGACAGGCAGGGTCTTCACCAAACTACTTGTGTCGTTTGTTCTGGTGCTGTTAGTTGGGACAGCAATCCTCGTTCTGTCCTTACGGCCCATTATTGAGCACGCCATTCGCGATCAGGCTTATACGACGCGTGACGTTGTTCTCGGATCGGTGCTGGCATTGGCAGCGGCAACATTGCTGGCGGCATTTTTCGCGCGACGGGTCGCCCAACGCTTTGACCGCATCGTGCTTTTTGCCAATCGCATCGCTGCCGGTGATCTCTCGGCGCGTCTTGAAGAAGATGAACTCGATGAACTGTCAGAGGTGGCTCACGCTCTCGATGCTACCGCCAGCCGTCTGGAGCAGAGCTTCCATGCGCTGGAGGCAAGTCGTCGAGAACTGGCCGCATTGCTCGACAGCATGCAGGAGGCCGTCGTTGCAGTAAACGCGCAGGGGCAGGTGATCTGGTCGAATTCGGTCATGCAACGCATCTGTTCGAGTGCTGTGCGCGAAGGCCGTCCGCTGGTCGAGTTGCTACGCGACCCAGTCGTGCTTGCCTGTGTCGAGGGCGCATTGAGTCAGCGTGAAAACTTTAACGACAGGGCTCTGAGCGTTACTCCTGGCCGGATCTACGAAATCAACGCCGCTCCCACGCCAGGCGGCGGAGCGGTAGCCGTGCTCCATGATGTCACCAGCATCGAGCGCGCAGAGAAGACGCGTCGCGATTTTATCGCTAATGTTTCGCATGAACTGCGCACGCCGCTTACCTCGATCTCCGGATATGTCGAAACACTTCTCGAAGGAAACGAGCAGATTTCGCATCAGACGCGGGAGTTCCTCGCCATTATCCTGAAAAACGCTACACGCATGAATCGCCTGACCGAGGACCTGCTGGCGCTGGCGAGCGTGGAATCGGGTGACTACAAGCTGAAACTCCAGCCCATGCGTGCGTCGGCCATCGTCGAAGACGCGATCGAATCACTGACGGGCATGGTCCTTGATTCCGACGTGGCGCTCGAAGCCGCCGATACGACCGACGTTCTGGTTCTGGCTGATGCCGACGCGCTCAATCAGGTCTTTGGCAACCTGATTGAAAACGCAATGAAATACGGCAAGTCCGGCAAAAGGGTGCGGGTTGGAGCGCACCTGCTTGACCACGGAGATTCAGACCACCGGATGGTCGAGTTCTTCGTCCGCGACTTTGGCCCCGGCATCGCCTCCGAACATCTGGACCGCATCTTCGAGCGCTTCTATCGCGTCGACAAGGCCCGCTCCCGCGAGTCCGGAGGCACCGGCCTCGGCCTTGCCATTGTCAAGCACATAGTCTTGGCACACGGCGGAAGGATCCGTGCCGAAAGCGAACTCGGCGCAGGCGTCAATTTCCTGTTCACGCTGCCGTGTCCTCCGGAAAAGAAACCTGTGCCCGCTGAGCCTGCCGCGCCTGTCGCGCAGACAATCGCCAATTAGCTTCTACAGTCCTGTTTCAACTCGCAGAGAACTTTCTCTTGGGATTCAAGGCGCCTTGATTTACGGTAATTGAATCAAACATGCCGGAAGCAAGAGGGAAGTCGAGGTTTAATCCCACAACTCGCCACCGCCAGCAGCGCAAATTCGTAATCCTCGCGTTGCTGCTTTTTGAATGCGCAGCGATCGCCGTCGTTTGCCACGCTCAACAGCCATCAGACTCTGGTTCAGTTTCAGTAGTACAGCCTGGTGCGCCTGGAACCCCGAGCAAAAAACTCCCGCCCTCCACCTCGGCCGTTGCCCCCAAGGTCTCGCAAGCTGATATCGACTTCATGCAGGGCATGATCATGCACCATGCTCAGGCAGTGGAGATGACCGCTCTGATTCCATCCCACACTGAGAACAAAGAAATTCGCGCTCTTGGCGCGCGCATCAGCCTGTCGCAGTCCGACGAAATCAAGTTTATGAAGCGGTGGCTCATCGCGCGTGGCGAGCCCACGTCGATGGCTATGCCCGGCATGCCAGATATGGACAAGAGTGGCAAGTCCATGCAGGCAATGCCCGGCATGCTTACACCTGAACAAATGAGCGTCCTGCGTCAGGCCAAAGGTGCAGAGTTTGATCAGAAGTTTTTGACCGGGATGATTCAGC
>Ga0126381_100004287_pt1 | contig 15518 bp, 13 predicted proteins | sample PanSoiMetPlot_28_FD_96465 | JGI IMG/M metagenome (GOLD analysis project Ga0126381, IMG submission 96465) | Tropical forest soil microbial communities from Panama - MetaG Plot_28 | ecosystem: Environmental > Terrestrial > Soil > Tropical forest > Bulk soil | place: Panama | collected 2016-02-17 | reverse complement strand
GGCTGGAACGACAGCAAGCTTGTACTGGTTGTATTCAAGATATTTTGGCTCACTGCCATGCAGATACGCGATCAGCTTGCTGTCCGGACTCCACGCCAACCGCCCTCCATCCTGCCCCTCAAATGTCGTCAGCTTCTTTGGCGCAGAATTTGCTTTTGCATCGACTACAAATACATCGGAGTTTGTCGTTCGGTCTGGATCAGGATCATGATTGCTCACATACGCAATCTGTGTCCCACCTGGAGACCAAACAGCATTCTGCTCGTTGTACTTCGAATCAGTAGTCAGCTTATCTAGCTTATGTGTATTGATATCGAATAGATAGAGTAGCGTGGGCGCTGTCTCCGACGAGATGTAACCCTCGATGTCCTGCTTGAAGTGATAGCGATCAATGACGATCGGCTTTGGCTTCTCTTTCTCCTTGTCTTTGTCCTTGTCTTTTTCTTCGGCTGCGGCCTCCTTGTTTTCGGAGAGTCCAAGCAGCAACTTCTTGCCATCAGGAGACCACGCATAGTAGGACAAGTGATTCTTCACATCTGTGAGTTGCCGCGCTTCACCCCCGCGCCGGTCAAGCACCCACACCTGGGAGCCTTTCGCCTTGCCTGCGCGATCCGAAGTGAAGGACAGATATTTACCGTCAGGGCTCCAACGCGGAGAGCCCGCTGAATTCTCATTTGCATAGGTCAATCGGATGTCCTGCGACCCATCCCAACTCACCATCCAGATGTCTGTCAGGCGCTTGTCTGCAGTGGTATCGATGGTGCTGACAGTGTAGGCAATCCATTTCCCATCCGGAGACATTTGCGGGTCGCCAACATCCTGAAGACGAAAGAGGTCATCCAGTGTCATTGCACGCGGAGTTGGCGGTGCAGCGGATGTGGTGGTTGTTGCCGTTTGGGCCAAAAGAGAAACTGAAAACGCAGAAAACAAAGCAAGAGAACAGGTTGAGAGACGCATTCTGCTAAGACTAAAGGCTTTGTTCCGTGCCGACAATAAAAATTAGCTGCGTTATATCCATTCAATGAAGCAGTTTCAACAGAAAGATTTGCGACACGAAGTTCATCGCTGAGCGATGACTTCTGTACCCGACAAAGGATAAGGAGATAGTCCCGCCGGTTTCAGGTCTGGTTGCGCAAGCCAGACCTGTCGATCTTTGTAGTAATGAATGAGTTCAAGATTATCTGTGTCACTCATCTCGCGGGCCCATACCACCTTGGCATTGTCGATATCTGCTGCGTTGTATACCCAATCGTCAAAGGTGCTGTGATCGGCTGAGTATCTGACAATCACGAGTTGTTTGCCGGGAAGCCTTTCGAGTTCAGATTCGACCTGAGCACGCGGAACTCCTACGTGCCCGGGACCGTGCCACACCGATGCCCAAGCTGCGCTGGGCCAATTGGAGAGCTGGAAATGAAGCGGCTCAGCATAGACTCGCAGTGCTCCCAGCACAATACACGCCGCTACAATCAATCTTACAAGCGCCATGCCGACAGGCTGGCCGCCCGGCTTCCAGACCCGCAAATGACGCATGGCTTGCAAACCAATTGCATAAAATGCAGCAGTGAAAGGTGCGATGTAATGCGGAATAAGAAATGTTTCTATCGACATGCCTACCATAAGGATCGGCATGCAAAGGAGTAGGAAACGAACACGGCGATCAGCCAGAACCCGCCGGAACATGATTAACGGAACCAGCAGTACGATTCCCGAATAAAAGATCATGCCTCTCGAGCATTTGAGTATGTTTTGCGGGATAAAACCGGACCAGGAATGGATTTTGCTAAATGTGCCCAGTTCTACACCGACATAAAACTCACGCATTACTTTGTGTCTGTACATCGGTTCAGGCCGGGGCGATTGCCATGCATAATAGGGCGTTACCGCATAAGTCGCGCGATTGACAGCATAAGGCGGAGTGAGTGGACTGCCGAAGGCGCGGTAGTTGTAATACCCCATCCAAGCGACTCCTGCGACTAACAAGCCGACTGGAAGCACAGCCTGACGAAGGAGCAGAGACATCGATGGCCTGCTCTTTCCAAACAGAGCCCCTCGCGCTAAAACAATAGCTACTGGCAGACAAAGAAGTATGCCCTCGTATGGACGACTGGTGGCGAGCAGAACCGCGCCTATCGCCATCAACACGCTATAACGCAGCCGCACTGTCTTCATGAATCGGGGCAGCGCGCCAAGCACCAGTGCTCCGCCTAGTGCAGCAACTGCGCCGCCACCCGAATATGTGTCGATCCAATAGCTGAAGAGGCCGATTCTCAAGACAGCGATCATGCCACCCAGCAATGCCCACTTAGGAGGCAGCCACGCCTGTAGCATCCAGCAGATTGCAGCGCACATCAGGGCCATCGCACACAGGATGCCGAACCAGGGATGCCCGAAGAGCACTTTACCTGCAGCCAGAACCAGCCCCTGCGCGGGAAAATACATGGACATGTACGTTGGCTTCATCGTGATCTGGAAGCTCTCGAAATGCTGCCACATTGCAGGCGTGGGATTGGTTAACCGTCCCGAAGCAAAAGTATCTCCCGCGAGTAAAAAGCTGAAGTCGTCCTGAATGAATGGCAGAGGAATTGGGCCAAAAGGAAGAATGGCAAGGCGAAGCAGAAGTGCGCTGAGTCCGACAGTTATAACTGCCAGCCGTTTCCTGCGTGCGAGTTCTCCAAATGCCCGCTCGATACGAGTGAAGATGCCCGAGCCAAGTCTGGGCAAGCAGAACGCCAATCCGATGGCAACTGCGGTGAGTCCACCTTCGACCATCATCAGCGAAGCGCCGTGTTCCTGAGTTGCAATAAGAATCATCGTTTGTAACTCGACACTGCTGAGACTATGCCCGAACCTTAGCCTGCAATCGGTGGCAACTGCTGTGTGAAAGCCTCGAATCCACGAGCCGTTTCCGAATAGTACTTCAACGTCACTCTTCTACCTGTTGTGTCAAAGAGCGGAACTTTTGCTATTCCCATCTTGTGCGCCACAAAACTGGCGGTAGTTCTCAACACGCCAAGCCCGTATTTCATGCTGCGCCTGAAACTAATAGAGGATGCTTCTGCAAAATATTTCGTCGGACAGGATACTTCTCCGATGCGAAATCCGAACATAACCGTCTGCGCAATCATCTGATTGTCGAATACAAAATCGTCGGAGTTCTCAAGCAGTGGGAGCCTCTGCAAAAGCTCACGGGAGAATGCACGATATCCAGTGTGGTATTCAGACAGCTTCACTCCAAGAAAAATGTTCTGAAAAGCTGTCAACATGCGATTGAAGATGTACTTATAGACTGGCATGCCTCCGCGAAGTGCACCACCGCCCAGGATGCGCGAGGCCAGCACCATATCGTACACGCCACTCCCGACCATCGCAGCCATCGCTGATACGAGCTTTGGCTCATATTGATAATCGGCATGCACCATCACCACGATATCGGCGCCGGCAGCCAGAGCTTCCCGGTAGCATGTTTGCTGATTGCGCCCATATCCGTAATTCGCATCATGAATGAAGGTACGTACACCGAGGCTTTTTGATAGCGCAGCCGTTTCATCCGTGCTTGCATCATCGACGAGGATCTTGATATCAACTTCTTCTGGAAGTTCCCGTACCGTTTTTTCCAGCGTTCTTTCGGCGTTATAAGCCGGCATTACAACTGCAATGCGCTTTCCGTTAATCATGGAAATCAACCTCCCTGTTGCACTTTCATTTCGCTTTTAGCGAATCCGATGGAATCCGTTGTGGGGGAAATATTTGTTGTCGGCAGCGGGTAAGAAGACAAACCCACCGGTTGTAAATCAGGTTGGACAAGCCAGACCTTGCGATCCTTGTAGTAATGGATCAACTCGAGGTTCTTGCTGTCATCCATTTCCCGCGCCCAGACGATCTTTGAGTTATCAATATCAGGAGAGTTGTAGACCCACTCATCCATGGGATCGTGGCTGGGAGAATATCGGACGATTACAAGTTGCTTCCCCGAAAGTTGCTCCAGTTTGCTTTCAATGTTGGCTCGCGCAGTCCCGAATTCACCTGCGCCATTCCAAATTTGGATCGTGTCGGATTTGAGAATTCTGGCGCCGAGTGGTTCAGCGCATAGCCTGAGTGCGCCCGTCGCAAAACATAGAGTCACAGTCAAACGAACCAATGCCGTTCCGACGGGCTGACCACCCGGTTTCCAGACTCGCAAGTGGCGCATGGCCTGCAGGCCAATGGCATAAAACGCTGCCGTAAAGGGCGCGATGTAGTGCGGAAAGAGGAATATCTCTATCAACATTCCCGCCGTCAAAACAAGAACAGAAATGAGAAGAACCCGAACGCGGCGGTCTGCAAAAACACGCCTGCACATAATCAATGGCGGAAGCAGCGCAAAGCCGGCAAAGAAATACAAGGCCCTGGCGCCTTTGATCATGGTTTGAGGTAGGAAACCGGAGCGGCTCTGGATATGTCCGACATCGTAGACTTCATAGCGGCAATAGAAATCCTGCATGACTTTATGCCTGTAGACAGGCTGAGGCCGCTGCGACTGCCAGACATAATAAGGTGACACTGCATATGCAGCGCGATCGATCTTATAAGGAAGAGTGAGTGGGCTTCCGAAGGCACGATAATCGTAATAGCCCATCCATGCGCCCGCGGCGACAATCAATATCAATGGAATCACAGCACAGCGCACTAGTGTGCGCGCTGTCGGTCTATTGCTTCCGAAGAAAATCCAGCGCCAAAGAACAAAGGCTACCGGCACACAAAGCAGCATACCTTCATACGGGCGACTGGTCGCAAGCAGGATCATACCGAGCGCCATCGCCACGCTATACCGCAGCCGAACTGTTTTCATCAGACGCGGAAGCGCACCCAAAACGAGCGCTCCTCCCAATGCTGACGTGGAAGCTGCACCCGAATATGTATTGATCCAATAACTGAAGAGGCCAAGCCGCACAACCGCCAGCATTCCACCGAGAAAGGCCCAAGTTGGTGGCAGCCATCCCTGCAACATCCAACAGATGGCTGCACACATCAGCCCAGTCATACACAACAGGCCGAACCATGGATGGCCGAACAACAGCTTACCCGCAGCGAGAACCAATCCGTTCGCGGGGAAATACATCGACATATACGTCGGCTTCATAGTGACGTGGATAGTCTCGAAGTGTTCCCACATCGCCGGCGTTGGATTAGTTAGTCTTCCGGATGCAAAAGTATCCCCAGAGAGGAGAAAGCTGAAATCATCCGGCGAAAACGGATGCGGAACGGGAACCAAAGGCAGAATTGCAAGGCGCAACAATACAGCAGTGATACCAACAACGATGACGGCCTGACTTTGCTTGCGCGCCAGCCGACCAAAGACTTTCTCGATACGCGAGAAATATCCTGCACAGATTCTTGGCCAGCAAAATGCCACTCCGATTGCGATCGCGGTGAGACCACCTTCGATCATCATCAGTGAAGTGCCATGTTCTGTAGCCAGAGAAGAGTTCATATCATTGAATTACTTTGTTGAAGGTAAAGACCGAGAGGATCTGCGCCTGCGAGCCTCGTACCAACTCAGCACAGATCCGCTCGGCCGGCGACGTTCTGTACTTCCGTCGCAACAAGATAGAGAGACAGTCTTTGCATCTCTCCAAACCTGCTCCACTGGATCTCTCAGCAATGAACAAGGGGGAGTTGTTCTAGCCTGATCTCTGTTTCGAAATCAGGAGGTGTAGGTGTTGAGAGTCGTCCCAAGCTGCTGGAACGCAGTGTTGATACTGCTGGCCACGCTGTTCATACCCGCTGTAGCAGCGAAAGCAATCAAGGCAACAACCAGGGCGTACTCAATTAGATCCTGACCATCTTCCTGCACGATCAGGGTCTGTATTTTGGCGTAGAAGTTCGAAAACATAACTTGCATCACGAATCGTCTCCGCATTGTCGTTCCCCGATCTTCCCTGGAGAGAGTGAACACGCTCTTGAGCACTATCTGCATTGGTGCCTCTCTCTCCGGACAAGATATAAGGGGAGCTGCTTTGCTTATTCAGACTCTAATCGTCAGAACTAGCTGGTGTATGTGTTGAGAGTGCTGCCGAGCTGCGCGAAGGCAGTGTTGATGCTGCCGGCCAGAGACTTCATGCCAGCCGTCGCCGCAAAAGCGATAAGAGCAACAACGAGAGCGTACTCGATCAGATCCTGACCTTCTTCGCGCATCAGGCTCTGTACTTTGACAGACAACTTCAGAAATGCATTCTTCATTTGGAATCCCCTTATAGATATTTCCCGGCGTGGCCGAGCAACCTCTCTATAGGCAAATAAAGAACCATTCCAGACATCGATATTTCATCATTGAAAATCAATAAGTTAAGGGTCGACATCGAATGCTCGGTGTTAACACCTGTATACAAGACCCCATCTGCAGGCGTACCGCGTATACAGGGCGTCGAGCTCTATTTTGTTTTCTGGGGCCAAAAGTCTCGGATGTTTAGCTAATGAAGGGTACCGCACAAACAAGAAAAACCCGCTTCCGAAGAAAGCGGGCATCAATACTTTGTCAGATTCGGCCTTATGAGCCGGATGTAATTCCAACTATTCGCACTGTGTCGATAGATCAGCAGCACAAAATTCGAGCCGATCGCCCGGCCTGGTTTGCGTTTGGTTGACCGTACCGGATGGTAGTTCCAGAACTGAGTGTGCGGAGAGACACCCTGAAAAGCGAAAGGGGGGAACATCGCTCCTGATCTTTCTCACTCGATTGTTGCGGTCCAAGTAAATGAGATCAATCCGAAATCGCATGCCGAAGGTGTGGACTGCTTCACAAGGAAGTATCCAGAGACCTTCCCCCGCAGAAAGACGATCTCGCCCCAACAACCCTTTCCTGCGTTTAGCCCCATGATCCGCTACCTCAACACAGCAGGCGATGACTGCCTGCCGCGTGAGGTTTAAGATCTTCAGCCTGACATCCGGCTTAGTCTGACGTTTTTGCGCGCCGCATTCCCTCAAGCTGCGCACCCATTGAATAAGATTCATCATTGCTGTTGAGGTAAGCTATTCGTTCCTGTTATTGGCACCGTAGAGCCGCCAGAGCTCATGGTGCTGTCGATCGTCAGTGGCGACTCAGGCTTCATACTCTGAACCAGTTTCTCTACTGGCAGCGAAGGTGAACCCGTACCAAGGGGTTTGGCTCCGGTAACTTCCGGTCCTGGGTTTGTCATTGGAATACCAGTATTCGGAGACAGAAATTTGTCCGTATAGTGCAACTCAGGCACATGCGCACCTGCTGGTATAGGAGCTACAACCTCTGGCGTCACTATCACGATTAGTTCTGTATTGGTTTTCGTGGTTGCAATCGACTGGAAGAATTTTCCTAAAATAGGAACATCGCCAAGAAAAGGAATCTTATTGAAGGTCTTGGTCGTCCGATTATCGAGCAGTCCGCCAATGACAAAGCTCTGTCCCTCGCTAAGCTCAACTTCGGTGTTCACTTTCCGCACATTGATGCCAGGGACGGTGAATCCTGAAATTGTTACGCCATTGGCATAATCCAGAGAACTCACTTCCGGAGCAACCTGGAGACGGATAGTATTGCGCGGCGTAATAGTAGGGATGAAATTGAGACGGATCCCGAATTCTTTGAACGAAATCGTGACCGCTCCAATACCACCGGCGCCCGAAGCTCCCTGCACCGTGGGATATGGAAATTGTCCGCCTGCGAGGAAGCTGCCCTGTTTGCCATTTTGCACTAACAGATTGGGCTGAGCCAAAACCTGAAGGACATTGTTGGCTTCAAGAGCCTGGATAGTAGCACCCAGATCGATATCTGGTCGGAAGATGAATATGTTCAGCAGATTCGATAACGCTGCGCTTGCGCCTGAACCGCTGCTCCCGGAGCCGCTGCCTTGAGAAATCGTCGGCGGAGAAAACTGCTGCGTGGTAACAGAGCCAATTGTATTGGCTGCGCCCAGACTGAAAAGATTGATGCCGAGCGAGTTGTTCAGGTTCCGGTCATAGCTGGCAAAACGAACCTTGAGTAGAATTTGTGTCTCTGGAGGCGGGACATTCACATAGAGAAGGTTCACAACCTTACCTGCTGTCGATGCGATCTGCACTGCACGATCTGAACTTGCCAGATCTTTCACTGTTCCCCGGAGGAACACGATGCCATTTTCCACGCTGACTTGTATTGGCTGCCCCGGAAATTCAGTCCTGAGCTCGCGACGAAGCCCTTCTAGCCGTTCGTTCGATGCATCAGAGAAACCGCGAACTCTTACATTGAAGAATTGCCTGCCACCATTTGCCTCCCAAATGATGAGGCTGGTTTCTCCAGCGGCCTTGCCGTTTACCATGATCTCCGAACGGCTCACAGCAGAAGCTTCAGCGACATCGCCAGAGGCGACCGCAACACGCGTAATCGGCCTCTCCGTGTCAAGCAACACCGTCTTTCCAACAGCAACAAACAGATCGTTCGACGAGTCCTGGGTCGCAGCCTCCATCGCTCGAACCGGAGGAGTTGGGACCTGCGCTTGCAGGAATCCTAACGAACACACACCAAGACCAAAAATTGCAATACTCGTTCGCGTTCTCACTGTTTTTCCTCGCCAGAGACAAATTTCTGCTCGCTCCGCTTCGCCCCGTTTAGTACTTCCACCACGTAGACGTTGCTTGCAGCTTTGTGCGATACGGCTCCCGACTTCGGCTTCGGCGCGGGATTCGTATCGGTAAAGAGGCCTGCCATTGCGATCCCCGGCGGATGAGCTTCTTGCGTGTCCAATGGATTACGCAACACGAGTTGAATGCGCGTTTGATTGCTGGCCAGGCTCAGAAGTTCTGCCTGCTCCGGCGTCACCAGAAGATTGACTACCTGAACTTGCTGCGGCTTGCCTTCGTTGTCTTTCTGAATGTCAGTGCCGGCCGACAGGACTTCGATATTCTGGAGAAGCGTCTTGACCTTTGGCCCATCAGCATTCGAAGCGCCAGTGGGAGTGCCGGTAATCAAAACATCTACGCGCATTCCCGGCGTAACAAATCCTGCGACGCCTACTACATCATCTACCTTTACGGCACAAGCTCTCATACCCTGATGGATCGTCGCCGCCAAGCCGCCACCTGAACCGACTGCAGCCAGCCGGATATCCAGCACAGGCTCTCCCTGATAGAGCGCCGAAACAACTCCGCGACCGATGGCATCTTCCTTTTTAAGGATTGCTCCTTTAGGCAAAGCGCCAACCATCTGGGTAGTCGTCAAATCGGTAGAGCGAAGAATGGCCCCGATTTGGACGTCGTTGGCAGCCACAACCACGCTCGTGCTTCTGGGCTGCGCGACCGCCATAATGCGATTGCCCACCATGCGATACACAATGAAGCTGCACCCCAGGGCAATAACAAAAGCGATCAAAAGAATAGTCAGTAATCTTCGATTCATTTAGATACCTACTTAACCCAACGATGTGCTGGGTAGCCTCTGGGGGATTTGCGTATGTGCTAACGGCAATTGCTGTGCCAAAAGGAAAGCGGTTTGTTTTCATCGCGGAATCAGGACTTTAGAGGGTAAGCCCTGGAAGTAACAGTGAACGTCTGTATCCACCCAAGACACATGTGTAGCCCTGTAGACACGCCGGATTTAACTCAACCCGCTCTTTTCAGCGACTTACACACACTGTAGTTGGCCTGAAAATTGCACCTTATAAAGCAAGGGCCCCTTGTCAAGAATAGAAAGCGCTAGTTTCAGGAGCCTTGTGCCTTCCTTTGGCATGAGATCGAGCGGAAAAATCACCACTTAGGAGTCGGCTTGTGTTGAAGATTGGGGAGATTAGGCGATGATCAGCTCTTCCCAGACCATCACCTTGTTTGGCGAGGAGCAACCAGCGCGCTGGAGACCTTCTGGCCCGGTGATGTCCATGCTCGTGCACGGTGTAGCCATGATTGGCCTGTACGCCGGCTTAAAGCACATGCCCAAGGTGGTAGACCCCTGGGCCGAGCGCTATACAGTGCGCATTCTGAACCTGCACAGGCCAGCTCCAAAAATCCAATATGCCGCCCTGAAAGGCGCAGCGCGTCCAAGCCTTAAAACGGTCAATCACATGGTTGCACGCGGAGGTGGCGATCCCGCGCCGTCATCAGCATCACGGCATCTTGCACAGCTTACCCCAGCCCCGCAGACCCTCGTACAACCGGATCTACCGAACCTGGTGCTCCCGCAGGAAACTCCTGTTCCACTCGCGCTGATGTGGTCCTCGGAAAATAATCCGACAGAGAAGATCATTCCGCCTCCGCCGCAGGAGGTAACCAATGCCAGCGTTCAGCCTTCTCTTGAGACTCCGAATCAGGAAGTAAAGCTTGCAGAGCTCAAAATCTCGCCTACACCATTTACAACAGAGATGCCGATGCCGTCTCCGAGCACAACCTCGCCATTAACCGTCCGTCGGCCTGACGCGGCAAACCAAGTTCCACAAACGGGATCACAGTCCCCCACGCCGCCCACTCCGGCAAGAGTCATGTCACTCTCTGATGTGCTTCTGCAGCAGGGAGCAATTCCCCTCCCGATGGTTAATGAAACAGTACCATCGTCAGCGTCGAATTCTCTGGCCGCCGAACGGCCGGCAGTTCTCCCACAGGATGGCAACGGAATCGCGCTTACAAAGCAGGCAGGAACAGGGACTGGAGCAACCTCGGGAAATCAAGGAGAGGCGCTTGCTGCAAATGCTATGGCTGGCCAGAATGGTTCCAGCTTCGAAAACACTCCTGAAGTAACGCGCATCAATCTGCCGAAGGATGGCCATTTCGGTGTAGTGGTCGTAGGTTCCTCACCTACGGAAGAGTATCCAGAGGCGTCAGGTGTATGGACGGATCGTCTCGCATACACGGTTTACCTTCATGTCGGTGTCGCCAAGAGCTGGATTCTCCAGTACTGCCTGCCCCGCGCGGCCGAAGCAGCCACCGCCGGAAGCGTTACCCGTCCGGATGCCCCATGGCCTTACGTTGTCGTGCGGCCTCATCTTGCCGAAAGTGATACAAATGGCGACGCCATTATGGTTCATGGTCTCATCAACGCCAAAGGACAGTTTGAACAGCTAAATGTTGTCTTTCCGCAGCAGTTCCCACAAACTCAGTTCGTACTGAGCGCGCTTCAGCAGTGGCAGTTCCGCCCAGCCGCCCAGAATGGGCAGCTCACCACTGTCGAAGTGCTGCTGATCATTCCTCGCGAATCGTAGCCCAGATCTCGCTAAAAGGACACGCGTGATTGGTGAAGGCCTATCGAAGTCGAGGCAGCCTTCCCGAAAGTTTCCAGAGTTTCTTATTTTTGGTGTAGGGCTCAGCATTGAGCCCACCGTGTTTGATTTTCTGAATCAGCGACCGTCCTTGATCAAGTCTTGAAAACTAGCTGAGTCTTCGCAGAAATCGAACAAGCGTCTTCTTATCGACTAGCCGGCTGCCGTTGGAACTCCGCATGTTTTGATCATCCCCAGACGCCGTAAACACGAACTTAAACCCGACACCGTCAGAGCCCGATCGAATAACCTTAGCCAGCACTGCAATGGCGTCGGGTGAGTCATCGTCCACACTCTCGGTCACTTGAAGCGTGAGAGTGATCAACGTTCCCGGGTACCATCGCCTCTCGGTCAAGAGATACAGTCCTGTGGGGCTGATGTTTTTGATTCTGTGTGCCGATGGAGCGGCTCTCTCTCCATCGTAGTAGTAGGTAACGAGTGGGGGCGTTACATGTCGGGGGGATCTTCTGGGATCGCTGGACATGAAATACCGAATTAATTTCCTCATAGAATGGCCCTAATTGGATACAGCTACCCCGCTCGCTCCTTCCTCTCGTTGCGATAGGCTACTTCCTGGTTTAGTCGGGATTCCATTTCTTCAGGGGGGCAAATAAGAAATTGGTCACCTGGCTGCGTCTGTGACGAATAAATGGTGTGGATAGGCAACTGCAAGACACTCGCTGCATTCGTGCGTAGTGGTGCGATGCGAAATGTGCGAAAGAACTCGATCAGGTGAATGACGCGATAATCTTCATCGAGATAGATCAGATCGAGCGGAAATAAAACCCCAATCGTATGAACTCCGCTCGATGGCACCATCCAGAGCCCCTCGTCATATTTCAGCCTGAGTCTCCCTATAAGTCCCTTGAGACGTGCGAAGGAGGTATCGGCACGAGTGATACTCAGGCTGAGAAAGCATTCGCGCGTCTGGTTATATACACAATATTTTTGCTTTTCCAAATCAGCCTCCTTCCTTTTACGTTGTGCCCGGTGAACGAGCGTTGGTTCTGGCCTCGGCATAGTTATTAAGCCTGAGCCATCGTTCTGTTTTTCCTCACGCGGCATGTGTGTTACCAATCAATGCTCCGTCAGAATTGGGGGAGGCTCCATACCCGATCATGAGTCCCCTCATGAAAGAGTCTCTCCACGCGCGGAGCCTCCCGTGCCGCACGTTGCATTTGCTCCACCACGGCAAGAGTGCTCAGTAGGCAGCAGAACATTTTCTGCGGCCTGCCGAACACTCTAGAAGTAGCGGTCTTGCACCATCAGGACGCTGACGGGTTACTGAACGCGAGTTCTACGGCGCTGGACAAGAATTCCCAGCACAATGGCAAAGAGAACGCCGGAAACTACCCGGATGATTATTACGCTATCCATGTCAATCCTCCTTCCTCCTGTAATTTGATCGAGCATGCTTGATGCGGTCTCCACCTCCTCCATCTCAGCTGTTACCGAGCCCCTCTCACCTTGACTGGTTACGAGGGCTCGGCTACAGACAAATTGGAGGATCTAAATTACTGAACGCGAGTTCTACGGCGCTGGACAAGAATGCCCAGCACGATGACAAAGAGAACGCCGCATACAACTCGGATGATTGTTACGCTATCCATGTCGATCCTCCTTCTTCTTAGTGGGTAAGATATTTCTGAAATGATTCCGCCATTACGATGCCGGCGGGGCCCAGTGTGACCAGAAACAGCGACGGAAAGATGAAGAAGACGAGCGGGAATACCAGCTTGACAGTAGTCTTCGCGGCGAGTTCTTCAACCTTCTGTTTACGCTGCGTTCTCAACGTATCGGAATGAGTACGCAAGGTCTTTGCGACACTCGTTCCAAACCTCTCCGATTGAATAAGAATGGTGGCCAGGTTACGTACACTCTCCACCCCTGTTCGATCGGCTAAATGTTTCCATGCGTCTGCACGAGAAACCCCGGCGCGTTGCTCCAGAACAGTAACGCCCAGCTCATCGGCGATATCCGGCTGTGCACCCTCCAACTCCTGAGCAGTCCGCGCTGTCGCATGGTCTAGACTCAATCCGGCCTCGATGCAGATGACCAGTAGATCGAGCACGTCCGGCAAACCGCGACGTATCTTGTTTTGCCGTTTTGAAATTTTCCGCCCGAGCCAGAAGTCGGGTCCGATATAGCCAATGCCAAGGGCGAATGCGTAAACAATGAACGGGTTGAATGCACCCGCGCCGGAAACCAGCGCCAGCAGACACAGAATTGCGGGAATCAACACCTTGGCGCCATACAGAATCTTCGGAGCTGACTCCGAGCGATATCCGGCACGGACAAGTCTTTGCTGTACAACCGAAATCTCCGCCTGGCTCTTTGGCAGAATCCGTTCCAGCCGACCCATTGCGTCGCCAAGAGACGAACTCGTGTACTGAAAAGCGTTCTTCAGTGATGTCTGCTTCTGACGGGGCGTCACGACGTCGCGCAGGCGCTTCATCATCGCTTCGCGATAGAACAATAGGAGCCCGCCGCTGCCAATTAACAGGAAGATTACGAGAAACGTGATTGCTGCAAATCCCATAGTTAATCCTTCAAACGTCCATCCGAACGATCTTCCGAATAATCAAAGCGCCCATGATCGTCATGGTGCCGGCCGCATAGAGAAGCTTTATGCCGATCGCGCGTTTCCACAAAAGACTCATCGTGTCCGGATTGACCATATACAGAGCTAATCCAAGTACTACTGGCAGAAAGGAGAGAATCCACCCTGTCAGACGACCTTGCGCGGTATGAACCATGATCTGGCGCCGCATGCGGAACCGTTCGCGAATCACCTGGGATACTTTGTCCAGAACCTCGGCAAGATTTCCTCCGGTCTCTTTCTGAATCAAAATCGCCGTCGCAACCATGTTCAGGTCCTGCAATGGAACACGGGATTGCAGATTATGCAGCGCAGTCCTTAGCTCGAGGCCGTAGTTTTGCTCCTCGCAACAGATTCTGAATTCCGTGCTGATTGGATCTGGGGATTCCTTGGCCACCAGATCAAACGCAGAAATCAAACTCTGGCCTACGCGCAGCGCACTCACCATCATGTCCAGAGCCTCGGGCATCTCCGCTTCGAACTTGCCGAAGCGCTTCTTGCGCTTCCAAAGCACAAACATCAGCGGCGATGCGCCCGCAAGCAATCCGATCAACAATGCCAGAATCGCTGCCCGCGACCACAGGAACATCACATATGCCGGGGCCACGAACCCTGTCAGGCACATTAGAATCAGCGCGCCGGCCGTCCATTTCAGATTGGCCTGATAAAGCAGTCTGCTCAAACGCGGCGCAATGTCGAGCTTCAACAGCAGACGGTTCATCCACGGAACAGCGCTGAACAACTCCTGCTTACGGATATCAACGATCTGATCTTTAAGGATGTCCGGCTTTTCGACTGCAAGGGTTGATTCGAGTACGGCTAGGGTCTTTTTGGTTTCTTTAGAAACGCCGACACCGCTCCCGGCTAGCACCAGCACCAGGATCGCGAAGACACTTGCAAAAACAATTAGTATCGGCAATAACATATCGATTGACCTTTGCCTCTTAATCCACTTCCAGCACGCGCTCGAACATGCTTTGCGGGAAGATAATGCCAGACACGCGGAGCTTTTCGAGAAACTTTGGCCGTATTTGTGTGGGCATAAATGCACCCAGCACCTTGCCATCGGGGCCGATTCCCTTCTTCTTGAAAGCAAAGATCTCGTGCATGGTAATCACGTTTTCCTCCATGCCCGTGATCTCAGAAACGCTGACCACCTTGCGCGTGCCATCACTCATGCGAGAAACCTGCACGATGAGGGAGATGGCAGATGCAATCTGCTGCCGCACCGATTTCTCCGGGAGATTCATATTAGTCATAGCAACCATCGATTCCAATCTGGACAGAGCATCACGCGGTGTATTCGCGTGGATCGTTGCCATCGAGCCTTCGTGACCCGTATTCATGGCCTGCAACATATCAAACGCCTCTTCGCCACGGACTTCGCCAAGGATGATGCGGTCAGGACGCATACGAAGGCTGTTAATAAGCAGTTGCCGCTGGCGAATTGCCCCTACACCTTCGATGTTCGGGGGACGCGTTTCCAGTCGTACAATATTTTGCTGTGCAAGCTGCAATTCGGCCGCGTCCTCAATGGTGACAATACGTTCTGTTTGCGGAATGTATTGCGACAGAATGTTGAGAAACGTAGTTTTACCGGCGCCAGTACCTCCGGAGATCAACACGCTGAGACGCGCACGCACCGCACCGGCCACCAATTCCAGCATCTCCGGCGAAATGCTCTTCAACTC
>Ga0126381_100004286_pt1 | contig 15520 bp, 13 predicted proteins | sample PanSoiMetPlot_28_FD_96465 | JGI IMG/M metagenome (GOLD analysis project Ga0126381, IMG submission 96465) | Tropical forest soil microbial communities from Panama - MetaG Plot_28 | ecosystem: Environmental > Terrestrial > Soil > Tropical forest > Bulk soil | place: Panama | collected 2016-02-17 | reverse complement strand
CTTGGCTCCCCACCCGCTTTGGCTCCCACCCGCTTGGCTCCCCACCCGCTTTGGCTCCCACCCGCTTGGCTTCCCACCCGCTTGGCTCCCACCTCCGCGCCCGAAAGTCCTCGATTCGCAGAGACCTAGGTCGACACTTGGGTGATATGAGGGCAGGGGCTGCCCCCTCCTCGGCAACCACCGCTGGCAGATTTGTATTATTAGAGGCTTGGGGATCAGCCGAGGGTGCGGCCCATGGCCAGGAACTTGTCCCAGCGCTGGCGGCGGACGGCGTCGCGGTCGAGTTCACGCAGCTCCTCCATCGCGGCCTCAACGGCGCTTCCGGCCGACGCGATGGCGGCGGCCGGGTCGCGATGGGCGCCCCCGATGGGCTCCGAGACGATCTGGTCGATGACTCCGAAACGAATCATGTCCTGGGCGGTGATCTTCATGCCGGTTGCGGCCTCCTGGGCCTTGGCGGTGTCGCGCCACAGGATCGAGGCGGCGCCCTCCGGCGAGATCACGCTGTAGATCGCGTGCTCCAGCATCAGGACCCGATTGGTGGTGGCGAGTGCGATGGCGCCGCCGGACCCGCCTTCGCCGACAATCAGCGCGACGTTCGGCACGCCGAGCGCGAGGCAAGCCTCGGTCGAGCGCGCGATCGCCTCGGCCTGGCCGCGCTCCTCGGCCCCGATGCCCGGATAGGCCCCCGGCGTATCGACCAGCGAAATGACCGGAATGCCGAAGCGGTCGGCCATCTCCATCAGCCGCTCGGCCTTGCGATAGCCTTCCGGGCGCGCCATGCCGAAATTGTGCTTGAGGCGCTCTTCCGTCCCCGACCCCTTCTCGTGGCCGATGACGCAGACGCTCTCGCCGTGGAAGCGGCCGAAGCCGCCCACGATCGCCTCGTCGTCCCCGAACTTGCGGTCACCGGCGAGCGGCACGAAGTCGGCGATCAGCGCTTGCACATAATCGAGGCAATGGGGCCGGTCGGGATGGCGGGCCACCTGCGTCTTCTGCCAAGGGGTCAGGCTCGAATAGAGGTCGCGTAGTGTCGTCCCGGCCTTGGCCTCCAGGCGGGCGATTTCCTCGCCGATTGCGGCGGCGCTGTCGCCGGCCTCGAGCGCCCGCAATTCCTCCAGCTTGGCCTCGATCTCGGCCACCGGCTTCTCGAAGTCGAGGTAGCTACGCATTGAGCGAAAAATGTTGTTCCATCAAGGGACAAGCGCGGTTGGTCGCGGCGCAACCTCGCTTGCGGTGGCGGTCTCGTCAAGCAAGGCGCGCCCCGCTCAAACGTCGGGGCGCTTGTAGACCTGATTGGGGCCGCCCTTTTGTGACTTGAGGTAGGAGTCGACGTCGCTCAAGGGGTCCATGGCCCGCCGCAGCCGCTGCCCGACCAGCTGGTCGAGCTGGATCGCCTGCGCGATCGAGAGGTCGCGGCCCATCTGCACCGTGATCTTGTGGTGCTCGAGCGGCGCGAGGTGGCGCGAGGCGATCTCGCGCGCGATGCCGGTCGTGAAGCTTTCGAGCTCGGCGGCCGGCACCGCCTGGCTGATGATGCCGAGCCCGTCGGCTTGCTTGCCGCTGATATTGCGCCCCACGAGCGCAATATGGGCGAGCTTCTTCACCGGCAGCCCGCCATGCAGCAGGGTCGAGGTCACCAGCTGCCCGAAGCTGCCGCGCAAGATCTCAGGCATGCCGAGCTGCGCGTCCTCGGCTGCGTAGACGAGGTCGTGGCAATTCATGATGCCGAGCGCGCCGCCGAGGCAATAGCCGTGCACCTGCGCGATCACGATACGCGGGAAAACCCGTATGGCCTCCGCGATCTGGATGGTCAGGTTGGGCCGGTCCCAGTCGAGCAGCGGGCCGTTCGAGACCTCGCGCAGGAAGTTGAGGTCGAGGCCCGACGAATAGACGGTGCCAGCGCCTTTGGTGATGACGACCTTGAGCTCCTTGTCGGCGCGGATGAGCTCCAGCGCTTCGATGAAGGCGAGGCAGAGCGGCCGGTTCCAGCAATTGCGCTTGTCCGGGCGGTTGAGGATGATGCGGGCGACGCCGGCGCCGCTGAGCCGCTCCAGGATGAGTTCCGGCCATTCCTTGAGCTTGACCCAAGTATTCGCGCCTGTATCTGCGCCCGTCTCGGGCATCGCGTCGGACATTCGCTTCCTCCGCCTGGTTCGCCTCGATGCATTTGGTATCGGTGGTATCGGCGCCGTTGAGGGCGAGGTCAATCCTGCGCCAGCGGATGCAGATCGCGCACCAGGCTCTTGAGCCGTTCCTCCAGCACGTGTGTGTAGATTTGCGTGGTGGAGATATCGGCGTGGCCGAGCAGCGTCTGCACCACACGCAGGTCGGCGCCGTTGTGCAGGAGGTGGCTCGCAAAAGCATGGCGCAGCACGTGCGGGCTAACGTCTGCGGCGGAAAGTCCCGCCGCCACGGCAAGCGCCTTGAGGTCGCGGGCGAAATGCTGGCGCGTCAGATGCCCGCTCTCCCCAAATGAAGGGAACAGCCATCGCGAGCCCGCCCCCGCCTGCGGGCTTGCCGCCGCCCGCAACGCCAGATAGTCGCGCATCGCCTGCTTGGCCGCCTCGTTCAGCGGCACCAGCCGCTCCTTGTCACCCTTGCCGCGCACGATCAGCATGCGCGCCTCCCGCGCCGCCGCCGAGGTCGGCAGCGAGACGAGCTCGGAGACGCGCAGCCCCGTCGCGTAGAGCACCTCGATCAGGCAGGTCATGCGCACGGCCCGCAGGCGCTCGAGCGTCGAGAGTGTTCCCTCGCCAGCGCGGCGGGCGGCCGTCAGCAGGGCATCGACCTGCGCGATGCTCAAGACCTTGGGAACCGTGCGGCCGCGCCTGGGCCCCTCGAGGATCGCGGCCGGATCGTCGCGGCGATGACCTTCGGCACAGAGGAAGCGGTAGAGCTGCCGGATAGCCGACAGGCGGCGTGCCACCGAGGTGCTGGCAAAGCCACGCTGGCCGAGGGAGGCCAGGTAGCCGCGCACGTCGTCGGTCGTCGCGCGCGCCACGGTGTGCCGCTTGACGGTGAGGTAGGTCGAAAAATCCGCGAGATCGCGCCCATAGGCGGCGAGCGTATTGGTGCCGGCACCGCGCTCGGCGGCGAGCATTTCGAGGAACAGCTCGATCAGGCTCTGATCGGGACCTGGTCTGGGGGTGCGGCCCATTTTACGAGGCTTTGCGGGCGGCTTACCGGCGGCGCCTTCGCCCGCGCTCAATGCTGCTTGGAGAACTTGTCCGGCGGGATCGAGACCGTGATCTCGCGGGGCTTGGGATCGTACAAATGGGCAAGCGCGTAGATGGCAGCGTACCCCAAGCCGCCGAGCAGGCACAGGATCAGCGCGAACCGAAAAAGTGTGGGCATCGGATCAACCGTTTCGCCACAACATTAGCCTGAAAGCGTGGAAAATCTACGACCACGTCGGCTCCGCCTCCGCCGGCACAGCTCCGCCAACACAGCTGCGCCAACACAATAGCGACGACAATAACCATGTCCATTGCATCTGGGCTCAGCTATTCGCCATTCGCCGGCCTGTTGTGATACCAGTGCCGCCATTGGACCGCCGCCCCAACGCGAGCAGAGGGACCCAATGTCGGTGCGCGCCATGCAGGATGTCCCTGGCCCGAGCGAAGCCGCCATCGTGGCGGCGCTCGGAGCGCGCTCGGTCGTCCTGGTCGGCATGATGGGGGCCGGCAAGTCCTCGATCGGCCGGCGGCTGGCGGGCCGCCTCGCGATCCCGTTTGCCGACGCGGACCTGGAGATCGAGACCGCGCACCGGATGAGCATCTCGGATATTTTCTCGACCTACGGGGAGCCTTATTTCCGTGCCGGCGAGACGCGGGTCATTGCCCGCCTGCTCGAGAGTGGTCCGCAGGTGCTCGCCACGGGGGGCGGCGCCTTCATGAATGCCGAGACGCGCGCCGCCATCGCGGCGCACGGCATCTCGATCTGGCTCAAGGCGGAGTTCGACGTGCTGATGCGCCGGATCAGGCGCCGGCAGGACCGCCCGCTGCTCAAGACCGAGGATCCGGGCGAGACCTTGCGGAGCCTCATCGACCAGCGCTATCCGCTCTATGCCCAGGCCGACCTCACCATCCAGTCGCGCGAGGTGCCGCACGAGAAGATCGTCGATGAGATTGTCGGCGCGCTCGAGGCCTTCTTGACGCCGAAGGCCGACGGAGAGGGCACGCCATGACGGTTCCGCTGCGCGCTCGCGATCCCATCGTGGTCGACGTCGCGCTCGGTGAGCGTAGCTACGACATCGTGATCGGCCGCGGCACGCTGCCCTCGCTCGGCCAACGCATCGCGGCGCTGCGCCCGGGCGCGCGCGTCGCGATCGTCACCGACACGACCGTCGCCAGGCACCATCTTGGCGCGGCGCAGGCCGCCCTCACGCGCGGCGGGATCGGCTGCACGGTCGTGACCATCCCGCCCGGCGAGGCCTCGAAGAGCTTTGCGGAGCTCGAGCGTCTCTGCGATGCGCTGCTCGCGGCGCGCCTCGAGCGGCGCGACCTCGTGATTGCCCTCGGCGGCGGCGTGGTAGGCGATCTGGCAGGCTTTGCGGCGGCCGTGGTCCGCCGCGGCGTCGACTATGTGCAGGTGCCGACGACGCTGCTGGCACAGGTCGATTCCTCGGTCGGCGGCAAGACCGCCATCGATTCCGCCCATGGGAAGAATTTGATCGGCGCCTTCCACCAACCGATCCTGGTCGTGGCCGACACCGCCTTGCTCGACACCTTGCCGCCGCGTGAGTTCGCGGCCGGGTATGCGGAGGTCGCCAAATACGGGCTCCTCGGCGACGCGCCCTTCTTCGAAAGCCTCGAGGCCAATTGGCGCGAGGTGTTTGCCGGGGGCGCCGTGCGTGAGCACGCGATCGCGGTGAGCTGCCGCGCCAAGGCCGCGATCGTTGCACGCGACGAACGCGAGACCGGCGACCGGGCGTTGCTCAATCTCGGCCATACCTTCGGGCATGCCTTCGAGGCGGCCGCAGGTTTTTCAGGGCGCCTGCTGCACGGGGAGGCGATCTCGCTCGGCATGGTCCTCGCCTTCGCATTCTCGGCGCGGCGCGGTCTGCTGCCGCAAGTTGAGGCCGATAGGGTCGCGCGTCATCTTGCGGCGGTCGGTCTGCCGACCCATCTCTCAGCCATTGCCGAGCTGCCCGACGCCGATCGCCTGATGGATCTGATCGCGCAGGACAAGAAGGTACAGCGCGGCGCGCTGACATTCATCCTGGTGCGCGGGATCGGCCAGGCCTTCGTTGCGTCGGACGTCGATGCCGCCGAAGTGCGCGCCTTCCTGGTGGAAAAACTCGCTGAGCGATGACTGCCTACGACTGGTTTGCGATCGCGACCGTGCTCGTCTGCGTGCTGCTCTCCGCCGCCTTCGCGGGCAGCGAGACGGCGCTGACCGCGTCTTCGCGCGCCACCATGCTGCAGCTTGAGAAGCAGGGCGACCGGCGCGCCGGCATCGTCAACCGGCTCCTGGAAGCGCGCGAGCGGCTGATCAGCGCGCTGCTCATCGGCAACAACGCGGTCAATATCGTCGCCTCATCGCTGGCGACCGGCATCCTGATCGGCTGGTTTGGCGATCGCGGCGTTCTCGTGTCGAGCTTAGTCATGACGATCGTCGTTGTCGTTTTCGCGGAAGTGCTGCCGAAGACGGCGGCGTTCAACGCGCCTGACCATTTCGCCCTTCTGGTCGCCCGCCCGATCGCCTGGACGGTGCGGCTGCTCGGGCCCGTGCTGACCGCGACCGAGGCGTTGGTCAACTGGTTGCTGCGCCGGTTCGGCGCCGTTGCCGAGGAGTCGATCCTCTCGCCCCACGATGAGCTGCGCGGCGCGGTCGACCTGCTGCATCGCGAGGGCGGCGTCGAGAAGCAGGACCGCGACATGTTCAGCGGCCTGCTCGACCTGCGCGAGCTTACTGTGCAGGACGTGATGATCCACCGCACCAAGATGATTACCATCGACGCCGACCAGCCGCCCGAGGAGGTGGTGCAGGCCGCGCTCGCCGCCGCGGTCACGCGCATCCCGCTCTGGCGCGGCAAGCCCGAGAACATCGTCGGCACCATGCACGTCAAGGATTTGCTGCGCGCCATCCAGGCGGCGGACGGCGATCTCGCCAAGGTCGACATCGCGGCGGTGGCGCGCCCGCCCTGGTTTGTACCCGAGATCCGTCCGCTCTCCGAGCAGCTCAAGGCGTTCCGCCGGCGCCAGACGCAGCTCGCGCTGGTGGTCGACGAGTATGGCGAACTCATGGGCCTGGTGACGCTCGAGGACATTCTCGAGGAGATCGTCGGCGACATCAGCGACGAGCACGATGTCGCGGTCCCGGGCGTGCGGCGCCAGCCCGACGGCTCGGTCAATGTTGACGGCGGGGTGCCGATCCGCGACCTCAACCGCGCCATGGACTGGAACCTGCCGGACGATGAGGCGACCACGATTGCGGGCCTCGTCATTCACGAGGCGCGCCTCATCCCGGAGCCGGGACAGACCTTCACGTTCCACGGCTTCCGTTTCCGCGTGCTGCGCCGCCACCGCAACCGTATCACGGTGCTGCGTATCACCCCGCTCGCCCGCAAGCCGGTGGTTGCGGCCGCGCGATAGCTCAGCCGCCCTCGCCGGGCGCCGCGGCGGAGATCGCGAGCGCGTGCACGCCCTCCTGAAGCTCGCTCGCTAGCGTCGCGTTGATCATACGGTGCCGCTCGATCCGGCTCTTTCCGCCGAAGGCCTGCGACACGATATGTACGCTGAAATGCGTCTCGCCGCCGGGCCGGGCGCCGGCGTGACCGGCATGGCGGCGCGAATCGTCGATGACGTCCAAGCGTTCCGGCGTGAAGGCCTGGGTCAGCTTCTCGACGATGAGGTCGTGCATTCGCCCTGTCATCAAGCCCGCTTAAAGCATTTCGCGCCCGGATGGAAGGATGGCCGATCTAACGAATGCGGTCGCCAAAGGCATTCGCTGAGTTTGTCAAGGCTTGAACGTGGATGCGACGCGTCGGCATAATGGCGGCAATGTTGGAATGATGGCTCGCAGATGAACGCCGAATCGCCGCTGTTCGACCGCATCCGGGTGAAGCCGGACAAGGACCGCCGCCCGCGCACGGACTTGCCGGCCTGCGAATGGCCGAGCTGCAAGGCCGTTGCCACGCATCGCGCCCCCAAGGGGCGCCAGCACGAGGGCGAGCATTGGCGCTTCTGCCTCGACCACGTGCGCCAATACAATCATTCTTACAATTTCTTCGCCGGCATGAGCGAGGATGCGATCGCCAGGTACCAGAAGGACGCGGTCACGGGCCATCGGCCGACCTGGAAGATGGGCATGAATGGTGGGCGGCCGACCATGCGTTCCCACGCGGCGCGCTTCCAGCCGGATCTGGCGGATGATCCCTTCGAGGTGTTCCGCGACTATGGGGGCCGGGCCGGCCGGCCCGCCGACGAGCACTTGCGACGCCGCGAGACAAGGGTTATTCGCAACGCCGAGCGCAAGGCGCTCGAGGTGCTGGGACTTGAGGCCGACGCCAATACCAACGATATCAAGTTGCGGTTCAAAGTGCTGGTGAAGCGCCACCATCCCGACGCCAACGGCGGCGACCGCTCCTCCGAGGAGCGCCTGCGCGCCATCATCGAAGCCTATAAATATTTGAAATCAGTAGGTTTTCGTTGATCCTATCGGCCGGGTTCCAAGGGGCGGCCCCGTTCTGCTAAGTTCGCCGTCATTTCCGGACCGCATTACTCGAACGTGTCGGGTCTCGCGTGTTTCGAGGCCCACGGAGGATCAATGACCGCCGCTACCCAAGCCGCTACTGCCGCAGCCGCTTTGCCCGCTGTCGTCGGCCTGCCCGACATGAAGGTGTCGATCCGCCAGGTGTTCGGCATTGACAGCGACATGGAGGTGCCGGCCTATTCGGAGCCGGACGAGCACGTGCCGGACGTCGACCAGGACTACCGGTTCGATCGGATGACCACGCTCGCGATCCTGGCCGGCTTCGCCCACAACCGCCGCGTCATCGTCACCGGCTATCATGGCACCGGCAAATCGACCCATGTGGAGCAAGTGGCGGCGCGCCTCAACTGGCCCTGCGTGCGTGTCAATCTCGACAGCCACATCAGCCGTATCGATCTCATCGGCAAGGACGCGATCGTCATCCGCGAGGGCAAGCAGGTGACCGAGTTCCGCGACGGCATCCTGCCGTGGGCCTTGCAGCACAATGTCGCGCTCTGCTTCGACGAGTACGACGCCGGGCGCCCCGACGTGATGTTCGTGATCCAGCGCGTGCTGGAGGTCTCCGGCAAGCTCACCTTGCTCGACCAGAACAAGGTGATCCGGCCGCATCCGGCGTTCCGCCTGTTCGCCACCGCCAACACGGTCGGGCTGGGCGACACCTCCGGCCTCTATCATGGCACCCAGCAGATCAATCAGGGCCAGATGGACCGCTGGTCGATCGTCACCACGCTCAACTATCTGCCGCACGACAACGAGGTCGAGATCGTGCTCGCCAAGGCGAAGCACTATCGCAGCGACGCGGGGCGCGACATCGTCAACAAGATGGTGCGGGTCGCCGACTTGACCCGCAACGCCTTCATGAATGGCGACATCTCGACTGTCATGAGCCCTCGCACGGTGATCATCTGGGCGGAGAACTCCGACATCTTCAAGGATATCGGCTTCGCCTTCCGGGTCACGTTCCTCAACAAGTGCGACGAGCTCGAGCGGCCGATCGTGGCGGAGTTCTATCAGCGCTGCTTCGGCGTCGAGCTGCCGGAATCCTCGGTGAACGTCGCATTGAGTTAGAGTTCTGAGGTGTGAGCAACAAAGCCAAGCCATCGGGCAAGGAGAGCCCGACCGATCCGTTCAAGCGGGCGGTCACTGGGTGCCTGCGCGCGATTGCGCGCAAGCCCGATCTCGAGGTCGCCTTCGCCGCCGAGCGGCCCGGCATGGTGGGCGGCAGGGCGCGGCTGCCCGAGCCGCCGCGCAAGCTCTCCGCCGCCGAGGCCGCCATCGTGCGCGGCCATGCGGATGCGATTGCGCTCAAGATCGCCTGTCACGATCCCAAGGTGCACCGTAAGCTGGTGCCGGGCGGGCAGCAGGCGCGCGCGGTGTTCGACGCGGTCGAACAGGCAAGGGTCGAGGCGATCGGGGCGCGGCGGATGAGTGGCGTGGCCAACAATCTCGCCGCCATGCTGGACGACCGCTTCCATCGCGGTAAGTTCGACGAGGTGACCGACCGCGCCGATGCGCCGATCGAGGAGGCGCTCGCCTTGATCGTGCGCGAGCGGCTCACCGGCATGACCGCGCCGGCGGCGGCGAGCCGGATCGTCGATCTGTGGCGCCCGCTGATCGAGAACCGCGCCGGGCGCGATCTCGACCGGCTCGAGCGGCAGATCGAGAATCAGGCGCGCTTCGGCGATGTGGTGCACGATCTGCTCGATGCCCTCGACATGGGCGAGGACCGCAGCTCCGAGGCCGACGAGGACGAGGCCGACCAGGGCAGCGAGGAGCGGGACAAGGATCTGTCCGGCAAGGACGGGGAGGGTGCTGAGTCCGAGGACGCCAAGTCCGAGGTCGAGGACGCCGAGGTCGCCGGCGAGGATATGACCGACACCGCCGCCGAGGCTGCCGAGGCGCTCTCCGCCGAGATGTCCGACGACGCCGAGATGGGTGATTCGGAGGCGCCGGCGGAGCCGCGGCGCCCGCGCCGGCACGGGCAGAACGAGCCGCGCGGTCCCGACTACCGGCCCTTCACCGCCAAGTTCGACGAGGTGGTGGCGGCTGAGGATTTGTGCGAGGCCGAGGAGCTCGACCGCCTGCGCGGCTACCTCGACAAGCAGCTCTCGCATCTGCAGGGCGTGGTGGCGCGGCTCGCCAACCGGCTGCAGCGGCGCCTGATGGCGCAGCAGAACCGCGCCTGGGAATTCGATCTCGAGGAAGGCTTGCTCGATCCGGCGCGGCTGTCGCGCGTCGTGGTCGACCCGCTGCATCCACTCTCGTTCAAGCACGAGAAGGAGACGAATTTCCGCGACACCGTGGTGACGCTCCTGCTCGACAATTCCGGCTCGATGCGCGGACGCCCGATCACGGTCGCGGCGACCTGCGCCGATATTCTGGCGCGAACGCTCGAGCGCTGCGGCGTCAAGGTCGAGATCCTCGGATTCACCACCCGCGCCTGGAAGGGCGGGCAGTCGCGCGAGGCGTGGCTTGCGGCCGGCAAGCCGCCCAATCCGGGACGCCTCAACGACGTCCGCCACATCATCTACAAGTCGGCCGACACGCCCTGGCGGCGCGCGCGCCGCAATCTCGGGTTGATGATGCGCGAGGGTCTGCTCAAGGAGAACATCGACGGCGAGGCGCTGGATTGGGCGCACAAGCGCCTGCTGGCGCGCGGCGAGCAGCGCAAGATCCTGATGATGATCTCCGACGGTGCGCCGGTCGACGATTCGACGCTTTCGGTCAATCCCGGCAATTATCTCGAGCGTCATCTGCGCTGGGTGATCGAGGACATCGAGCAGCGCTCGCCGGTCGAGCTCATCGCCATCGGCATTGGCCACGACGTGACGCGCTACTACCGGCGCGCCGTGACCATCGTCGATGCGGAGGAGCTCGGCGGCGCCATGACCGAGAAGCTCGCCGAGCTGTTCGACCAGAACGTGGCGTCCGATCTGAGCCCGCGCCGCGGCGACACCTGGTCGCGCCGCGCGATGGGCTTTGTCGATCCGTCAGCGGATAGGAGCCTGCCGGGCCGCAGGTGAGGTTAGGGCGGAGTCACGTTTCTTCGAATCGTGATCCTTCTCTACATTGTTGGTGGAGCATGATCTTTTCCGAAAACCGGCGGCCACTGTTTCGGGATCTGCCCTAGGCGGCGCTGGCCGCCGCCTTCTTCTTCTTGATCTGACGCTTGAGCTCGCGGGCGCGCGGCGAGAGCTCGGCGTCCTTGGCCTTCATCAGAAAGGCGTCGAAGCCGCCGCGATGATCGACGCTCTTGAGCGCCTGCGCCGAGATGCGCAGCCGCACCGCGCGGCCGAGCGCGTCCGACATCAAGGTCACGTTGAGCAGGTTCGCCATGAAGCGCCGCTTGGTTTTGATGTTGGAATGGCTGACCTTGTGCCCGACCTGCGCGGACTTGCCACTGAGTTCACACCGCCACGTCATCGGCGAGGCCCTTTCGGTCGACTTTCAGGCTGCGCACACAGCGCAACATGGGAATGATGCAACTCGAAATGATGCACCCTGGGAATGATCTGTCCGCCAGTCGCGCGCGCCCGCAAAGACGGCGCGGCTCTCCGCGGAGACCGCGGACCTATACGGGTGGGGCGGGAGGGCGTCAAGCCGCCGTCATGCCGGCGCGGACGTCCGCATCGCCCGGATTTGCCTTGATCGAGCCAAGATGACACGGCAAGAACACGGGCCGGGAGAGCCGGCAGTATGGTTATTCTCGCCTTGGCCCGAGCGCGGCGGCGCTACTTCGGTTTTCACACCCTATTCGTTCACTTGGCAGTTCCCATGACAAGATTTTCGGCCATGGACTCAAGGCGATTGATGGGTTTTTTGGGTGCGCTCGTGCTGCTGGCGGCTGCTGTCGGCGGCAGCTCCCGGGCGCAGGCCCAGGGCAATCTCGACGCCAATTATGTGGTGACGCTTGCCGGAGTCCCGCTCGGCAAGGGCTCCTGGGCGATCGATGTGAGCGACGATCAATATACCGCGACGGCGAGCGGCGCGACCTCCGGCCTGCTGCGGGTCTTCGCCAGCGGCCAGGGCAGCAGTGTGGCGCATGGCGGCGTGTCCGGCGGGCAACTCGCCGCTTCGACCTATGCCTCCAATATCGTGGCCGACAACAAGACCGACCAGGTCCGCATGTTGTTCAGCGGCGGCGCCGTGAAGGAATATCTCGTTGACCCGCCGAGCTTTCCGACCCCCGACCGCGTGCCGCTCACCGACGCCCATCGCAAGGGCGTGCTCGACCCGATGACGGCCTCGATTCTGCGCGTTCCCGGCAACGGCGACACCTTTTCGCCCGACGCCTGCCAGCGCACCGTGCCGGTCTTCGACGGCCGTATGCGCTACGACCTGCAACTTGCCTTCAAGCATCTCGACCGCGTGAAGTCCGAGCGCGGCTACCAGGGCACCGTCGTGGTCTGCGCGGTCTATTTCACGCCGGTTGCCGGCCACATCCCGGAACGTTCCACCATCAAGTATCTGGTCGCGCAGCGCGATATGGAGGTCTCGCTGGCGCCGATCGCCGGCACGCGGCTGATGGTGCCCTATCGGGCCTCGCTGCCGACCCCGATCGGCTTGGGGGTCTTGCAGGCGACGCAGTTCGTCTCGGTTCCGCGCCCACCCGGGCAGCCGACCGCAAACCTCAAGACACAATGACACCGCTCAAGCGCGCTGGGCTCGATGGATATGTTTACCCGATGGGTCCGTTAACGGATGAATGCCGAAATGGGCAGGAGCTCTTTTGCCGCGTTACCTGATATGGTGGCTCTCCAAGGAGGCGCCCCGAGATATCGCCGTGAACGAATTTTGACAGTGAGCGAGTCACCGATTCGCTCGCGATTCGTTCGAGACTCGTTCTACAGCTTAAGCGGCGGTCATCTGGCCGTCGCATTGTGGTACAGAAGGGGCGGATAGAGGGTTCGCCAATACCCTCTTCCGCTCTGCGGACACGAAATGCCGATCTCCTTCTCATCGCCGGTTGCTCGCGACGCCCGCGCCCGCGGTGCCGGCGTCACCGCCGTGCTCGGGCCGACCAATACCGGCAAGACCCATCTCGCTATCGAGCGCATGCTGGCGCATTCCTCCGGGATCATCGGGCTGCCGTTGCGGCTCTTGGCGCGCGAGGTCTACAACAAGATCGTCGATCGCGCCGGCGCCGACGCGGTCGCGCTGGTGACCGGCGAGGAGAAGCTCAAGCCGGTCAATCCGCGCTTCTGGGTCGCGACGGTCGAGGCGATGCCGCGCGATCTCGACGTCGCTTTTGTGGCGATCGACGAGGTGCAACTCGGCGCCGATCTCGATCGGGGCCACGTCTTCACCGACCGCATGCTCAATCGCCGCGGGCGCGAGGAGACGCTCGTCCTCGGCGCCCAGACGGTGCGGGGAATGGTCGAGCGTCTCTTGCCGGGCGCGCACGTGCTGACGCGGCCGCGCCTGTCGCGGCTCGAGTTCGCCGGCGAGAAGAAGCTCACGCGCCTGCCGCGCCGCTCGGCGGTCGTCGCCTTCTCGGCCGAGGAGGTCTATTCGATCGCCGAGCTGATCCGCCGCCAGCGCGGCGGCGCCGCCGTGGTGATGGGGTCGCTCAGCCCGCGCACCCGCAACGCGCAGGTCGCGCTGTTCCAGTCCGGCGATGTCGAGTATCTGGTCGCTACCGATGCGATCGGCATGGGGCTCAATCTCGATGTCGATCACGTCGCCTTTGCGTCCGACCGCAAGTTCGACGGCTATCAGTTCCGGCGCCTCAATCCGGCCGAGCTCGCCCAGATCGCAGGCCGTGCCGGGCGCGCGACGCGCGACGGCACCTTCGGCACGACCGGCCGCTGCCCGCCGTTCGAGACCGAGCTCGCGCAGGCGCTCGAGGGCCACAACTTCGAGCCCGTGAAGGTCATGCAGTGGCGCAACACGGCGCTCGACTTCGCCTCGCTCGGCGCCCTGCAGGCCTCGCTCGCGACGACGCCCGAGGAGGCAGGGCTGTCCCGGGCGCCGATCGGCGAGGACATCCTGGTGCTCGAGCACGCCGCACGCGACGATGACGTGCGCGGCTTCGCGACGACCCGCGAGGCGGTCGAGCGGTTGTGGGAAGTGTGTCAGGTTCCGGACTATCGGAAGATATCGCCCGCCACGCACGCGGAGCTCGTCACCACGATCTACGGCCATCTGATGCGCGACGGCCGGCTGCCGACCGATTGGTTCGCCCACCAGGTGGCGCAGGCCGACCACCCCGAGGGCGACATCGACACGATCTCGAACCGCATCGCCCACATCCGCACCTGGACCTTCGCGGCCAACCGTCCGGATTGGCTCGCCGATCCCGAGCACTGGCAGGAGTTGACGCGCGCGGTCGAGGACCGACTTTCCGACGCCTTGCATGAGCGGCTGACCGAGCGTTTCGTCGATCGTCGCACCAGCGTGCTGATGCGGCGGTTACGCGAGAATTCCGCGCTCGAGACCGACATCAGCAAGACCGGCGAGGTCGTGGTCGAGGGGCATTCGATCGGGCGGCTCGATGGCTTCATGTTCACGCCGGCGGTCTCGAGCGCTGGGTCGGACGCCAAGGCGCTTGCGGGCGCGGCGCAAAAGGCGCTCGCCGGCGAGATCGACGCGCGTGCCGCGCGGCTTGCCCGGGCGGCGGATGAGCAATTCGTCCTCGCTGCCGACGGCGCCGTGCGCTGGCTCGGTCAGGCGGTCGGCAAGCTCGCGGCGGGCGATGAGGTGCTCAGGCCGCGCCTGCGCATCATCGCCGACGAGCAGCTCACTGGCGCCCCGCGCGACATCGTGCAGGCGCGCCTCGATCTGTGGCTCAAGACCCATGTGGAGAAGCTGCTGGGGCCGTTGCTGCAGCTCGGCGCCAGCGAGGAGATCACTGGCATTGCCCGCGGCGTCGCCTTCCAGCTGGTCGAGGCGCTGGGCGTGCTCGACCGCCGCAAGGTCGCCGAGGATGTCAAGGGGCTTGATCAGCCGGCGCGCGCCACCTTGCGCAAGTTCGGCGTTCGCTTCGGCGCCTACAGCATCTATGTCCCGCTGCTGATCAAGCCTGCGCCGCGCAGGCTGGCGCTGCAGCTATGGGCGCTCAAGCAAACCGGCCGCGCCGTCTCCGGGATCGACGCGGCCGAGCGTCTGGCGGCGAGCGGGCGCACCTCGATTGCGGTCGACAAAGAGGTCGAGCACGCGCTCTATCCGCTCGCCGGCTACCGTGTCTGCGGCGAGCGGGCGGTGCGTGTCGACATGCTGGAGCGGTTGGCCGACATCATCCGCCCCGCGCTCGCGTGGCGACCGGGCGCCCCCGGCGCAAAGCCGGCGGCTGCTTTTGACGGCGCAGGCAGCTTCACGGTCGTGGTCGGCATGACGTCGCTCGTCGGCTGCGCCGGCGAGGATTTTGCCGCCATCCTGCGCTCCCTCGGCTACCGCATGGAGAAGCGGCCCAAGCCCGTAGCGCCGCCGGAGCCGGTCGCGCAACCCGCCGCCGAGACTGTATCTGCCGAGGCGCCCGCGATCGAATCGCCGGGTGAGGTGACCACCGAGGCCGCGGCGCCGACGACGCAAACAGCGGGCGAAACCACCGGTGAGATGCCGATCGAAGCCGCCGGCGAGCCGGCGCGCGCCAACCCCGCGCCGCCGCCCGACTCGGCGGCGTTCGCCGAGCCCGCGCCGGAGCCCGTCGCCAACCCTGCGCCGGAGCCCGACCGGGCGGCGTTCGCCGAGCCCGCGCCGGAGCCCGTCGCCAACCCCGCGCCGGACCCCGACCCGGCGGTGTCCGCCGCGCCCGCGCCGGCCCCAGACATGGCAATGGCGGCCGCCAAGGAGGTGGCGCCAG
>Ga0126381_100004283_pt1 | contig 15524 bp, 14 predicted proteins | sample PanSoiMetPlot_28_FD_96465 | JGI IMG/M metagenome (GOLD analysis project Ga0126381, IMG submission 96465) | Tropical forest soil microbial communities from Panama - MetaG Plot_28 | ecosystem: Environmental > Terrestrial > Soil > Tropical forest > Bulk soil | place: Panama | collected 2016-02-17 | reverse complement strand
CTGATACACAAATGGGTTCTCGCAATACAACAAGTCACGCATGTTCGGATTCAAGGTCGACCAACAAGTCCGGCTCGCGAACCTTTAATTGAGACAATCAAGCACAACGCAAATGTACGCACCCACGGCACGCTCTGCAACGCGTGCAGCCTATGGCACCTGAGTGTTTTTCGCAGGCGCCGGGGACTCCATTTGATCAAGCGTCTTCCGGACGAAGGGTAAATCCTGCACATCAAAAAACGTGATGTAGAGCATGTAACCGATGATCACGACGGCACAGGTGGTCTGCACCACTTCCAGCACACGTATGTTAACTGGCCTGCGACGAATCGATTCGATAACGGCAAGCACAATATGCCCGCCATCCAGCACAGGGATTGGCAGCATATTCAAGATCGCGAGGTTCACATTCAGAATCACGCTGAACCACAGGGCGAGCTTCCAGCCGCCTTCGGCTTCGAAAAGCCTTACATAGATGTTCCAAATCCCGACCGGACCGCTCAGATGCTGCAGCTTTACGTCCGATTTGGGTGAGGCCACCGCTCCAATTGTCTTCAGGGTGCTCGTCACGCTGTTGTAAACCTGTTCGACCGGATTCGGATGCGAGATCGACATGATACCAGTCGTGTCCCATTGAATTCCAATGCGGGGCGTCATCTTGCCTTGGGTAGGCAATGGCGTTGGCGTTACCGGAATGTCAAACCTCGCTCCGGATCGTTCGACGTGAAGAACCAGCTGATCTTTTGGATGTTTGCTGATGTATTCGAGCAGCGCGATGGGGTTGTACATTGGCGTCTGGTTGAACCCGCGAACGATGTCCCCGGGCCGCAGCCCGGCCGCAGCCGCAGGCGTGTTCGGCTCCACTTTGTCAATAATCGGCGTTTCGGCGGGATAAACGAGTAGTTGCCTCACACTTTTTCTGCGCCAGCCGCTGGTCTCGGCTTTGTAAGGCTCCACCCACACGGTCTGCACTTTGCCATCCCGCTGGAATTTCACCGCGATTGTGTCGCCTTCGCTCCGCACCACGTCCCAGCTCACGCTGTCATTCATTCCCATAAAGCGCCTGACGACTTTGCCATCCACCGCAAGAATTTTATCGCCTGCCTGCAGGCCAGCCTTCTGCGCCGGCGAGTCGGGCAACACATAGCCAATGACCGTGGTTGAATCCGCTTCGCTTACCGGGTGACCGACTACCCAGACAATGCCGGCAAAAAAAAGCGCCAGGAGCAAGCTGAATAACGGACCGGCGACGGCAACGATGATTTTATCGAGCGCGGAAATGGGCGCCAGCTTTGCGCGATCCACGTCGGCTTTCCCCTCAATGATATCCATCGGCGCAAGTTGCGGGAGGGCGACGAATCCGCCGAATGGAATTGAGCCTAACGAATATTGCACTCCGTTTATTGTTTGTTTCCAAAGCGGTTTGCCAAACCAGACGCCGAATTTTTCTATGTAAAGTCCACGCCAGCGCGCCGCCAGAAAATGCCCCAGCTCATGCACGACAATGAGCAGATTGAAGAGAAGGAGTACCTCGAGGACGATGACTAGAACGCGAGCGATGTGGAGAAGCATCAGAAATGTGACTAATGATTGTTGATTCGTTTCTCGCTCGATTCGTTCAAACGTTTTTAACCCCTGTAACGATTTAACGTTTCGACAATTTCACGCATTCGGTTGCTTGTTCGCGCGCCCAATGATCCACCTGCAATATCGCATCGAGGTCCGGATGCGCAACGGACGTATGCCGGTTCATCACTTCTTCGACGATCTCCCAGATGCGCGGAAAACGGACTCGGCCCTCGAGGAATGCCGCCACCGCGACTTCGTTCGCGGCATTCATGACAGCGGGCAACGTGCCACCAGTCTCGCCTGCTCGGCGCGCCAGATTCAGGGCTGGGAAATTGTCGTACCGCGGCATGAAGAATTCCAATTTTGACAATGTGGCAAAATCTAGTGGCGGCAAGGTGTTCGGCACCCGGTCAGGCCATGTCACTGCGTATTGAATCGGGAAACGCATGTTCGAATAACTTAGTTGCGCCAACATTGAGCCATCTGCGAATTCAACCATCGAGTGAACGATGCTCTGCGGATGGATCACGACCTCGACGCGTTTCATCTCCACTCCAAAGAGCCAGCGCGCCTCGATCATTTCCAGTCCTTTATTGAAGAGCGTCGCCGAATCGATGGTGATTTTTGGCCCCATGTTCCAAGTCGGATGCTTGAGTGCTTGCGCAGGCGTAATGGAATCGAAACTCTTTCGTGGCGTTTCTCGGAACGGCCCACCCGACGCCGTGAGGATAATTCGCCGAACATCAGAGACGTCGAATGCCGAACTGACTGCCCTCGATGTTGGATGTCGAGCGTTGAGCGTTGAGCGTTTGCCTTCGAGACATTGAAAGATCGCGTTGTGCTCCGAATCCACGGGCAACACGTTCACGCCATTATCGCGGGCTTCGCGCATGACGATCTCGCCCGCCATTACCAGAATTTCCTTGCTGGCTACTGCGAGATCCTTACCGGCTTCAATTGCCGCCAGCGTAGGTCGCAAACCGCCTGTTCCCACAATTGCTACCAGCACCATGTCTGCGTTTGTCAGGCAAGCGATCTCACGTAAGCCAACTTCGCCGTAAAAAATCCGCGGCTTGTAGTCGAGAGCGTTGCGCAAAATGTCTGCCTTGGTCTCGTCAACCAGACAAAGGGATTCCGGCCGGACCTTGTTTGCGACCATTGCCAGCTTTTCGGCGTTGCAGTTCGCCGCGAGTCCAACGATCTCCATTCGATCCGGGATATCGCCCGCTACTTTGAGCGCGCTCTCGCCGATCGACCCAGTCGCGCCTAGAACGACAAGACGCTTACGCTTCATTTTTTCGACAGAATGAACAGAATTAATAAGGTTTGTTGGGCTCGTCCGCTCCCTATGGGATGCCAATCACCAGGCGCAGGTAGAAAAACAACAAAGGCGCGGTGAACAGCAGACTATCCAGGAGATCGAGCGCACCACCAATTCCGGGGAGCAAATTCCCCGAATCCTTGACGTCCGTGCTGCGTTTGATGATCGATTCGGCCAGGTCGCCCACAATGGCGCCGAACCCGAGCAACAACCCCAGAATTGTCGCATGCGTCCAAGTAAGAGCCGATAAATGACCGGGCATAAGCTTGAACAACATTAAACTGCAAAGCAACGCGAAGACGAGCGCGCCAAAAAAGCCTTCCCAAGTTTTTTTTGCGCTGATGTGCGGCGTCATCATGTGACGCCCAATAGCGCTGCCGGTTAGATAAGCGCCCATATCAGCGAATTTCGTCACCGCAATCAGATACAGAACGTAAAACTGTCCCGTTACAGCGCCCGTGCTCGAACGCGGCGTTAAATAAACGATTTTCGTAATGAAATTGTAGAGCCAAAGTACGTAGAGCAGACCGAACAGAGTGTAAGCCATCGTTTGCAATGGCTCTTCATGGCGAAGCCGCGCGAACATTTGCCGGCCGAAAACAGTGAGCAGAAAAAAAAGGAGGACAGCTACCTCAAAGTCATAGGATCCTGCCGGCCCAATTGTGGAGAAGTAATAGAAGCTGCCAGCAAGCAAGACAACGCCGCAAATCATTCCGGTGATTTTGAAATTCGGAAGACCTTTGTGATCCAGCATTCGGTAAAATTCCAGCAGCCCGATCATTCCGAACACGCTGATCAACAGCCAAAAGAGGATCTCGTATCCGGAGAATATGATCCCCAGCGCGATCGACCAAAGAGCGACCGTGCTAATGAAACGCCAAATAAAGACTGAGCGCGGCGTGACTGCGTTTGCCTCGGGTCGCTCAAGCGTAGTGGGCATTTACTTGCATCATCCTAACCGAAATGAATTTTGTCCACAGATTACGCAGACCCGTGGCTTCGATATCGAGGTTCGTTTCTCAGGATTCGCTGTGAATCCGCGAAATCTGTGGATAGTTTTCCTTCGTGCAAAAGACGATGCATGCCGTGGTAAAGGCCAAAGCTGAGCCGGGGCTGTGGCTTGAAGAGGTTCCGGTTCCCAAAGTCGGCGGCGCCGACGTGCTCGTCCGCGTTTTGAAGACGTCGATCTGCGGAACAGACGTGCACATTTATAACTGGGACGCCTGGGCGCAAAAAACGATCCCGGTCCCGATGACAATCGGGCACGAGTTTGTGGGTGTTGTCGATCTGGTCGGTGATCAGGTAAAAGGTTTCGCGCGGGGAGATCTCCTCGTAGGTGAAGGTCACATCACGTGCGGGCATTGCCGCAATTGTCTTGCCGGCCGGCGGCATCTTTGCCCAAACACGGAAGGTGTGGGCGTCAATCGTCCCGGCGCGTGGGCGGAATTTGTCGCCATTCCACAGTCAAACTGCTGGCATGCCGATCCGTCGATCCCGCTCGATGTGCTTTCGTGTTTCGATCCGTTAGGCAACGCCGTTCACACCGTGCTCTCGTTCGAGCTCGTAGGCGAAGATGTGCTCATCACCGGTGCGGGCCCGATCGGTTGCATGGCCGTTCCGATTTGCAAACGAGCAGGCGCCAGGCATGTCGTGATCACCGACGTCAACCCGTATCGGCTCGACCTTGCTCGCAAAATGGGCGTTGATCTTGCACTGGACGTGCGGACTGAAAAAGTCACCAACGCAATGGAAAAGCTCGGAATGAAAGAGGGCTTCGACGTTGCCTTGGAAATGTCCGGTAATCCGAAAGCTTTTAACGATATCCTGCCGAACATGTTTCACGGCGGCAAAATCGCGTTGCTCGGTATCATGCCGGGCGGCGCAGCGATCGATTGGAACCTTGTGGTATTCAATCAACTCACCATTAAGGGAATTTACGGCCGGGAAATGTATGAGACGTGGTACAAAATGACCGCCATGATCCAGTCCGGCCTCGATATCTCACCGGTAATTACCCACCGTTTCCCCTTCACGCAATTCGAAGAGGCCATCGAGCTGATGAAGTCCGGCAACTCCGGCAAAATCGTCCTCGATTGGAGCGAGCGTTGAATGAGCAGCCACGGATTACATGGATGCCACGGACATTTCGAGGCAGCGGACGCGCCTCGCCTCTCTTTTTCTCGGCGCCCTCGCCGAAAAGCAATTGGGCGCCACAATCTTTTGGACAACCTTCTAGAATGAGCTGAATCGCAGCTCTTACCGCAACGCGGCCGCTTCCCGATGGCGGTCTTCCAGTTCGAGCACCATCCGTTTAATATGCTTGTAGTTCTGGTGCGGCCGAAGGAAATGCAAGCTTTCCTCTGGATCGCCCCACTGCAGGATTTGGATCGGCTCCTGACGGGCGCCCCACGAATTCATTGCGCGCTGATTCGCCATGTAAAGGTCTATGGTATTGCGCCCGGAAAGTGCCCATCCGTAATCCTCCACGCGATATACTTGCCCGGTAGAGAGCAAACGGAAGACCGTGCCTGCCGGCCAACGCGACCAGTCGGCCGCGGCGCTTCCGGGAACCAGTCGTGACGGAGATAACGGTCTCGACGTTCCGCGCTTGGTCCTGATTGTTGTCGTTGTTCTACGCTCGGACATCGAGAACGGCTGAAGTGGCGGCGAATAGGAAACCCGCCGCAGGTCGGTCTCAACGTCATCTACTGGAACGGCACGCGGAACTTCATATACCGGGATTGCACGCGGCGCTGCCTCGGCGCGGTGAATCGGCGAACTGGCTGCATGGAGCTCGCCCCCGAGCGCGTTGTGATTACTGTATTCCCGGTGGTCCGCTTCGGTATGAGTGTACGCAGTGGTGCGGACATTTTGGAAGTCCGTTTTCGATAACGGAGGTTCGTAGGGAGGCAGTGCATGCTGAGTGGTACCGCACCCGATGAGAAAAACAATAGTGACGAACGCCGCTAGAACGGCGAAGGCAATGTTACGACGTCGGGCGTAGGTCAAGGTGAACACCCGGCAAAGTTATTAACAGTTGTTCACAACTTATCAAGACTATTTTAACAGCTCCAGCTACGGATTTTCACGTCCTTTTAATAAAATCTGTGCCCGTCTGTGGCTGATTGACTTTTCCTCTGTTGGTTGCTTTTCGTGGCCGTGATATGAGCGTAATTTGCGATCTACTTATGATCGCCAAGTTCGAAAATCAGGTTTCTCAAACGCTCGAGGAAATCAAAACGCAAGGTCTCTTTAAAACCGAGCGCGTCATCACAAGTCCACAGGACGCGCACATTGCCATTATCGGGGGCAAACGCGTGCTCAACATGTGTGCAAATAATTATCTCGGTCTCGCCGATCATCCAGCCCTGATCGCTGCTGCAAAGGAAGCCTTGGACACCCATGGTTTCGGGATGGCGAGCGTCCGTTTTATCTGTGGCACGCAGGACATTCACAAAGAGCTCGAAGCCGGGCTCACAAAATTCCTCGCGACAGAAGATACGATCCTTTATCCATCATGCTTCGATGCGAACGGCGGGCTATTCGAAACGCTGCTCGCCGATCAAGACGCAGTCATCAGCGATGAATTGAATCATGCCAGCATCATCGATGGCATCCGGCTGTGCAAAGCGCAACGCTTCCGTTACAAGCACAACAGCATGGAAGATCTCGAAGTGCAATTGCGCGCTGCGAAGAGTGCACGGTTCCGGTTGATCGCCAGCGATGGTTGTTTCTCGATGGATGGGACGATCGCGAATTTGGCGGCAATAGTCGGTCTTGCCGAGAAATACAATGCGCTCACCATGATCGACGATGCGCACGCGACCGGTTTTCTCGGCAAAACAGGGCGCGGCACGCATGAATATCGCGGCGTGATGGGCAGGATCGACGTCATTACCGGCACACTCGGCAAAGCGCTCGGTGGGGCGAGCGGGGGTTTCACGAGCGGCCGCAAGGAGATTGTCGACCTTTTGCGGCAACGCTCGCGGCCGTATTTGTTTTCGAACACGGTGGCCCCGCCAATCGTAGCGGCGTGCTTGAAAGCGCTGGAACTTCTCACCGCGTCCACGGAGTTACGTGACAAACTGGAAGAGAACACAAAATATTTCCGCGGAGCGTTGACCGACCGCGGTCTCGACATCAAGCCTGGCGTGCACCCAATTGTGCCCATCATGATTGGCGACGCCGCCAAATCGCAAAAGTTCGCTGCGCGCATGCTCGACAAAGGCGTTTACGTCATCGGCTTCTTTTACCCGGTTGTGCCACACGGCACCGCGCGTGTCCGCACACAAGTCTCGGCCGCGCATTCGCGCGAAGACTTGGAATTCGCGGTCAAGGCGTTCGCTGAAATCAACGAAGAACTGAAATAATTTAAAGACTGTCGTGTCGGCTGCAGCGTCAACGATTGCAGGCGACACGGTCGCCACTACGGAAAAGCCATGCTTTACATGGTCATCGAGCGTTTCAAAGAAGGGGCCGCACCGGAAATCTATCGGCGCTTTCGCGAACGCGGCCGGATGATGCCGGACGGCCTAGAGTACGTTTCGAGTTGGATCGATTTGGATTTCAAAATTTGCTGGCAACTCATGCGAACCGACGATTTCACGCTATTCGATCGCTGGATCGTCCACTGGCGCGACCTGTTCGATTTCGAAATCGTCCCGGTGCGCACTTCTGCGGAAGTGATCGAACTGATGAACAAAAAGAGGTAGGGGCAGTCAACCGGCGACCCGCGGACTGCCAACTCTGGGCTCTTCGCAAACCGGGCAGCGTTCTCTGCAAGTTAGTCTTTCCGAATAAAGTGGCGTGCCGCGGCGAGCGGAGCAGATTATATTGTGCACAAGATCGCTGTCAGCACTGTCGATTGGAATGCGCTCCGCGAGGATTTCCCAATCCTGCGCGAACGGGCGCACGGACATCGACTGATTTATTTTGATAGCGCCGCCACGTCGCAGAAACCGCGGGCCGTGATCGAGGCGGTTCGGAATTTTTACGAGCACGAAAACGCAAATGTTCATCGCGGATTGCACACCCTGAGCTCACGCGCAACGGAGGCTTACGAAAACGCGCGGCAGCGCGTCGCAGATTACATCGGTGTGGCGAGTGCAGATGAGATCGTCTTCACGCGCGGGACCACTGAAAGCGTCAATCTCGTGGCAGAGGCGTGGGGCCGAAAATTTATTCATGAAGGTGACATGATCCTCCTGACGGTCATGGAGCATCACAGCAATCTTGTGCCGTGGCAGTTGTTAGCGGAACGAACAGGTGCGCAGCTCCGCTTCGTGCCCGTTCTCGATGATGGGACCCTTGATCTCGATCAACTGCCATCGTTGCTCACATCCGAGGTGAAACTCTTCGCCTTCACACACATCTCAAACTCGCTCGGCACAATTAATCCAGTCGCCGAACTCTGCGCAAAAGCGCGTGCCGTTGGCGCGCTTACACTGGTGGACGCGGCACAAAGCGTAGGGCACATGCCCATCGATGTGCAGGAGTTGGGTTGCGATTTTCTCGCATTTTCCGGGCACAAAATGTGTGGACCGACCGGCATCGGTGTGCTTTACGGGCGCGCCGGCGTTCTCGATTCCATGCCACCGTGGCACGGCGGCGGCGAAATGATCGCGAGCGTAACGCTGAAAAAGAGCACGTTTAAGAAGGCGCCCCAGCGGTTCGAGGCCGGTACGCCCAGCATTGCAGGCGCTGTCGGTCTCGCGGCGGCAATCGATTATATTGAGAAGATTGGACGCCCGGCAATTTTCGAACACGACTCAGAGCTTGCTCGCTACGGAGCCGAGCGCCTCCTGGAACTGCCCGCAACTAAGGTCTTTGGTCCAATGGAAGAACGTGGCGCCCTGGTTGGATTTGTGATGGACGCAGCGCATCCGCACGATCTCACCACGTTCGCGGACCAGTACGGTCTGGCCATGCGCGGGGGGCATCATTGTAACCAGCCGCTGATGCGGCGGTTCGGTGTGTCTGGCACAACCCGTGCGAGCTTTTATTTTTACAACACGATGGAGGAAATCGATCAAATGATTGAGATCCTTCACAACGCGGCGCGTTTCTTTTCATGATCCCGGAAATCGAAGAGCTTTATCAGGAAGTAATTCTCGATCACTCGCGCCGACCCCGGAATTTCGGCGAGCTGCCTGATGCTGTGGTCCTAGTGCATGGCGATAATCCAGCGTGCGGCGATGAGATCCACCTCGCTGTCAAATTCGATACAAACGGCGGCCTAGAGGACATCAAGTTCACCGGGCGCGGGTGCGCGATCAGCCAGGCATCGGCGTCGTTGATGACGATGAAATTGAAAGGGAAAGGCCGTGAGGAAATAATAGAAATGCTGGATGCGTTCCGCGACCTGGTGACGGACGAAACGAGCGAAGCGCCGAAAAAACTGGGCGATCTGTGCGTGATGAAGGGCGTGCGAAATTTCCCGCAACGGGTCAAATGCGCCATGCTCGCGTGGCGTGCCGTTGAACAGGCGTTGGAGCAAGGCGTCGGCGAAGGGACTGTTTCAACTGAGCCCGGGTAAAGAACCCGAGCTTTGAGCAACGATTAACCGTCTCCGGCTTCCTGCAGAGCGATGCTGGCGCCGACCCAGGTTTTGTCGACGTTGAAATCGACGCCCATCATCTTGCCCTGACTCATACGGACGAGGTTATTCACGAGAGTAGGACCGCCGTCATTTTCCGGCCATAGAAACATCATCCGAATCTCCGCCTTCGACTTCTGACCATCGATGGTCGGAACGAACGCTGCGTAGCGGATCTTCCTCTGTAAGATCCATTCGTGCGGATTTTCCAAGGCGGCGATTTTATCGCGGGTCGGTTCCATGTCCACGCCATGCCCGGCAAATGAATAAAGTGGTTTCAAGACATAATTGTCGAGTTCCTCGTCCGCGGGGAAGTCATCGGCAAAGAATGCCAACGACGTGTGCTCGGTCTGAAGAAACGGCAACGAATGTTTGCTGATCCGGAAATACCAGTTCGGATGGCCGATCCATTTTACATCTAGCTCGTCCTGAAAGCGAAATGGCAGATTCAGATCAGGCCGGCGAATTAGTTCGTCGAAGATCACTCGATTATAAATCCGCTCGATCCGGACGCTGCGTCCATCGCGATCATAAAATAATTGGCGGCTCTGTCTCTTGATTTTCGTCACACAAACTGGGCGAACGCCAAGGAGTGTTTCCGTGGCAGCAAAATCTATCCGCGTCTTTTGCTTCGCCGGTTCAATTTCCATCAAGACTACATTCTGTGGATCGCAATCGGCAAGGATCGTTCGGCGCAAGAGCTCTAGATAAGCCTCATCTTTAATTCCTCCGAAGGATGAAGTCCAAGTCCGTGGAATCTTTGGATACGCTCTGCGGATGCAATGCAACAGCAGCAATTGAAACCCGAACAGGCTCGGAAATGCTTGCAATTCAATCAAGCGTGGAACGAGCCGGTTTCCTTCTGCACAAATCGCGAAATCGACCACCAGAAAATTCGGATGCGCCGGTTCATCGGGAACTTCCAGTCCCTTCGGGATTGCCGAGGCAGCGTGTTTCGCGAATCCGCGTGTGCGTGTAGCATCGACAATTGCATTCGCGGCGCACTGCACGTCATCCGTAAATTCACGCGTCAAAAAAATCGGCGTCTCGGAAATCCGAAAATCGGCCGGCCACTTTTCAGTTTCGTTCACGCAACGCACCAGCGCCGCGTATTTCTCCCGCGTGAAGTCGGCGTTGAATACCGAACGCAGCTCCAGATCCATAGCTAAATGACGAATGCCGAATTTCTAATGACGAAGGAATAGCAAAATCGGAATCACGAAAAGAGTAGCGGCCGATTTTTCGTCATTTGTAAATTACGACTTCCTTTCGTCCTTAGTCATGTCTTACAGCATGTCTTCCGCGGATCGCCGCGGGAATCTAAATTCAGACAGAATCACACGAGAAACTTGCCGCCCTGCATCACATGTTCGCTGTCGAACCAAATGTCGAAATCACGGCCCACGCAGTCGATGTGCGTTTTGGAAATCCAGTTCGCACCCGTGTGTTCGGCGTAGGGATGACCAAAGGCAATGTGGACACCCGGAATCTTTTCGTCCTGCAAAATATGGCCAATGATATGCGTGCAGGCTGTGTTCGTGCCAATCGCGAATTCGCCCACGCGATTGCTATTTTCATCTGTGCTGGTGTAAGCGCGAAATTCGTCTCGCAAATCCTTGTTCCCAGAACGCAGAGACCGGATCCGATTGTTTTCCACCTCGATCGTAAGAGGATTGGAGTCCAGATCACCGAAACGTTCACAGAGATAATCGCCCACCACTCCATCTACGACGAAGATACCATTAGTATTCATCGGCGAGGTAAAAATCTCGCCTCCGGGGAGATTTCCCCATTTGTCGTTTGAAATGATGCCGCTCGTTTTGAGCCACTTCAGTTTTGGCGAAAATTCCGCTTCAAATTCGGTACCGTGGGGTGTGCGACAGGTGATGCGTTCCGCCTGGCGCGCGCGTTCAATCAGCCGCTGGCTTAACGCATCTACTTTCACAAAATCGGCACACATTCCTTCGAGCATGATTTGGCGGTTGATGTTGACCATGTGAGCGTGGCGGATGCGGTGATGATTCACCACCATGGTCACTTGGATCCGCGCTCCAAGCTCGCCCGGTTCGGTTTGCGCACAAAAGATGGAGACCTGGGAACGCGCCAAATCGTCAAGAATGATCTCCGGCATATACTCGAGCGGACGCCGCGCATGATGCTCGAGCACAAACAAGCTATACTCCGAGCCGATCCGCTCCACTTCGCGCTGCAATGCCGCCGCGATCTGTCGCGTCGCGGTGTCGGTGATGACCGTGATCCGCTCCTCGGGTTTCAGTCGAAGGCAAACATCGATTGCATTTCGAGCGCCGGGAACTAATTCCGGATCAATCGGATGGAGATAAGCTCGATCAGGCATGGGAAAGTGCTCAGAATTACGCCGAAATCAGGGAGAGGCAAATTACCATTCTGCGTATGAAGACCCGTTGCTATATCTCAAATATTTTCATACCGATACACACAAAGAGCTGGGGCTTGCCGAAGAACCTATGTAATGTGGAGCCGATGGCCCGTGTCCAGGCTGCAGACGTGATAATGCGTTCATCATGGAACCGCACGCCAGTCACTCGACTGCTCATTCTTGCTGCGATCCCTTTTCCGATGCTTTCGTTGTGGACCGGCATTGCGTGTGCCGACCAGCAGCGGCAGTCCGCCTCGTTTCAAGTACCGCGCCGCGATTCGGCCCAAGCGGAAGCCCTGGCAAATCAATTCGCGGCGCTCTCGCCGCGAGTAAATCGTGAAGAGGCAGAGATGCTGGCACGGTGCGCATACGCCACAGTCAGCCAGTTAAGGCAGCAATATGGAATGATCGGATCACCGATGTTCAATAATTTCCTGATCCATTTGGGTGTCAAAAAACGCGGTTACTGTTATGAATGGACTGAGGACCTGCTTGTCGCGTTAGATGCACTGAAACTCACGAGCCTCGAACTTCACTGGGCAGAGACACACGCTCGCACGTGGCGGGAGAACAATGCACTTGTTGTCACCGCCAAAGGACAGCCGTTCCAGCGCGGGATCATTTTGGAGTGCTGGGAGGATTTTGGGCATCTCCGCTGGGGCCCTATTCTGGGCCAGCGCGATCCATATGTGGAAGACAGTGCTTACGCCCGTTTCGTCCGCGCACAAGCAGCGACTCCGAACGTTTTCCCAGCTAATCCCCCCGTTGCTTTGCAGACCAGGAGTGAAGCGAAAGAAAAAAACAGTAACTGACTTCCCAAAGCTTGAGGTGGAGCTCACCGCTTTGCTCGGAGTCGGTCAGGCATAAGACATCGGGGTGCGAAAGATAGCTCTTCCGAGTCGTGTCACTTGCGGCTAACTGGACTGTGGCTGAGCGTATTGCGCTAACACTATGCAGATTTCATTACGCTTAGCAGCTATTGCCGCCGTGATGTTAGCCGTACCCGTGATAGGGGCAGAGATCAAACCGGTTGATTCAAGTACGCCGCTTTTCCGGATATTCGCCCCGATCCCCGTGAAACCCGCAAATAGCGCTGCTCCCGCTGGGCTTACCTTCGACGCCAAGCACCCGTTGCTGGTGGTTAGTTCAGTCAGTGACGTCCGGTTGGCCCGCGATCGCAAGGGAGTGGTTATTGTACTCATGCCTGTGGAGACGCAGAAATTCGCGGCCATAACTCGCAAGTACAATCAGGGCTTATTGCTTCTGGAAGCTCAGGGCCGTGTTTTGCAAGTCGTGCAAATCACCGCTCCAATTACAGATGGCGTCATCGGCTTTAAATATCCTGATCAAGCCGAAGTTGCGGAATATTTGCGCCGGCGGTTTCGGATCGCCGAGTTTAAATAAAGCCTGGCAAGGCAAACCCCCAAGGCTCGACAAGAATTAAGCTTTAATCGCGGCCTGCTGTGATGCGTTCAGTCCCTCGTACGTTTCACCAACAATGTGATCGACGACGCCTTTCATATCCCGCGTGCGTTCCCAGACTGCGAGTTGACGATCCGCGCCGGTGCCTTCGCGCATGATTCGCTCGATATGCGCCATCTCGCGCTGTGTGCCCAGCTCCCTTACCTCGCTTGCCACAAACTCGAGCAATTCGTTTAGCAGACTCCGCTCGTCCACTTCTGCCTCCTTACCGAAATCGATTAATTTCCCATCGATGCCGTAGCGCGCCGCGCGCCACCGATTTTCGTCGAGCAGACGGCGCCGGTAAATCCGGAAAGTGGTATTTTGCCGGAGCAATTTGAACAGCTTGGCGATCACGGCCTGAATCAACGCCGCGATCGCGACGGTGTCGTCAACTCGGGTCTGGGCATCGCACACGCGCACTTCCAGCGTGTCAAAGAACGGATGCAGCCGGATGTCCCACCAGATTTTTTTAGCGTTATCGATGCACCCGGTCTTCACTAGTAGCTTGCAATAATCGTCGTACTCCGAAAGCGACTCAAACGAATCGGGAATGCCAGTGCGCGGAAAACGTTCGAACACTTTCAAGCGATAGCCTTTAAGTCCTGTATTTTCGCCCACCCAGAACGGCGAGTTGACCGAGAGTGCGTAAATGTGGGGCAGAAAATAGCGAGCTTGATTCATCACGTGGATCGCACTCTCGCGATCGGGCACGCCTACGTGAACGTGCAATCCAAAAATGAGATTCGCGCGAGCGAGCAACTGCATGTCTTCGATGATCTGCTTGTAACGCTCTCCTTCGGTGATGTGTTGATCGCGCCAGTGCGAAAACGGGTGTGTGCCCACGGATGCAATCTTGAGCCCGCTGCGCCCGGCAAGATCAGCCAGTCGGCTACGCAGCTCGATTACGTGCGCGCGGGCATTCTCGATCGAATCGCAAACCTCGGTGCCGAGCTCCACTACGGACTGATGCATCTCTGGCTTGATCTGCTCCTTGAGCATGATTTTTCCGCCTTCGAGAATTTCCTGGATATGCGAGCGCAGTTCGCGCGTCTGCGGATCGACAATCGCGAATTCCTCTTCGATCCCGAGAGTAAACGTATGGTCCCTGGCGCTCATGACGGGGGCGCAAATGTTCCTCAAAAACGATGTGCTGTCATCCCGACCGACGCGAAGGAGCTTAACGCGGAAGCGGCCTCAGCGCCGCGAGGATCAGGACACTAAGGTCCCTTTTACACTACTTGTCGATCCTACTCCAATTCGCTGAGCGGGCGGTTCATCGTCGCAGCTTTGAGAAACTTGCCCCAACTCAAGTTGTCGCGACCGGCTTTGTGCTCGAGCGCTTTGCGGATGGCCATTTCGGAAATTGCTTCCACCACCCAGTCAAAATTTTCCTGACCGATCCACGCTGCTTCGCAATCGGGCGCAGGATTGCAGAAATCGATAGCGTACGGGACACCCCCGCGAATGGCGAACTCCACTGTGTTCAGGTCGTAACCGAGATACTGATTCAGCCTCAGGACCCCCTCGTGCACTTTCTGCAGAATCTCTTTTGGCGCATGCCACTCGGTTTGATAGCGCAAGTGGAAGGGGTGACGAGGCTCATAGGGCATGATGCGAACGTGGCGTTGGTCGATGCAGTAGCAGCGGAAGTACATGTCGAACTTCACTTCCTCCTGCAGCATCATCACGAGTTGACCTGTGTCGTTATAAGCTTGAAAGAATTCTTCGCGATTGTGCAGGCGATACACGTTCTTCCACCCGCCTCCCGCGAAGGGTTTAAAGAACGCCGGCCAGCCGACGTAGCTGAAAATTGCCTCCCAGTCGAGCGGATAACCGAGGTTGCGAAATGATCTCTCGTTGGTGTCCGACGGATGTTGGTTGGATGGCAGCAGCACCGTGCGCGGGACGGCGACGCCAATCTTTGTCGCCAGCGCGTTATTGAAAAATTTGTCATCAGCGCTCCACCAAAATGGATTGTTCACGACGGCCGTTCCGGTGAGTGCCGCGTTCTTAAGCCAGGCGCGATAAAACGGTACGTCCTGCGAAATCCGGTCGATCACCACGTCGTACCCGCACGGCTCCCCTTGGACCACCTTATCGATCCTGACGAACTCCGCGACGATCTCTTTGCCCCCGGTTTTTCGATTTACCCGCTCGACAAATGCCGGAGGAAAACT
>Ga0126381_100004282_pt1 | contig 15527 bp, 13 predicted proteins | sample PanSoiMetPlot_28_FD_96465 | JGI IMG/M metagenome (GOLD analysis project Ga0126381, IMG submission 96465) | Tropical forest soil microbial communities from Panama - MetaG Plot_28 | ecosystem: Environmental > Terrestrial > Soil > Tropical forest > Bulk soil | place: Panama | collected 2016-02-17 | reverse complement strand
TTGAAGGTCCCGGTCTGGGAAAACGTCTTCGAGAACATATGGGGCGGGCTGTTCTGCCCCGACTCCCAGGTCCCGTCCGGTGTGCAGGTGCCGTAGTAACCACCTCCCGTGCAGGTTCCGGACGTTGTGGAGTGCGTGCCCGAAACCCAAACCCACTGCACCGTGTCGCCGACGTGAATCGTCGTCGTGTTGTTTCCGCTCGTCTGGTCCACGAAGACGGTCCCGCCTCCCTGGCCGACGTTGACAGTGAACGTCGCGCCCGATGCGACGGCGGCGAGGAGCAGCAGCGCGAGGGACGCCACGAGAAGGACGAGCCAACGGAGACGAAGCGGGACGCCGGGCGCGGTCGAGCTCGCAACGGGTAGTGTCATGAGGGACTACTCGTAACCCCGATGGGTCCGGCGGAGCGTCATTTAATCGGTCACTAATTGAGGCGTCCGCAAGCTGCGAGCGGCGCATATGATCCGGCGGCGGGAGGTCTCCATGACCGTCGTCGCTCTTCGCGCGCTCGTTCTCGGAGTCCTCGGCCTCACCCCGCTCTTCGGGGCCGCCTCCGCGGCGGCGCAGGATCCGCCGTCCCCCGGAAAGGACGCTCCGGCTTCCCTCATTGCCGTGCCCTCCGATGTTCCCGCCGATGCCCGGCGCTACGCCGTGCTCGTCGTGGGGAACCGCTCGGGCGTCCTCGCGGCCTGGGTCACGCCGGACGGCGCGCACCACAGTTTCTTCGCGTTCAACGACCGCGGCCGCGGCCCGAGAGTGACGACGCGGACGGTCCTCGACCGATCCGGCATCATCACGGAGCTCGACGCGACCGGCAACGACTATCTCAAGGCTCCGGTGAGCGAGCATTTCCGGATCGCCGGAGGCAAAGCGACCTGGAGCAGCGAGTCGGAAAAGGGCGAGAAGCGCCTGACCGGCCCGGCTCTCTACGCGCCGATCAGCGGAACGCTCACCGAGGAGACGGAGGCGGCGCTCCTCGCCGCTCCGGGTCACCGCCTTCCGCTTTTGCCAGAAGGAGAAGCCGCGATCGAGCGCGTGGCCGAGCGGACGATCGACGTCGGGGGGCATCCCGCGAAAGCGATCCTCTACGAAGAAACCGGCTTCGGCTTCACGCCGGGCACGGTCTGGCTCGACGAGAACGGCCGGCTCGTCGCGGCCGGCAACGACTGGTCGGCGTTGGTACGCGAGGGAGCCGAGGCGTCGTGGCCGGCGCTTCTCGAGGCCCAGAAGGCGCGCGAGTCGGCGCGGGGTGAGGACCTCGCGCGGAAGCTTCAGAAGAAGCTCGCGGCGCCGCTGCTCGTCCGGCACGCGCGGCTCTTCGACAGCGATACGGCGACCGTGCGCGACGCCATGTCGGTGCGGGTCGTCGGCGGGCGGATCTCCGCTGTGGGACCGGACGCCTCCGTGGCCTCGTCGGCGGGCGACGAGGTCCTCGATGCGAAGGGCCAGATGCTCCTCCCCGGCCTCTGGGACATGCACGTGCACGTGAACGACTGGGACGACGGCCTCCTGCACATGGCGGCGGGCGTGACGACTGTGCGCGACATGGCCAACGACATCGACCACCTGCAGGACCTCTCCTCGCGCTTCGACTCGGGAGCCCTCGTCGGTCCCCACGTGCTCAAGGCGGGATTCATCGACGGGCGCGGTCCGTATCAGGGCCCCACGAAGGTGTTCGCCGATACGCCCGAGGAGGCGAAGGCCGACGTCGAGCGCTATGCGTCCCTCGGCTATGTGCAGATCAAGATCTACAGCTCGGTCAAGCCCGAGCTCGTTCCCGTCATCGCCGCGGAGGCACACCGGCGCGGGCTGCGTCTGAGCGGCCACATTCCGGCGTTCATGACGATGGAGCAGGCCGTTGCCCAGGGATACGACGAGGTCCAGCACGCCAACTTCTGGTTCCTGAACTTCCAGTTCGACACCGTTCCCGACACGCGCACGCCCGCGCGCTTCACCTCCGTCGCCGAGCATGCCGCGGAGCTGGATCTCTCCTCCGAGCGGGTGCGCGCCTTCGTCCGGCTGCTGCAGGACCACCACACGGTCCTCGATCCGACGGTCAACGTCTTCGAGGAGATGTTCCTCGCTCGGCCCGGCGTCATGTCGCCGCCGCTCGCCGAGATCGCGGACCGCCTCCCGCCCCAGGTCCGGCGCAGCGGCCTTTCGGCGGGGCTCCCGGTCCCTGACGGCATGGACCAGCGCTACCGGGACTCCTACGCCGCGATGCTTCGGATGCTCAAGATGCTGTACGACTCGGGTGTGCCGATCGTGGCGGGCACCGACGCGCTCGCCGGGTTCAGCCTCCACAGCGAGCTCGAGCAGTACGTCGCTGCCGGCATCCCGGCGCCGAAGGCGCTCCAGATCGCGACGCTCGGCGCCGCCCGCGTGATGAAACGGGACGGCGAGACCGGCTCGATCACACCCGGGAAGGCGGCCGACCTGATCCTCGTGGACGGCGATCCGGTCGCGAAGATCTCCGACATCCGCCGCGTCGTCACGGTGATCCGGGGAGACCGTCTCTACGACGCGGGCGCGCTGTACGCGGCGCTCGGGGTGCGACCGGTCTCGCCGGCCGGCAGCGCGCATTAGACTGTCGCTCATGCCCGAAGGACCCGAGGTCGAAACCGAGAAGCTGCGCGAGACGATCGACGAAGAGCACGAGCACGGCAAGGAGTCGTTCCTCAAGCAGATTGCGCTGACGACCGCGTTCTTCGCGGCCTTCGCGGCGATCTCGGCGTTGCGCGCGGGCGCGACGATCAACGAGGCGCTCATGCTGCGCACCGAAGCCGCGCGGCTCCAGGCGCAGGCTTCGGACCAATGGTCCTTCTATCAGGCGAAAGGCATCAAGGCCGCGATCGACGAGGCGTCACGCACGTCGTGGCTCGCCATGGGCAAGACGCCGCCCGCCGAATACGGCGACCGCAAAAACCGCTATGCCGCCGAGCAGAAGGAAATCGAGGCGAAGGCCCGCGAGAAGGAAAAGGAACGCGACGAGAAGATCGTGGAATCGGAGCACCTGCTCCACCGGCACCACGGCTTCGCCTACGCCGTCGCGATCTTCCAGGTCTCGATCGCGCTCGGTGCGGTCGCCGCGCTCACGCGGAGCCGGCCGGTCTGGGTCGGCTCGCTCGCCCTCGGCCTCGGCGGGATCGCGCTGGTGGCCTGGACTTTTCTTCGATAACGATCGCGAGCCGGCGGCCGGAATCGGACCGGCCGCCGCTCTCGAAACGGAACCGCTAGAAGGCGCTGGTGTCGGCGACGCTCGACGTTTGCCCCGCGTCGTTCGTGTACGTCTTCGTCGCCCCGGTGACCGTGTCCGTGATGGTCAGCGAGAACTGTTCCGCCGTCATCGAACCGAGGAACACCCAGAACTTGCCGTTGATCGCCCGGCCGTCCACGACCTTGAAGACCATGTCGAGGTTGTCGGGCGAGAAGAACCAGAATCCCTTGGTTTCCGACGAGAGGACGACGAGATTCCCGGAGCCCGACTGGCCGTTCGCGGTCCAGGTCACGGACGCCGTGAAGCGGGCCGGCGACGCGGGCGAGACCTGAGCCTCCGGGACGGCCGCGAAGAGGTCCGTCATCACCGCGACGTTCGCGTCGCAGGCGTGGTTGAGGCACGGGAGTCCGAACCCCGCTTCGATCGTCCTCAGCAACGAGAAGTGTGTATAGAAAACGTTGCTCTGTACCCCGCCGGACCCGAAGTTCGTGTCGACGGTCAGCACGACCTGGTTGGTGTTCGGCGTGGCGCTGTAGTCATTCTCGTCCCAGACCACAACGATCGCGTTGTGGCCCCAGCCCCAGGCGGGAGAGGCGTGAATGGCCTGGACGATCGTCTGGATGGTCAGGTCGCCCTGGTAGATCAGGGCCGGATTGAGGCCCGCCTGCGTCCCGTTGGACGAAGGATCGAAGTCGCAGAGAGGACCGGCGTTGCCGCGCCCGTGCTGGTCGTTGCACTGGTTGGGAACGATGAACGAGAGCGACGGAACCTGGCCCGAGCCGAGGTCTTTGTACATTTGGGTGAAGCCCACGCTGTTCGAGAGACCGTTGCCGTTCGACCCGCCTTCCTGGACGCTCTTGAAGTAGACGAACGGGTTGTGCTTGACCGCATAGAGGTTGATCAGCGTTTGCGACTCCGAGGGCAGCGACGAGGAGATCAGGTTCACGTTCGAGAAGAAGCCGTCGCTGTTGTTGACGCCGTCGGCTCCGGTGGGCGGCAGGCTCTCCTGGTAGCTCTTCCAGGTCATGCCCCTCTCGTTGAGCTGGTCGGCGATCGTCTTTCCGACGATGCCGGAAGCGGCCGGGATCGACTGGGCCCCGTCGATCTCAGTCACCGACGTGATCGCCGGCGGGGAGGTCTCGTTCGAGGTGTCGAAGACCGGGGTCGCGGCGTCCGTTCCGCTCCCCGCGATCGGGCAGACGTTCCCGCTGGACGAGACGTCGTAGGACGTCGTCCCGGAAACGATGTTCGGCGCGCAAGCCCCGTTGTGCCAGTCGGGGCTGTTGTCATTGAGGACTCCGAAGTTCGAGCCGCCGACGACCTCGAGATAGTTGGTCAGGCTGGGGTGGGCGACGGCGAAGTAGTTGTTGGACGTGTTCACCGACTTCATGTAGCTGTTCATGAACGGCGAGCTGGGATTTCCGACGATCTGGCCGTAGGCGTGGTTCTCCATCATGATGATGAAGACGTGATCGAGGTGCGGAACGCCGCTCGGCACGGTCCCTTCGGCGCCGAGCGCCGGCAGCGCCGAGAAAGCACAAATCCCACCGAGCGCTGCGAGCTTTCCAAAAGTCGATGCGAGTGACCGACGATTCATGCCTTCCTCCTTAGCTTGCGCGTCCCGGAAGGGAACGCGGAACCGGCGCGACGTTAAGAGGAGGGTGCTAACGCCGCGCCGAGGCGGCGGCAATACGGTGTGAAGAGGAGCTCCCGTCGTTTTACGCGCCGCTAACCTCGCCGCGCGCGGCGACGTCGATCAGAACTCGACGTGCAGTCGGGCGCCGAAAACGTTGACCGGGCCGCGATCCTTGTTGTAGGCGGGGTTGGCGATGAACTGGTAGTTGGCCGCGAACCAGAGGTGCTCGACGAGGGCCGCCTGGTAGAAGATCTCGGCGATCGTCTCGACCCCGTAGTTGAGGCGGCCGTCGCCGATCATGAAGCCGTAACCGCCCAACGCGAGGTACTCGCGGTGGCTCGGGCCGATGCCGTTGACCATGAGTGCGAGCCCCGCTTCGTCGTTGGGGCGGCCGGCGAACGGTCCCTTCCGCAACACGCCCGTGGACACGGACCGTTCGATCTCGGCGTACGCCCAGGCCTCGTTCGTGCCGTCGTTCCAGCTCCCGCGGAAGAAGAGCCCCCAGGGTCCGCCGAGCGAAAGGTCCGCGTTCACGATGAATCCCCACTTGGTCCGCCCGACCTGGCGTGTCGCGACGATGTCCGGAGGTTCGCCGCTCTCCCGGGCCTGCGCGTTCGCCTCGGCGTAGTTGCCCATGTTGGCGACGTTGTAGAAGACGAGCAAGCGGGCGGTTCCCTGCTTTCCCGCCAGCGTGAAGCCGCGCTCGTACTCCGCGTTGAAGGAGTGCGCGCGCAGCAGGTCGGTGTCGAACTGTTCGCCATTGGCGACCAGCGGCTCGGCGGCGGCGGCGAACCGTACCGCCCAGTCCGTGTCGAATCGCTCCAGCACGAACCCCCACGTGTAGCCGCGCGTGTCGGCGGCATAATCCCAGGCCCCCGCCGTCCAGGCCGCCCAGTTCATGAACTGGCTGCGCGCGTCCCCGGAGTACGGGTTGGCGTCGAAGAAGTCGGACAAACCGAATCGGCCGACGGTCAGAGTCCACCGGCGGACCGGCCGCGTTCCCCCGAGCTGGTTCGGGCCGTCCTCCACCGACTCGGTCTCGCCTTCGAGCGGGAAGCTTTGCTTCAACATCAGGCGGGCCAGGTAGATCTTGGGCTCGGGACTCCCGACGCGGAAGGCGTCGCCGTTGGGGAAGCCCGCGATGCCGAACGTGCTGCTCAGCCCCCGGCCGCCCGACATCTCGGGGTTGACGTACAGCTCCGCTCCCTTCCAAAGGCGCGCGCCGAGGAAGAGCGTCGCGGTGACGGTCGTCTGGTGCTCCGCCTCCGGGGACAGACTGTTCTGTCCCGAGTACGGCGCCGGGAAACCGGGGTGGTACTGCGTGACGCTCGTGAACTGGAAGTGAGCGTCGAAGCGCTTCTCGGGAGCCGGCGACTCGGGAGCCGGGTTCGGTGCGTCCGCGGGGTTGGCAACGACCGACACGCCTTCCTGCCCTTGCGCGGAGGCGGCGGCGAGGACGAGAGCAACGGCGGCGATCCCGAAACCGGTCGGCGCGCGGCCCTCAGTCTTCCTTGTCGCGCCCAGTGTGCAGAGAGAGCTCGTCGGCCTGGGCATCGTAGTGAAACAGCTGTCCGTAGCGTCCCCAGCCGACGAGCGTCTTGAAGAGGTCAGCGGGTGCCGATCCCGGGAGCCGCTCGGCGATGAACTGCTTGACATCGTCGCCCGACCGGGCGACGTCGGGCTCGGAGGCGAGATAGCGAATGACGGCCGCGAAGAGGCCGAGGGTCAGGAGCTGCTTCCGGAAGATGAGTTTCTTTTCGGGAGGCGGCGCCGCGACCATCGCTCGGCCGCTGTCGGTCAGCCGAACGAGATCGCCGGGGGTGTCGACGAAACTCAGGATCTCCGCGGCTTTGACGACCGTGATCGTGTGCCCGAAGTCGTACGCCGTGATCGCGTCGAGCTCGAAGAGATCCTGCTGCCCGCCGTGGTCGCTCAAGATCTCGAGCAGGCCCTGGATCTCCGTGGTCCGCGCGTGCGGAAGAGGATGGATCGGCCCGACCGGTGGACGTTTTCCGCCGGCGACCGGCTGCTCCTCGGGCAGGTGAACGCCGGTGATGATGTCGTGGATCTGCTCGACCATCCTCAGGAACTCGGGGTGCCGGTACTCCCGGGGGTGCGGCAGCGTGTTGACGATTTCCTTCTGGATGGTGCCCGGGTTCGCGCCGAGGATGACGATGCGATCGCCGAGATAGACCGCCTCGTCGATCAGGTGCGTGATGATGAGGATCGACGACAGCCCGGTGCCGCCGTCCGACCACAGGCGATAGACCTCGGCGCGCAGCGACTCCGCCGTCAGAACGTCCAGCGCCGAGAACGGCTCGTCCATGCAGAGCAGCTCGGGCCGGCCCACGAGCGCCCGGGCGATTCCGACGCGCTGTTTCATGCCGCCGGACAGCTCCTTCGGGAAGGCGCGCTCGGCGCCCGCGAGACCTACCTGCTCGATCGCGCCCATGACGCGCTCGTGGGCTTCCTCCTCGGGAAGCGGCCGGGCGTTCAAGCCGACGCGCACGTTCTCTTCGACGGTCAGCCACGGAAAGAGCGCGAAGTTCTGGAAGACGACGGCGGCGCCGGGATGGATGCCGTTCAGGATCTCCCCGTGCTCCTTCACCTCGCCGGAAGTCGGATGGATCAGGCCGATGAGGATGCGGAGCAGCGTCGACTTGCCGCACCCCGACGGCCCGAGCACCGCGACCGTCTCTCCCTTGCGGACCGAGAAGTCGATGTCCCTCAGGACGAGGCGCTCGTGCCCGGCCTCGTCGTGAAAAGACTTCGAGACCCCGATCGTCTGGGCGATCGGCGCTTCGGCTTCGAGTTTGGGTTGCGGCGATGCCATGGCTTCAGCGGTTCAGAGAGTACTTCGACTCGGCCAGGCGGTACAGGGGGCGCCACAGAGCTCGATTCAGGACGATCAGCGCCGCCGACATCGTCAGGACGCCGGCGGCGAGGAGGGGAAAGTTCGCCGTGAGGGTCGCGCGCGTGATCGTCGAGCCGAGGCCGAACGTCTCCAGCGTCGCGCCCTTGTACTGCAGGGTCTCGGCCACGATCGACGCGTTCCAGGCGCCGCCCGCCGCGGTGATCAGGCCGGTGACGAGATAGGGGAAGATCGCCGGAAGGAACAGTTTCTTCCAGCGCTCGGGGCCGATCATGCCGTAGGTCTCGGCCGCCTCGTCGAGATCGTGCGGAACGGCGCTCGCCCCGGCGAGGACGTTGAAGAGCACGTACCACTGGGCGCCGAGGAGCATCAGAATCGACGCCGTCACGGCGAACGGAACGTGCATCGCGATCATGAGGCCCGTGACGATCGGGAAGATCATGGGCGCGGGAAACGACGCGACGAGCTGGACGATCGGCTGCAGCCGCCGCGACCAGGTCGCCGATCGCCCGATGAGGATGCCGGCCGGTACCGTCCATACGACCGCCAGGACGAGCGCTCCCGCCGTGCGCAGGAACGTGGCGCCGAGAGCGGCCGCGAGGTGTGTCCACTCCCCGCGCGACACGGAGGCGAGCAGGCGCACGAGCTTCACGGCGCCCCAGACGGAGGCGGCCGCCGCCGCGATTCCGAGCGCGACGACGAGGCCTTCGCGGAAGCGCGCGCCCGACCGTCCGGGGTCGACCGCCGCCGCGGGGCGGTCTTCGGGCGGCGCCTCGGGAGCCCGCTGTTTGACGAAGCGCCGGCGCTGCTGGCTCAGGCGCCGCACGAGCGGCGAACGCCGCACGAGGTCGAGGACCCACGACCGCGGCTTGTCGCTCGAGGCGAGGTCCTCGACGCGGAACCGCTGGGACCACGCCACGAGCGGTTTCCACAGCAGCTGATCCACGGCGACGATCATCGCGGACATCGCGACGATCGCCCAGAGCATGGCCTTCTGGTCGCCCTTCTCGATCGCGACCGCCATGTAGGAGCCGACCCCCGGCAGCCGGAAATCGCGGTCGCCGAGCGTGAACGCCTCGTTGACGGTCAGGAAGAACCAGCCTCCGGCCATGGACATCATCGAGTTCCAGACGAGGCCGATCGCCGACGACGACACCTCGACGGTGCCGAAGGTCTTCATCCAGCCGAAGCGGTGGATGCGGGCGACCTCCTTGAGCTCCGTCGGGATCGAGCGCAGCGATCCGTAGAAGGAGAACACCATGTTCCAGACCTGGCCCGTGAAGATCATGAGGATGCAGGCGAGCTCGAGCCCGATGTTGGAGCGCGGAAAGAGCGCGACCATTCCGAGTACGAGGCCCGGCAGGAAGCCGAGGACCGGAATGCCCTGGCCGATGTCGAGCAGCGGGATCATCACCTTCTCGGCACGCTTGGAGTGCGCCGCGATCGTGCCGTAGACGAGCGTGAAGAGGAGCGACAGGATGTAGGCGGCGAACCCGCGCGACAACGACAGGAGCGTGTATCCGGGCAGCGCGCGCGGGGAGAGATCGATGGGCGTCGTCGCCCGGATCGGCGCGTTCCAGCGCTGGGCCAGGACGACCACCCCGCCGACCGCCGCGGCGAGCGCGGCGATCAGCAGCACGTCGAGCGCGAAGCCCCGCGCGCCCTCGAGGGGCTTGCCTTCGGCCGCGAGCTCGCGCGAGGCGAGCGACGGAAGCAGGATCGGCACGGTGCGGATTATCAGAGTCCGCCCGTGTCAAGGCAACGTGCAAGCCGCGAACTTTGCAGTTTCCTTCGAGTGGCGCTTTAGGCGGGCTTCAACTGTGATTTCCTCCCCTCCGGCGCGAATCACTGGAACGATGGCGCAGATGCGGACCGTCGCGGCCGAAGAGGGGAGCCCCGGAGCGGGAGCGCAGGAGCGTTTCTCCGCGCTGCTCGAGGAACATGCCGGAATCCTGCACAAGACCACCCGTGCCTATGCCCGCAGCGAGCCGGATCGACAGGATCTGTCCCAGGAGATCGCGGCGCAGCTCTGGCGGTCCTTTCCGAGATACGACGAACGCCTTCCGTTTTCGACCTGGATGTACCGCGTCGCGCTCAACGTCGCGATCTCCTTCGTGCGCCGACAGACCGTCCGGAGAAGGCATTTCGCCGAGTTGGAAGGGCACGAGGAAGCGCCGGACCCGGCCGGCGGAGCCTCCTGCGGCCGGGAGCTCCAGCTTCTGGACCGGTTTCTTGCCGGACTAGGCGAGCTCGACCGGGGGCTGATGCTTCTTTACCTCGACGGCCGCCGTCACGACGTCATCGCCGAAGTGCTCGGGATCTCGGAGTCGAACGTCGGAACCCGGCTCGGCCGGCTGAAGGAGCGACTGCGGCGCGAGCTCGACTCCAACGCCGTCTAGAAAGGATCGCCATGGACCTCGAAGATCTCCGACGGATCTGGCAGGAGCAGGATCGCAAACTCTCCGAGATCCTGCGTGCGGACGCCCACCGCGCCGCAGAATCCGCTCTCCGAAGAGCCGAGACGTCGAGCCGGGGGATCGCCTGGACGGTCCTTCTCGATCTCGTGCTCGCCGCCATTCCGGTGATCTGGCTCGGCTCGTTCGTCGCCGATCACCTCGGGCAGCCGGCCTTCGGGATCCCGGCGGCGACTCTCGATGTTCTGGCCATCGTCTTGCTCGCCGCGTATGCCCGCCAATACGCGATGCTGAGGACGCTCGACTGGACGGGGCCGGTCGCCACGATCCAGCAGCGCCTGGCTGACGTTCGCGTCCGGCGCGTCCGCGTCGCACGCTGGATCCTGTTCCTCGCGCCGCTCCTGTGGGCCCTGATGCTGGTCGTGGGATTGAAGGGCTTTTTCGGGATCGACGCCTACGCGGGGTTTGGCCTGCGCTTCATCGCCGCCAACGTCCTCTTCGGGCTCGTGTTTCTCGGAGCGGCCGTTTGGGTTTCGCGGCGCTACGGCGATCGCCTTCGCACGAACCCATTCCTTCGCGAGCGGCTGCGGGATCTCGCGGGGCGCAACCTGACCGAGGCCGAGCGGCTCGCGGACGCCGCGGCGAGCTTTCGGCGAGACGACGGGCCGCGCGCCTAGGCTTGCCGGGGCTCGCGGCCGAAGATCAAGAACAGCGCCGGAAGCGTCGTCACCGCCCCCACCGTCAGGAGCGCCGCGCCGATGCGCTGGCGCGTCTTGCGGCCGAGGGCTCGCGTCGCGAGCAGGCCGACCCCCGCTCCGAGAGCGGCGCGCGTAGCGACCACGAAGCCGAACTCGGGCAGGGCGAGATCCACTCTCTTCATCGAAACCTCCTTTTAGACGGGGCCGAGAAACTCGACGTGGCAGTAGGTTCCGAGCCGGACGTTGTACGCCAGGTACCATCCCGGATGGTCCGGGTCCTCGTAGATGACGATCTCGTCGGCGTCCCACAGCCAGTCGCTGCAGTAGTCGAACTCGAAGGGCGCGACCGCAAAGACGAACCCGCCGAAAAAGAAGCGCGAGGGCCCGCCGCCGGCCAGTCGGAACACGTGATCGGGTCCGAACCCTCCCCGGAAGTGGCCGTGCGGCCACGGGTGCGCCAGGTGAAAGCGAGGATCGTTCGGTCCGGCGTCGTGCCCCACCCAGCGGTCGCCTTCCGGCTCGACGTGGGGTCGAACGTTGGCCGGCGGCGGCGCCTCCTGCGCCGGGCGCGCCGGCGCGGCATGGCTTTCCGGATGAGGAGCGGGCGCGGCGTGGCTCTCCGGGCGAGGAGCCGTGGAAGGTGGAGGTCCGTGCGCGGGGATGTGCCGTGGGACGGCCGGCGCGGGATGCGGGGGAGCCGCCTGGGGCGGGGGAGCCTGGTGCTCCTTGTTCTCCTGCGCCAGGGCGATCCCGGACGGGATCAGCAGAAACGCGCCGACGGCCGCCGCCAGCGCGCCGAAGATGACGCCGGGGAGTCGAGGCTGGTTCGAGATTCGAGGTGCGAGCATGACGTGCCTCCGCATCTCGAAATCGCAAGATCCTTGCCAGAACGGCGGCGCCGACCTCACCGCGAAACCCGAGAGTGTGACGCGCTACCGCAGGCCTCCGGGCCACCAGTTCCACCGTCCCGCCAGGCGCAGGAGGGCCGGACCGATGACCATGCGCACGGCGACCGCGTCGATCAGGACCGCGACCGAGAGCGCGAATCCGAGCATCTTGATGGGGAGGAACTTCCCGAGCGTGAACGCGGCGAACACCGCGATCATGATCGCCGCTGCGCTCGTGATCACGGTGGCGGTGCGCGCGAGCCCTTCGGCGATCGCGTCGGACTCGTTCAGTCCGCTGCGGCGCGCTTCGGCGACGCGGGCGACGAGGATGACCTCGTAATCCATCGAGAGCCCGAACACGATGCAGAAAACCAGCACGGGGATGATCGGGAAGACACTCCCCGTCGGTCCGTCGACGCCGAGCCACCGCACGCCCCATCCCTCCTGGAAGACGAGGACGAGCGCGCCGAAGGAGGCGCCGACCGAGAGCAGGTTCAGGATCACGGCCTTGACCGCGACGAGCAGGGAGCGGAACCCGGCGAAGAGCGCGAGGAACGTACAGCCGACCACGAGGACAACGACCTTGTGGAAGTGCCTCGCCACGACGTCCTCGTAGTCCGCGTCGAAGGCGGGGCGACCGCCGACGCGCATCCTCACGCCGGGCAGTTCCGTGATCGCCGCCGCGTTCCAGGTGCGAAGCTCGCGGGCGAGGTTGACCTGATCGCGCGGCGAAAGACTCTCCGAGGGGATGGACTCGAAGAGCGTCGCGCTCCCGTCGGAGGCTTCGAGCGTGCGCCGGACGGCCGGCGAAAGAAGGGGAAGGAACCGCAGACCGTCGGGCCGATCGAAGATGGCGGGCAGACATTGAACGCGCTCGAACCGACGATCCGAGCGCAGTTTCTGGTAAAGACGCACCGCCGCGTTCCAACCCTCCTCGCTGTCGATGTGCACGCCGGGCGGGAAGTCGAGCACGATCCGCAGCGAGTGGATGAGGTTTTCGCGTCCCATGCCGGCGAGCGCGTGGTAAGCGCTCACCGACTCCGACCCCTTCGGCAGCCAGTCGCCGAGCGGCGTCGCGGTGGTGAGCCGCCTCGCCTGAAGGGTGAGAAGGAGCAGGGGAGCGCTGGCCACGACGAGGGCGATCACCGGCCAGCGGGTCACCCGGCAGCCCCAGCGCCTCCACGCCGCGGATCCCGAGGCGGCGCGCGTCGGGCTCGGGCGGAATACGCGCAGCCAGTCGATGCGGCGGCCGAGGAGCGTCAGTACGGAGGGCAGCAGGGTCACCGAAAGGAGCAGCGCGAAGAGCGTGACGAGCAGGCCGGCGAGGCCGACGGAGCTCTGCTCCGACAGCGGGATGGTCAGCAGGGCCGCGAAGCCGATCGAGACGGGAAACGCCGACAGCAGAATCGTCCAGCCGGCGTGCCGCGCCGCGTCTTCCGCCGCCTCGGCCGTGGCGCCGCGGGTCGCGAACGCTTCGCGAAAGCGGCTGACCGTCAGGAGCGCGTAGTCGATCCCGAGGCCGAGGCCGATCATCGAGGCGATCGTCTGGATGAAGATCGAGATGGTGAAGTACTGGGCGAGCCACGCCGCCACGCCGAGCGCGAGCGCGATCGAGAGCAGGCCGGTTCCGACCGGCAGCACGGCCGCGAGCGCGCCGCCAAACGCGAGCAGGAGGAGGACGAGCGTCAGCGGCAACACGCGCAGCTCGGCCGAGCGGGCGTCGCTGGCGCTGGCGATGCGCAGGTCGTAGTTGAGGGGCATCTCACCCGTCCAGCCGAGCCACACCTTCGGAAACGACGGCCGTAGCCGCGCCGTCAGAGCCTGCGTCGTCACGCGGAGCCCGGGCAGCAGGTCCTCGACGGGGCGGCCTTTGGCGTCCAGGCCGACGATGACGAGGAAGCCGCCCTGCTTGCCCGCGAAGATCGCGTCCCGCGTGTCGAGCGACGAGAGCGTTCCGGCGACCCCCGGCGTCTTCTTGATTTCCCGGACGATCGTCTCGAGCGCCTCGCGGCCCTCCGGAGTGGTCGGGAGGGGCACGCCTTCGACGACGAGCAGGACGCGGTCGGTGAACGGCGACCGGAAGCGACGCTGGAGATCGTCGTGCACCGCCTGGGCCTGCTCGGACGGCATGCGCGCCGCGACTTCGAGCCGATTCTCGATGTTCCTCGCGCCGGGGACGACGACGACGGCGACCACGACCCAGAACGCGATGACGAGCCACGGGTAGCGCACGACGCCTTCCGGCCAGCGGCGCAGGAACGCCCGAAGCGAGCCGCGACGCGCCCGCTCAGCGGCCAAGGAGTGTCCCCGGTGCGCGGCGCGGTCTCATTCGGACCGGCATCATGGCACGGGGGTCGGCGTCGCCGCCGGGAAAAATGAGTCGAGGTGCGGGTTGGGCGTCCCGATCACCAGTGCTGGGGAACGCGCTCGATCTTCTCGGTGTCGTATCCCCAGCTGGCGATTTTCTCCACCAGCCGATCGTAATCGGCGTCCGGAATCGCCGGCGTGCGCGCCATGATCCAGACGAAATCGCGGCTGCTCCGGGCGACTACGGCCTCGGTGTAGTCCGGGCTGACGTAGGCGATCAGGTATTCGGCGAGGATGGGTCCGAACTGGAGTCCCCACGACGCATGCGTCGGATCTTCGTTGACGTATCCCTTCGGCGTCAGCGTCTTTTCCTTCCCGTCGAATCCGCCTTCGCGATAGACGAACTTGGTCGAGACGGTACCGTCGGCGTTGAGGTTGTAGATCTGGACGGCGTTGTACGCGTCCTTGACGAACGGCGTCGGAATGTTCGCGATCACGTACCACTCGCCCATGAAGCGATTGAGGTCCACATCAGGGAGACGGATCGGCTGGAGCCGCGCGGACGAGCAGCCGATCCCGAAGACCGTGGCCGCGAGAGCGGCGGCGATGATGATGGCGGCTGTGTTCCGAACTCTCATCCCCGCCCAGTGTAGCCGCGTTTCCTCGCGCCAAATTCAAGTTGTCATATAGAGTCCCCGTTCAGCCGGCCGTTCCGGGCCGACCCAACGAAAAGGAGCCTGTCGTGAAAAAACGCCTCAGCGTCGTTTTTTTGGTGCTCGGCTTTCTTGCGTCGGTCGCGACACCCGCCCAAGAAGAGCCCAAACCCATCATCCGCTGGACCGCCTGGGCCCTGAACATGCTCGGCGGCGGTGGCGGGACGAACGTGACGATCGGCCTCTACCGCTGGTCCTCGGACGCGGAGAGGATCGCCCTGACCGACGTTCTGAAGGGCCAAGGCAACGCCGAGCTCGTGGCGCAGTTGAGCTACCTGCCTCAGGTCGGATACATCTACACGCAGGGCACCCTGGCCTACGCGCTCTATTACGCGTACAGGACCGACCTTCCGGATGGCGGGCACCGCGTCGTGCTCGCGACCAACCGCCCGATTACCTTCGGCGGCGCGGTTTCCCCGGGGACCCAGCAGAAGTACGACCTGGGCGTCATCGAGATGCACTTCGACAAGAACGGGAACGGCGAGGGCAAGGTCATCGGGCAGGGAATGGCGTCGATCGACAAGAAGACGGGCAAGATCGAGGTCAACAACTACATGGGTCAGCCGTCGCGCCTGCTCCAGATCAAGGAGATCACCCCGTAGCGGGGGCGCCCTGACAGAACGACGAACAGGGGCCGCGCCCGAGAAGAGCGCGGCCCTTCCGTTCCGACGTCTACTGCGTCTTCGGCGCGCCTTCTTTGGAGGCGCGGTAACCGGCCTTGATCGCATCCTGCTCGGTCATGAACTTGCCTTCCTTGGTCTTGCCGTACCAGCGGTCGCCCTC
>Ga0126381_100004281_pt1 | contig 15528 bp, 9 predicted proteins | sample PanSoiMetPlot_28_FD_96465 | JGI IMG/M metagenome (GOLD analysis project Ga0126381, IMG submission 96465) | Tropical forest soil microbial communities from Panama - MetaG Plot_28 | ecosystem: Environmental > Terrestrial > Soil > Tropical forest > Bulk soil | place: Panama | collected 2016-02-17 | reverse complement strand
TCCCCTGACGACGAGCAAATGGTCGGCCGAACGATTGCCGATCATCCCCTGGTTCAGGCTATGATAGCTTCTCCTGGGGGTGGCAGCTTAGACGCCGAGGGGCTCAATGGGATACCACAGATCTTCGCTTTCGCGCCGTTGCCAGATCCCGGCGGCATGGTCGTTGCCGTGGGTCTGTCGCGCAGCGAGGTGTTGGCCGGAGCCGACCGGAGGTTGTTGGTGGGGCTAACGATCGCCATTCTGGCGATGACGGGTGGCTTGGCGGCAGCCTGGATGTTTGGTGACAGGTCGCAATTGCGACCAATCAGACGTCTCGTTGACACAGCCGAGAAGCTCGGCGGTGGCGATCTTTCGGCGCGCTTCGCGATCGAGGCCAGCCAGGCCCCAGAGTTTCGGCTGCTCGGCTCGACCTTGAACGACATGGCTGTCTCGATCGCAGCAGCCCAAAAGATCATGCTCGACAATGAAACGGAGTTGCGCTTACTCGCCGACAATGTGACTGACATGATCTTCAAGCTCGATCTTGATTTCAAGCGCGTCTACGTTTCTCCGGCGTCGCGGGACATTCTGGGTTACGAACCCGAGGAACTGCTGGGAAAATGTCCGGTTGATATGGCCCATTCCGACGACGCCGAAAAGGTGGTGCATAGTTATCAAGATCTGCTCACCCGGCGCGGGCCATTAACAACGGTCAGTCGGATCCGGCACCGAGACGGTCATTGGGTGTGGATCGAGGTACACAAGCGCGCGCTCCTCGATCCACAGAGGGACGCGCCCATTGGCATCATCGGTACGCTGCGCGACATCTCGGCGCGCAAAGCCGCCAATGATGCCGTGCACGCCAGCGAGGCGCTGCTGCGTGGCGTCTTTGACCATACGCTCGATTGTATTCTTGTCGTTGCCATAGGGGCCGACGGCTGCCTCATGCTCCAGACTTACAATCCTGCTGCCGCAACAACCATCGGTTGCCCAGTCGGCGAGATGAACAACAAACCCTTGCTTGAGGTGCTGTCGTCTCGCGTGGCCGCCGCTCTCAAGGTCAATCTTGAACGTTGCGTCGCCACTGGCCAGGTCTTCGAGCTCGAAGATGAGATTATGTTCGGGAACGGGCAACGCAAGTGGGACGTCACTTTGGCGCCGATCTTCGACGAACAGGCCCGGGTGGTACGGGTCATCATCACCGCACGAGATACCACGGAGAAGAAACTTGCGGCCGAGATGGTTCGCGAAAGTCAGGAGCGCTACCGGCTGATTGCCGATAACGTCGCTGATCTCGTCGTGCGTCTCGACCGTGATCTCACCTGCGGCTTCGTCTCACCGGCCTGCCGCGAACTGCTTGGATATGAACCGGAAGAGCTAGTGGCGCTGTCGCTTGTTGAGATCGTCCATCCCGACGACCGGAAGAGCTTCGAGCACGACATGGCGCGCCTGCAAACGAGTTGCCGAATTGACGAGTTCCGCTTTCGCGGGCGCCACGCGCGCGGATCTTATATTTGGGTTGAGGCCACGGGGCGAAAACTGGCCGACAGCGAGAGTTTCATCCTGGCCATCCGCGACATCTCTCGCCGCAAGCAGATCGAGGACGAGCTGGCGACGGCTAACCGTCAACTTAGAGCGCTCGCGTCGCAAGACAGCCTGACTGGACTTCCCAATCGGCGCACATTTGACGAGGTCTTCGATAGCGAATGGCGCCGCGCTGCGCGAGAGCACTCGATGCTCGGCCTCATCCTTCTGGACGTCGACAGGTTTAAGGTTTTCAATGACATCTACGGCCACCAGGCTGGCGACGATTGCTTGGGCGCGGTAGCGCGTGCGATCGAGTCTTCGCTGCAGCGGTCCGCGGATTTCGCCGCTCGCTATGGGGGCGAGGAATTTGTCATCGTGCTGCCGGGAACCGACGAACTCGGCACTTTCGAGATCGCGGAGCGCATTAGGGCAACGGTCGCGGCTGCGGGTTTGGAGCATCGTGGCAATGCCGGCGGGGTCGTAACAATTAGCGCGGGCATTTGGGCATCCGGCACGGCGCCCCCGGCCAATCCCCGCGATGCGCTTAAGTCCGCCGACGCCAACCTTTATGCCGCCAAGGCTGCGGGGCGTAATCGCGTGTTGGCCGCCGCCCATGTCGGATGACGCGTCGCAATGATCCATCTATCGATTTTGCCATGACAGCAAAGAGCCTGCCTTACTCGACCCTTCGATAGGCCGCTGTAGGGTGCTCAGGCTCGAATGACCGGCCTGAACGTGATGAAGGTCAGCCGTTGTGGCTGGACGCGCCTTAAGAGGCCAAGCTCGGCATAGAGCCGGCCGAGCCAAATCGCGATAGCCTGCCTGCTTATTCCGACGCCTCGCTCGCTGAAGATCACTCGGTCCTCTGGGCCACGTTTGGGTATGAAGGCTTGCAACTCGCCCAGCGACATCCTGTAGGTCGCCGCACAACGGCACCTCGCGGCCACCGCGCTTGCCCTTGCTGGCCTTTGCCACTGCCCAGACAGCGCGTTGCCCCGGCGCGTAGCCGTGCCCCAACCCAGGATGGCGATTTCCGCGCGCAGTCCTTGCCGGTACAGCGTCGGCGCGCATAGGCTGATGTAGGACCAACTTGTCGAGGATGCGTGATGGAAATCAACCTGACCGGGCGGACCGCTATGATCACTGGCGCCAGCAAGGGACTCGGGCTTGCGATTGCGACCCGGTTTGCCGAGAGCGGGGCGGATGTGGCGCTGCTGGCACGGCGCCCCGACGTGCTTGAGGAAGCCAAGGCCATCGCCGGCGCCCGCGCGAAGGGGCATGTCGCCGTGTTTTCCTGTGACGTATCGAAGGCCGCCGACGTGGCGCGCGCCCATGCGGGCGTCATGGAGCGCTTCGGCAAGGTCGACATCCTGGTCAACAATGCCGGCGAGTCGAAGGCGATGCCGTTCGCCGAGATCACCGATGAGGTGTGGCAGGCCGACCTCGATTTGAAACTCTTCGCCGCGATCCGCACGTCGCGCCTGGTGCTCGAGGGCATGAAGGCGCGCAAGTGGGGCCGCGTCATCAATGTCCTCAATATCCTTGCCAAGGCGCCGCGCGGAGGCGGTGCGCCCACCGCGGTCTCACGCGCAGCCGGAATGGCGCTCACAAAGGTGCTCGCTAACGAATATGCGCCCCACGGCGTGCTGGTGAATGCGCTCCTCGTCGGGCTGATCGTCAGCGATCAATGGGTCAGGCGGCACCGCGCACAGGGGCAGAATGTGCCGTTCGAGGAGTTCATCGCCAAGATGGGCGCCAACATCCCGGTCGGCCGAATGGGAACGGCGGAGGAGTTCGCCAACATCGCCTGCTTTCTCGCCTCCGACGCAGCCTCCTTCATCACCGGCACTGCAATCAATGTCGATGGCGGCGCGTCGCCCGTGGTCTGAGAACGCTCGCGCGATGGTGATCGTCTTGGCAACACCCTCGCCGGCTTCAGCTCCGGTTCCGCCGACTCCACCCCGGGCGGTGTGGCCGAGCATCTCGTTACGGTTGGGCCCGTTTGGTTTGTGTCGCTGCGTCGTGGCAGCGATGCCCCCCAGGTTCCGCGATCGCGATGGAATTCGCCCGAGGTTGCGTCGCTGGCGGCTCTTCCCGTCCGAAGACGCTGCGGCCTCCGTACGAGGATGAAAGAGCTCGCTCCTCTCTTATCAAGTCGTTGAGCGAGACCTCCTTGGCTTGACGCTCGAGTTGCCGCGCCTGGTCATCGAGCCGTTTCAGCGCCGCCAACTCTTCCTCACGGCCAAGCTTCGCATTCTGGATCGCGGTCTTAAGCACCTGAATGGTCCGGTCGTAAACCCGGAGCGGGACTGGGAAAGGATGCCGGTCCTTTCCTCCATGCGCGAATGAAAACCGCGCAGGGTCAGCGAAGCGGTAAGGCGTTCCATGGACGACCTCTGCCACCATGGCTAACGCGCGGACCGTTCGTGCTCCCACACCGGGCACGAGCAGCAACTGGGAGAAATCGCAGGGACCGCGCTCGGCGGCCGCTGCCAAACTCCCTTGGAGCCGCCGCACCAGGACATCGCTTGAGCGAACGTCGTGGTGCTCGGGCATAACCAGGTGCGGCAGGAGCGGTTCTGATGAGTTTACCCGCTCACGTTGGCGCGCGCCCTGCTCGAGCAATGAGAGCTCACGCGCAATTCCGTCTGGGCCCAAACACGACAGAAGTTCTAACTGCGCGTGGCGAGACATTTGCGCTCTGCGGTCAGTCAGGTTGACGATCGTGCCTTGACTTTGCCCCTCAATGGCCGTGTGCGGCTCATCGACAAAACTGTGCAGCCCTTCAGACAGCCAATGATACCGACGGGCCTGCTTGCGTTCATCGTTCATTCCTTGTTGAATGACCGCCCAGTGGCCGTCATCACCCACAACGAAGCCATGCAGATAGAGTTGGAAGCCATCCTGAACGGCGGCGCTATCGACCTTTGCCACCAGGCGGCTGGCGTTCGCCAGAGCCGAGCCGTCGAAACCGACCCGGTCTCCGATCGAAATCAACTCATGCGGCGTTTGGCGTGAATGCTTGCCTCGTCCACCGCACACATGAATCCCGAGTTCTTTCTCTAGTGGCGCCAAGCCACGCTTCAACGCGCCGATCACGCTCGTAGTGATGCCGGAGGAGTGCCAATCCATGCCCATAACGGCTCCAAAAGACTGGAACCAGAAGGGATGCGCGAGCCGACGCAAGAATTCGTCGCGACCATAGTGGTAAACAATCGCTTGGCTAATGACCGCACCCAAGCGAGCCATACGACCCGCCAGCCATTTTGGTACGTACCCGCCGTGCAACGGCAGATCCGCGCTTCCAGATTTACGACCCATAAGTTCCTCGCAAGTCACGCCTTCGCGGTACGGCATCCCGGGGTCGCACGACTGCCACCAAGATGGCTCGGAAACCAATGTCTACGGCAGACCCCTCAAAGCCGCGAGCGTCCGTCCACACGGACGATTCGACGCCACTGCCTTGCTTTTAGCATGGCATGTTGGCGCCCTAATCCAATGAATTTTTTCCAAAAAATCAAATTGTTATGGGAATCGCCTTCGGGCGGGTTCAGTCCGGGCTTCGCCGATCAGATCGACCCGTTTTAATGGCCGACCGCGCAAGCGAAGCTCGAGACTTGCCGCGCGGTTTGCTCACAGGAGTGGCGACTGCGTGGTCCAGCGATGCCCCTCGCGCCCCTGGTGGTCGAACGGTCAACCCACGGCTGCCGTGGCCCGTTCGTTCAAGAGGCCGGCGTGCCTCATGGCTTGGCGCACGGCGAGCCGTGTCGCCTCGGTGACCGGGACTAGCGGCAAACGCAGCGTCTCGGCGCACTTACCGAGCATCGACATGGCGTATTTGACGGGTGCAGGGCTCGTCTCCAGAAAGAGGGCTGTATGCAACGGCGCGAGTCTGTCCTGCAATGTGAGGGCCATCACATGATCGTGCTTCAGACACGCCTGCTGAAACTTGGCGCACAATCGGGGCGCGACATTCGCGGTCACGGAAATGCAACCATGACCGCCATTGGTCATGAAGCCGAGCGCGGTCGCATCGTCGCCGGACAGTTGATTAAAGCCTGTTCCCATCGCCAGACGTTGCACGCACACCCGTGCAACATCGCCAGTTGCGTCCTTGACGCCGGCAATGTTTTCGAGTTCGAACAGACGCTTCATCGTGTCGACCGATAGATCAACGACCGACCGCCCCGGGATATTATAGACAATGATTGGCGAAGAGATTGCGTCGTTGATGGCCTTGAAGTGCCGATAGAGCCCTTCCTGCGTCGGCTTGCTGTAATAAGGGGTGACGACCAGAATCGCATCGGCGCCGGCCTTTTCGGCCTGGATCGACAGCGCGATTGCCTCGGCAGTCGAGTTCGAGCCGGCCCCCGCGATCACTGGTACCCGACCGGCCGACTGATCGACGCACCATTCGACAATCAGGCGATGCTCCTCCGGGCTCAGGGTCGGGCTTTCGCCGGTCGTCCCGGCAGGGACCAAACCGTCGGTGCCCTCGGCGACTTGCCAATCGACGATTTGCCGAAAGGCGCTCTCGTCGAGTGAGCCGTTCCGGAATGGAGTTATGAGTGCCGTGAACGATCCCCGAAAGATCGTCTTGACCACGATCGTACCTTTGGTCAGGCGGCGCGACATTGTGTTTGCTGTTCAGCCGTTTTAGTGCGGCGGGTCATGTCGAGTTCGATGACGCCCGGGACCATGACGATGGCCTGAGGTCGACGTCCGTTTTCAAACATTGCAAAGCGAATGGCCTCGGCTCGGTTGATGAACAAGCCTCCACGCAGACCGCGCTGATCTTGCACGACCCAGCGTCCGTGACTGTCCTTGCCAATAAGAAACCTGGGAGACCCCGACGAGGTTCCCGATAGTGGTCCATCTTCTGGCATGTTCCACTCCATAGGTTGGACTCTTTCGGCGCATCAGCGGCGCAAAGCGCTGTTCAGCACCATGTCGGCTGTGATTCAGTGTTGCGCGATCAACGCGATCACAGCCTCGAGCACATTCGCGGCGATACTCCGGGGCAAACGACCCGCCTGACGAGCGTGATCAGGCGGCGACAAAGATCGGCCCGGCGGATTGAAGTGATTCAATGATTGCTCCGATTTTCGTTGCTATACAATCTGGCCGCCAGGCCGTAAAATTTCGATATGAATGACCAAGCCATTCCACAAACGAGGTATAAACGTCGAGGTCGCCCTCAATAGTCGCCTGCATTGCCTGTTTACCGAAATGGCCGCGATTTTGACTCGGATATCTCGCCCGCAGCCTGTGCTGACGAAGTCTACGGATGAGAGACCTGGGAACGATCCTAATCATCCCGGCGATGCTCATCAGGGGCTAGGCATACCGGCAGGCAACTCGCGGCGCAGGCAGCATCCGCGCGCCGCGGCCGAAGGTCGCACGTCGTGAATGCGTACGGAACGCTGCCGTTTCACGCCCCTGACGTTGCCAACGTCAGCCGCTCAGGCACGCAGCAAGCACATTACCGACAAGAGCGATCGATAGCGCGGCCGCGAGCGTCACGCCTATTTCGAAGAATATCTGCGGGGGATCAGGGGCATGCGATAAGGCATCCGCGGCACTTCGGCATCGGCGCTTCGTGGATTGGCCGTAAGCCAATTCGCCGCGCGAGAGGCTTTGCATTTTTTCTGCACTCCATACTGTCGTGGCCTCGTGATCAGTATGGTTCCAATCAGCGTAAACGATCGAGACGAATTACAAGCCGTTTGCATAAACGGCAAATAAACACGACTTATGATCAGGCGTGAAGTCAGGCGTGAGGATCTCGCCAGTTGGTCGGGCGAACGCTCGCGCCCGGCATGGTTGGCTCCGCTGTAACAACGGCGGAGCGGGCCAGGTCCCGTCGGCGGGGTGTTCGTCGCCGTGGCGGCGAGGCGCGGTCCAACAGTGATTGCCGCACCGGGAGCTCGATGTCGCGTCTCACCGTCATCCATCGATGCGGGCACGCGTGCGCGCCCGTGGCGTCAACGACGCAACGCTATTTTGCCGCGAGCTTGTCGAGGGCGAGGTTGAGCTCCAGAACGTTGACGCGCGGCTCGCCAAGCACCCCAAGAGTGCGCCCGGTGGTGTGTTGTTCAATGAGATCGGCGATGACCGATTCCGGCACGTTGCGTGCCTTGGCGACGCGTGGAATCTGGAACGCGGCGGCGGCCGGCGTGATATCCGGGTCAAGACCGCTGGCTGACGTGGTCGCAAGGTCGACCGGGATTGGTTTGTTGTTCTCGGCCTTGAGCTTCTCGACATCGCCTTTGACGCGGTCGATGAGCGCCTTGCTGGTCGGGCCGAGGTTCGATCCCGCTGAATTCTGCGCGTTGTAGGGCGCCGGCACTGTCTTGGTCGAATCGTTCGGGTCGGTATCGGTGGTCGCGGACGGCCGTCCATGGAAATACTTGGCGTCCGCGAACGGCTGACCGATCAGCGCCGAGCCTACGACCTTACCGTCGCGCTCAATGAGGCTCCCGTTTGCCTGCGCGGGAAAAATCAACTGGGCGATCCCGGTCATGGCCAGCGGATAGACGATGCCGGTCACGATGGTGAAAGCAATCACCATGACGATGGCTGGGCGGATTTCTTGGAGCATGGCAGGGCCCTTTAGATGATTCCGATCTGGTTGATCAGGACGTCGATCGCTTTGATGCCGATGAACGGGATGATCACGCCACCGACGCCGTAGATCAGCAGGTTGCGGAACAACAGGCTCCCGGCACTCTGCGGGCGATACTTGACGCCGCGCAGAGCCAGCGGGATCAGCGCAATGATGATCAAGGCGTTGAAGATCACCGCCGAGAGGATCGCGCTCTGTGGGGTGCGTAGCCCCATGATGTTGATAACATTCAGGCTCGGATAGAAGGCCGCGAACATCGCCGGGATGATGGCAAAATACTTGGCGACGTCATTGGCGATCGAAAACGTCGTCAGCGCCCCGCGGGTGATCAACAACTGCTTGCCGATCAGCACGACCTCGATCAGCTTGGTGGGGTCGGAATCGAGATCGACCATGTTGCCGGCCTCGCGGGCCGCCTGCGTACCGGTCTGCATGGCGACGCCGACGTCGGCCTGGGCGAGCGCGGGAGCGTCGTTGGTGCCGTCGCCGCACATGGCGACGAGCTTGCCGGCCGCCTGCTCGCTGCGGATCAGGCGCAGCTTGTCCTCAGGGGTGGCCTGGGCGAGGAAATCATCGACGCCGGATTCGGCCGCGATCGCCGCGGCGGTGAGCGCATTGTCGCCCGTGATCATCACGGTGCGGATTCCCATCCGGCGCAGTTCGCCGAACCGCTCGCGGATGCCGCCCTTGACCACGTCCTTGAGATGAATGACCCCCAGCACGCGGCTATCCTTGGAGACCGCGAGCGGCGTGCCGCCCGAGCGCGCGATCCGATCGGCCGTGTCCCTGAGTTGGGAGGGAATCGGAGCGGTCGATCCGCGCGCTGCCAGTCGGACATGGGCGATGATGGCGTCGACCGCGCCTTTGCGAATCGACGTGCCGTCGATGTCGACGCCGCTCATGCGAGTCTGCGCGGAGAATGGAATGAAGCGGGCATTCAACTCGCTCATGCTGCGCTCACGCAGGCCGTATTGCTCTTTGGCCAGGACGACAATCGAGCGGCCCTCCGGCGTCTCGTCACTAAATGAGGCGAGCTGCGCGGCTTCGGCGAGCTCTTGCGCCGAAACTCCCGGCAGCGGGATGAATTCGGAGGCCTGCCGATTGCCGAGCGTGATGGTGCCGGTCTTGTCGAGCAGCAAAGTGTCGACGTCGCCTGCCGCCTCAACCGCGCGTCCGGAAAGCGCAAGCACGTTGAACTTGACCAGGCGGTCCATGCCGGCAATGCCAATTGCCGAGAGCAGTGCCCCGATGGTGGTCGGGATCAGGGTGACGAACAACGCCACAAGCACGATCACCGGAACACGGCCGCCCGCATAGGCCGCGAAGCTCGGGATGGTTACCGTGGCGAACACGAAGATGATGGTCAGGCCGGCGAGCAGGATGTTGAGTGCGATTTCGTTCGGTGTCTTCTGACGGACTGCGCCTTCAACGAGAGAAATCATGCGATCAAGGAAGGTAGCGCCTTGCGCGGCTGTGATCCGCACCTTGATCCAATCCGAGAGCACCCGGGTCCCGCCGGTGACTGCCGAGCGATCGCCGCCGCTCTCGCGGATGACGGGCGCGGATTCGCCGGTGATCGCCGACTCGTCCACGGAAGCGATGCCCTCAATCACGTCGCCATCGCTAGGAATGAACTCGCCGGCTTCCACCAAGACGCGGTCTCCCTCCTTGAGGTCGGGGGCCCATACCGTCTCGTAGTTGTTGCCGTTGGCGTTCGTCAGTCGCTTGGCCTTGGTCTGGGTGCGCATGCGTCGCAGGTTGTCGGCCTGCGCCTTGCCGCGGCCTTCGGCGACCGCCTCGGCGAAGTTGGCGAACACCACGGTAAACCACAGCCAGAACGTGATCTGGGCCGAGAACAGGATACTCGCTCCCGCAATCGCGTCGCGGATGACCAGGATGGTGGTCACCAGTGAGACGATTTCCACCACGAACATCACCGGGTTGCGCCACAGCGTCCGCGGATCGAGTTTGCGGAACGCGTCAATGACTGCGGTGACAATCATGCTTCCCGATAAACCCGGGACGGTCTGCTGCCGGCCGAGCCGCATTTCACGAGGCGTGGTCGGCTCGGGTGCACGCTGCGCCGTGCCGGCCAACGCAGTGCTGGTGCTGGAGGTGGATTCGGTCCGAGCCGGAGCCTTGATGTCGTTGCTCATGGATTGGTCCTCAGTAGAGCGTGCCGGCGACCATCTGCAGGTGTTCGACCACGGGGCCGACTGCAAGCGCTGGGAAATAGATCAAGCCACCGGTAATGACGATCACACCAAACAACAACGCGACGAACAGGCCGTTGTCGGTTGGGAACGTGCCGGCAGAGGCCGGGACCAGCTTTTTGGTAGCGAGTGAGCCGGCAATGGCGAGGACCGGCACCATCACGGCGAAGCGCCCAATCATCATCGCGCCGGCCAAGGTCAGGTTGAAGAACGGCGTATTGCCGCTGAGCCCCGCAAAGGCGCTGCCATTGTTCCCGGTGGTCGAGCTATAGGCATAGAGCAGCTCGGAAAACCCATGGGGTCCGCTATTGGCAAGGCCCGCGAGGCCGGCCGGAACCACGGCCGCAATCGCCGTCCATCCCAGGATCGACAGCGGCAGGGCCAAGAGCGCTAAGATCGCCATCTTGACCTCGCGTGATTCGAGCTTCTTGCCGATGTACTCCGGCGTCCGTCCAACCATGAGACCGGCGATAAACAGAGTCAGGATCGCAAACAGCAGCATCCCATAGAGACCCGAGCCCACCCCGCCGAAGATGACTTCGCCGAGCTGGATATTCACCATCGGCACCATGCCGCCAATCGGCGTGAAGCTGTCGTGCATCGAGTTCACGGCACCGCAGGAGGTATCGGTCGTCACGGTCGCGAACAATGCCGAGTTGACGACGCCAAAACGGACTTCCTTACCCTCCATGTTGCCGCCCGCCTGGGCCGCGCTCGCCTGCTGATCAATGCCTAGCGGCGCGAAGGCAGGGTTGCCGGCGCTTTCGGCGTTGTAGGCAACGAAGGTGCCGATAAACCACAAGATGCCCATGACGCCAAACAGCGCCCAGCCCTGCCGCTGATTACCGACCATACGGCCGAAGGTGTTGGTCAAAGCTGCGCCTATCGAGAAGATCATCACCATCTGCAACAGATTGGCGAGCGGCGTCGGATTCTCATAAGGGTGCGCCGCATTGGCATTGAAAAAGCCGCCACCGTTCGTCCCGAGGAGCTTGATGGCGATCTGCGAGGCGACCGGGCCCTGGGCGATCGCTTGCTTGCCGCCCTCGACCGTCGTTAAGTTCACGTAGGCGCCGAGGTTCTGCGGCATGCCCTGCCAGATCAGGATCAGTGCGCACACGATCGAGATGGGGAGCAGCACATAGAGCACGCCACGAGTGAGGTCGACCCAGAAATTACCGATGGTCGCCACCGATCGCCTGGAGAAGCCCCTGATCAGGGCGATCGCGACCACAATTCCATTCGAAGCCGACACGAAATTGTGCACCGTCAGTCCGGCCATCTGCACCAGATAGCTCATGGTGCTTTCGCCGCCGTAGTTCTGCCAGTTGGTGTTGGTAACGAAGCTAATCGAGGTGTTGAGCGCGAGGTCGGGCGAGACGCCGGCAAACCCCTGCGGATTGAGCGGCAACACACCCTGAAGGCGCTGAAGGGCGTAAAGCACCGCGAAGCCTGCAACGTTGAACAGCAGCGCACTCACGGCGTAGCCAACCCAGCTTTGCTCGTACTTCGTGTCGACCCCGGCGAGGCGGTAGAACACCTCTTCGACCGGGTTCAAGACCGGCGAGAGCCGCGTGCGCTCGCCAGCAAAAACGCGCGCCATATAGCCACCGAGTGGCACCACGACCGCCACCACCAGCGCAGCGAAGATCGCGATTTGGATCCAACCGTTGAGGGTCATGACTAGAACTTCTCTGGACGTGCGAGCGCGTAGACCAAATAGGCGAGGATCAAGAGCGACACCGTGCCGCCCAGTGCGTAATCGAAGAGCATTTGAGCCTCACAGGATTTCGCAAACGGTCACGTAGCCGAGGAACAGCCCGAAGGAGCCGATTCCGAGAATCAGCATCAAGACATCGAACATGGGGACCTCACTTTTCGACCGATGCGTGAACTCCCTAATTACGGATGGGCGTATCAAGAAACGATATGATTCTTTGGGAGGAGATATAAACGCGGCATAAAAATGCGGGCCGCCCGTAGGGTATTTGCGGTGCTATTTGTCCCGTAATGCAAAACTGTTCTGGAACTTAGTCTTTCGCGCCCAGTTCGGCTGGTTCAGCAATCCGGTATCCGATTCCTGGTTCGGTTCGCACGATTTTCGGATCGTCGGGATCGTCTTCAATTTTGCGGCGTAGACGGCCAATATGGACGCGGAGGTAGGCAATGTCTGCGGCATGAGCAGGCCCCCAGATGGCCGTCAGAATCTGGCCGTGGGTCGCCACGGCGCCGGCGTGTCGCGCGAGAAACGCAAGCAATTCGAACTCCTTGGGGGTCAGTCGGCGCTCTTTGCCGGCGCGTTTGACACGATGGCGTAAATTGTCGATCTCAACATCCGCGATCCGCGCCACGGGCGATTCTGATCGTCGTGCGACCCGATTGCGGAGCGCTGCGCGTATCCGCGCCATCAATTCGCCGACGCCAAACGGCTTGGTAACGAAATCGTCGGCCCCCAAATCGAACGCCGCGACCTTCTCGCGCTCGCGGTCGCATGCCGAAACGACGATGATCGGCACGTCCGACCATTCACGCACTTGGCGAATGACGTCCTTGCCGTCACCATCAGGCAACCTCAGATCGAGAACGATGAGGTCGGGTATCTGGGTCGCGATATATCTTATTGCTGTTTGGGCGGATCTCGCGCTCTCGACCTCGAAATTGTTGGCAACAAGCGCATATTTGAGGAATCTTAGGATTCCGGGTTCGTCATCGATGACAAGAATGCGGGATTTTGAGCCCATATTGACGCACCTCAAGGCGTAACGGGCGGCTATTACTGCGCCACGACCGGGCAAAACGCCTCAGCACCGCAAACTACGCCGACGCGCATTAAAGGGCGATTGGAGGTTTTCCGTGCCAGCATAAACGCGGTATAAACATCGATTGCGAACATTCGCGGGATGCCAACGTTTGGTGGGGGAATCGAGGTCAACGAACCAATAGGATTGCGCTTAGTGCGCGCAAGGCATATCGGCCACGTGGGTTGCGCTCCTTTCATCAAACAGACGGACCGAGTTTATCTGCGACGCTGTCATCGATGTTTTTCAAAAATACAGGCCGCATAGCCAAGCGAGGCTCCCTACCCCGACAACGCTCGGCGTCATCCGACCGGAGAGCCCCGGCGCCGCAAGATTTCGCCAAAGGCGCAATTTGCAAGACACCGTTTGCGGATCGCGGGGCACGCGGGTGAGGGAAGCGACGGTTGCCAGATCGCTCAGATGCGATGACCGGCACGCCCGAGCCAGCCCGTCGCGCTATTTCGGTCGCTGCCGGCCCAGCTGGCGCGGCATACAGGCGGTCTTTCGCCTCAAAGTGTGACCTATCGGTAACACTGACGCACAAAAGCCACTGTATCCCGGTTCTGACACCATAAGTTTTTACTCAAAATTTCACCGCATCGGGTACATGATGTAGCCGAGTCTGGCGATGAGTCTTAGGTATTCAGTCAGTAGGGTGTGGGGGGCTCCATGTGTAAACGTGCGACGCTGTTGAGCGGGGTTGCTTTGGCGGCAATAAGTGTCGCCGCGACCGGGGCGCAGGCGGCCGACCTTTCGGTTGCAGCACCCGCCTACAAGGCGCCGGTCGTGGCGCCGTTCAGTTGGGCTGGCGTCTATATCGGCGCACATGGCGGTTATGCCTGGGGCGTGGACACCTCGGCATTTCCTGGCTTTGGCCTATCAAGCTCCGTGAATCCGAAAGGTGGCTTCGGTGGAGGCCAAATCGGCTACAACAACTACTTCAAGGGGAACTGGCTGCTCGGCTATGAGCTCGATTTATCGGGGGGCGACATTTCGGGGTCGGGCCCATCCTTTTTTCCGACGCCGTTTTCCGCCACCTCGAAGACGGACTATTTTGGCACGGCACGCGCGCGCGTCGGCTACGGCATTGATCACTGGCTACTCTACGCCACCGCTGGCCTAGCCTGGGCGCACAACACCTTCAACGAGGCGCCCGTCGGCAGTGGCCTCGTCACTTTCGGCCGCGATCAATTCTACCTCGGATTAGCGGCCGGCGCAGGCGTCGAGTACGCGCTTGACCGCAACTGGTCGGTCAAAGCTGAGTATTTGTACGCCGCCATGGGTAAGGAGAGGGATACGGTCTTCTTCTTCGGCGAACGCTCCACCGAATTGACGCTGAATATGATCCGCCTCGGGGTGAACTATCGATTCGACGGTTCGGCTGGCGCGACACCCCCCGCCTCCGCGTACCCGCTGAAGGCTCCGCCACCGGTCGCTGAGTCGCCCTGGTTCGGCAGCTACGTTGGCATTCACGGGGGATACGGATGGGGGCACGCGAACGTTGTCAACGGGGAGATCCCAGCAACCCCCGTCGACACCAGCAGCCTCAACCCCTCCGGCGGGTTCGTCGGCACGCAAACTGGATACAACTGGCATATCGCGCCAGCATGGGTGTTCGGCCTGGAGTCCGAAACGTCGTATGGCGACCTGTCGCAGAGCGGTACCTCTTCGCCAAATGGGTTTGTGGTCGGCACGAAGGTCGATTGGTTCGGTAGCGAGCGGGTGCGGCTCGGCGTCCTGGCGACCCCGAGCGTCCTGCTCTACGGCACCGGCGGTCTTGGGTGGGCACACGTCAAGTTTAATGACACTGGCTTCTTCGATGTCGGTTCCTTTAACCAATATCGCATCGGCTGGGCTGGGGGCGGCGGCCTCGAATGGGCCTTCACGCCGCAATGGTCGACGAAATTCGAGTATCTGTATTCAGACCTCGGCACTTATCAGGACACGTTCGGTCTTGGCCAGAAAACGTCGACCCTGACGTTGAACTCCGTCAAGGTCGGCCTCGAATATCATGGCAACCTTTTCGCGACCTTGCTTGGTTGGCTCTGAATAGGCACCCGTCGCGGGCGGCGCGCCCGGCCCGATATCGCGAACTGGGCGCGGGCGTGATCCTTTCGCGGCGGCAGTAAGGCGCGCCGCGAAATTTGTATCGCCTTCCCCAGCAGGCTGACCCGACGGCGGTGCGGGCACTGTTGCCCAGATCACGCACCGTGCCTAACTTCATCCACAAGTTGCGCAAATCGCGCGCGAGACTGATTCGCGGCGCTCGACAAAGCCCGGCGATTCGATTCCAATCAAAGCTGATTCGGAGAGATGCGGCACATCAATCCGGTCGCGATTGAGCAGGGATGATCCGAAGGGAGGCCGGGCATGGCGCGCGCGGAGT